>Ga0307477_10000705_pt1 | contig 33415 bp, 36 predicted proteins | sample atmos_gasesECM2C_FD_203316 | JGI IMG/M metagenome (GOLD analysis project Ga0307477, IMG submission 203316) | Hardwood forest soil microbial communities from Morgan-Monroe State Forest, Indiana, United States - atmos_gasesECM2C_515 | ecosystem: Environmental > Terrestrial > Soil > Temperate...
TCATTGATTGTAGCGCTGATTGTAACCCGCTCGCTGTAGAGACGCGGCTTGCCGCGTCTCAGCGGCCGCGATCCTCCAGAACCCACGTAGGGACGGACGCATTCGTCCGTCCAGCCCAGCAAAGCTTGGCAGCGTCGTGTGCATCAGCAACGTCCGAGACAGACGCCCAGTCTTTTACTTCTCCGATCGCTGCCCGCGGTACAGCCCGTGCTTGCGTACGTAGTCCGCCACCCGCGGGTCCAGCCATCGTCCGAGCGGCTTACCCTGCGCCGCCGCCGCCCGAATCACGGTCGCGGAGACGCTCTGATTGACTCCTTCAAGCAAGTGCAGCGTGACCCCGGGAAGAACCAGATCGCCTTGTGCGGGCTGCTTCTGAAATGGACGACTCACCGCAGCCGGAGGCCGCAAATCTTCCGGCAACGACTCGGCCACGTCTCGCAACGAATATCCGGGACGGCTGGCCACGATGAAAGAGCATTCCGCCAGCAGAGCGCGCGCCTCGCGCCATTTTGCGACATCGCGGAAGGCGTCAATCCCGATCAGAAAAAAAAGCCGGTCCGATTTCTTGAGAGTTCGTTTCAGCCGTCGAACCGTATCAATCGAATAATTCACCCCGTCTTGCGTAGGGACAGACGCATTCGTCCGTCCAGCGGAGCGAAGCTCCGCAGCGGTAGAAGCTGGAGCCTCCAGCAGCGACGACACGAATCCCCGTTCGTCCTGCGTTCCAAGCGCCACCATGGCATAGCGGTGGATGAACGCTGTGAGGGGCTGTTTCAGTTTATGCGGAGGAACATTCGCCGGCACAAACAGCACCTGCCGCAGAGAGTAGCGGCTGGCCGCCGTCTGGGCGAGTGTCAGGTGTCCGCGATGTATGGGGTCGAAGCTCCCGCCGAAAAGGCCGATATTCATTCCGATATTACCCGCGATGTTCCCTGCGATGCCCCGCTAGTTTCGCCGTTGCCGGTCACGGTTGCAAGTCCTGTTGCCAGACTATGTTCCCTTATCGCCGATTTGTACGAGCGAGTTTTGCGGAAAGCATCCTAGGAGATTAGGCTGTGGACAAGGCTTTTCGTTCTTTCGCTCTCTACGTTGCTTTCCAGGTTGCGCCAGGCTGATGTGCCTGGCAGATGTACCTGACAGATGTACCTGGCTGATATACCTGGTACGTGTACCTTTGGCCACTGTGCCGCCAGGAAACAGCGGTGGACTGTCGTAACTCGCTATGGGCGCGCTGCGCGCATAGCATGTGCCCATGCGAATGAAACTCCCCCTCATCCGCAGCTTGGCCGTAGCTCCGGCGCGCGCTCCTATCCTGCGCTACGGAGTTGCTCTCCTCAGCACCGTCCTGGCGCTGATTCCAACCTTGTTTTTCTCCGATATCGCCGAGAGCCGCCTCGTCGTGTTCGCCGTCGCCGTGATGGTCAGTGCCTGGTACGGAGGATGGAAGCCCGGACTCGCCGCCACCTCTTTTGCGCTTACCGTCAGCGCCTACTATTCGCTGGCTGGAGGACAGACTCCCAGCGAGTATCGCAAGGCCATCGCGCACCTCGCCTTGTTCTTCGCCGTGGCTCTGCTGATCTGTTGGTTCAACGCCGCTCTCCGGGCTACCCAGGAGAGCCTCCGCCGGTCCGAGAGCAACTTTCGCTCGCTGGTGATGAACGCGCCTTATGGTATCTGCCGCTGCGACGCCCTCGGAATCCTCCAGGACGCAAACCCCGCGATGGTGGCTATGTTTGGTTACGACAGCGCCGCCGATCTCACCGGCAGACATCTGGGAAGCCTGTACTCCGATGCCCAGCAATGGTTTCAAACCGCCGATTATTTTCACGCCCGTAAGGAATTCAACAACCTGACCACGGAGTGCGTCCGTAAGGATGGTGCGCCCATCGTAGCGCGCATTTCCGGACGCTCGATTCCAAACGGCAAAGAAGGAGGCAGCTTCGAACTTTTCATGGAAGACGTCACCGAAACCCGCATGCTGGAGCTGCAACTCCGTCAGGCACAAAAGATGGAAGCGATTGGCCGTCTCGCCGGCGGCATCGCACACGACTTCAACAACCTGCTGATGGTGATCTCCGGCTATTCCGAGTTTCTGCTCGAACGGGTCGGACCCGATCCCCGGCTGCGGGGGCCGGCGCAGGAAATCTCCAATGCCACACAGCGAGCAACTTCGCTGACCCGGCAATTGTTGGCCTTCAGCCGCAAACAGATGCTAGCTCCCAAGGTGCTGGACCTGAACGAGGTGGTGGCCGAGAACCTTAAAATGCTTACCCGCATGATCGGTGAGGATATCGATCTTGTCATGGTTCCAGGCCCCACAATCGGCGCGGTCCGCGCCGATCCCGGCCAGATCGACCAGGTCATCATGAACCTGGCCGTGAACGCCCGCGACGCCATGCCGCAAGGCGGCAAACTGATCATCGAGACTGCCAACGTCACCCTCGACGAACACTTCGCGCGTACTCACGCGCCGCTCACTGCGGGCGACTACGTCATGCTCGCCATCAGCGACACCGGCGTCGGAATGGACAATGAAACCCAGTCCCGCATCTTCGAGCCTTTCTTTACCACCAAGGGCGCAAAGGGCACCGGTCTCGGCCTTTCTATGGTGTATGGCATCGTGAAACAGAGTGGCGGCTTTATCTTTGTCGACAGCCAGCCGCAGCGCGGCACCGCTTTCCGTGCCTACTTTCCCCGAGTCGATGGCCGAGAAGATACCGCCGCCGCGCAGGATTCCCTCGGCCTTCCCCGCGCCGATCGTGGGCAGGAGACTATCCTCCTCGTCGAAGATGAAACCAATCTCCGCCGTCTCGCCCGCCAGTATCTGGAAACGCAAGGTTACAAGATCCTCGAAGCCGAAGACGGCGCCGCCGCTCTGCAAATCGTAGCCGGTCACGAGGGCGTGATCGACCTCCTGCTCACCGATGTCATCATGCCCGGCATGAATGGCCGCGAATTGGCCGGGCAAGTCACCACTCTGCTCCCGGACGTCCGCGTGCTCTACATGTCGGGTTACACCGAGAATGCCGTTGGTATGGATGGCACCCTCGACGCCGGCATTAACTTGCTCCAAAAACCGTTCAGCCTTCCCGTTCTGAAAGACCGCGTCCGCGAGGTGCTGGATTCCGAGCCCATCCCCCTGGAGGTCGCCATGCAATCCCGCAGCGCAAGCGTTCTTGAAAAGAAGGTTCCACCGTTCCGAGCTCGTCGCTTCAATCTCCAACTTCCGCTGCGCTATCGTCCGCTCGGTGAAAAGAGCTGGCGCCCCGGCACCACTGAGAACATCAGCCGTTCCGGATTGCTGTTCCTGGCGCAGGAATTCCTCCATCCGAACGCACAACTGGAGATCAGCCTCGTGCTCCCGCCAGAAATTGCCGGGCTCGCGGCCACCGAAGTTATCTGTCGCGGAGAAGTGGTCCGCTCGGTCGAAGCCCAAGGACAGGGCGTGACCTCCGCCTTAGCCGCAAAGATTCTCCAATACCACTTCCAACACGGCGCCCACGTCGCTCAGGCATAAGAGTTGGCGTGTGGAGAGACGGGCACCCTCGCCCGTCCAAGGTTGCGTAGGGACGGACGCATTCGTCCGTCCAGCCGAGCGCAGCGAGGCTCACATCCGACCAGCATGGGCCATCTGCCCCTGGTGATCAATCCGCTGTTACTTTCGATAGCCGGGCTGAGCTTGAACAATGCCCTCCCGGGCTGTTACATTGCGGCCAGTACCATTGCATCACTCCGAGAGGTAAGCAATGTCCCTGGTCGTGAAACTGGAAGACGATCTCGGCGAACGCAGTGAGTGGGTCATGCTGCACGGCGTGGTTCCCGCCACCAGCCATGATGATTTCGTGCTCCTCAGCGGCATTGATCCGTTCGGCAAAACCGTTTTCAATCATCTGCAGATGGAACCCTTCCTCAAGGAATGGGATCGCGCGAAAGATCGCGTGCGCGATGATACCCAATTGCAGGCTTGGGAAAAAGTGAAGCAAATGGCTGAAACCTGCCGCCACGACCGCGACCTGTATCTGCGCTTCGTAGGCAACTAGAGTCCCAATGGCGCGACGGGCGTCCTCGGCCGTCCACGAGACTTCGTCCCTACCGGATCACATGAATCCTGACGCCCAATTTCAGGTTCTTCCACGATTTGTCGGCCGTATACACGGGCGCTTTCAGCGCGAGTCCAAGAGCTAAACAGGCACGGTCTCCCAGCGACAACCCGAGTGCGCGGGTTTGGGCAACCAGACTTCCCGCAATTCTCGCGTGCTCAGGGGTGAAGGGCGCGGCCTCCCGAATCGGGCTGAGAGCGTCTTCCCAGGCTTCATCAGGACTGCCGCCCCCGCTCACGAGTTTGGCTTGCACTTCGGCAAGATTGACCGTACTGCAGATAGCATCGCTCAACAGTTCCGGAGTGAGTTTGTCCGTGCCTGGCTCATTGTTGAGCAATGCCAGCACAACGGAAGCATCCAGCACGATCCTACTCACGTTTGGCTGCTTCGCGGCGTTCGGCAATCAACTCGTCGGCCAGAGACCTTCCAGGTTTTATGTATCGTCGGATACGCCGCTGAGCGCGCTCGACACGGCGTTTCACCGTAGTGATCCGCAATTCATGATCTTCGATTCGCAGCACCACCTCATCGCCGGCATTGATACCCAATGCCTTGCGAAAAGAAGCGGGAATCACCACCCGCCCGTTTTCATTGACCCGCAGCCGGGCTTCCGCATCCATTGTCACGTCCTTCAGAATATGACATGATTATATCATAATGTCATAATGTGAAAAATGTGACAGTCCTGGCATCACGGCGGGGCATCACTTCGAGAGCGATCCCAGCGCCTCGCGAAACAGCACGTCAAAACTCTGAGCACTCTTGCCGCCCCGCGCCGCCACGAGCGCCTTATCCGCCGCCGCCCGCTGATAGCCCAGATTTACCAGCGCGGAAATCACGTCTTCCTCCACCGGACTCGCCAGCGCCGCGCTCATTTCGGACGCTCCCACCGCCGCCGGCAGCTTGTCGCGCAGCTCCAGCACCATACGCTCCGCCGTCTTCTTCCCGATTCCTGGAATGCGCGTGAGCCGCGCCAGGTCGCCGCCGCGAATCGCTCCCACCATCTCATCGGCCGGCATGCCGCTCAGGATCGTGATCGCCAGCTTCGGACCAATCCCGCTCACCGTCAGCAGCTTCTCGAAAAGCTGTTTCTCGGCCAGGCGCAAAAATCCATACAGGCTCAGCGCATCCTCGCGAACATGGGTGTGGATGTGGAGCGCAACCTCAGCGCCCGCCGCCGGCATTTCCGCGAACGTCGGTACGCTGATCGCAACGTCATAGCCGACACCATGAGTCTCCACGATCGCCTGGTTCGGACGTTTCGCCAGCAAAGTTCCTCGAAGATGCGCAATCATCCGGGCTATTGTACGGCAGAGGCGTAGTGACAGCCCGTGAGCCTCTTGCGCCAATTCGCAGCCGCGGCGAATAAAAATACACTTTTTCCTTCCCTTTCCACAGGAAGTTTCGCCGCTCCACAGTTTTTACACAACGCACCCGCACTTTGCCATTGCGTTAATTTTCCCCCTGCCGCAAAGTGCTTGCATTCAAAAGCGCGAGATGTTCTGAATCTGTTCCGACCAGGATTCGGCGTTGCCGGTGATTTCTCGAGAGTGAATCACCGGGGGAAATTCGGCACATGTCCAGTGTGCCGGTGCCCGGGCTTTGCGGCCTCCTCAGAAATCCTTCTTCCAAGGAGGATGGAAACGCCGAATCCTAACCCTGAAGCGCAAGCCTCAGGGGAACATCGACGCATAGCACTTTTGCGAGTGCGGTTGCGCGATGATCTTTCGCCTTGGCGAAAGACGGCAGTCAGAAACGTCCGCGATAACAATGCGGCCAGGGTGGCTGGCCCAGGCCGCATTTGTTTTTAGCCCTCCCCCATTTTCTATCGTCCGCAGTGTCGCAAGGAGTTCTCACGACGGATCCGCACTTTTACGTCCTTCTCGTCAATGAACTAGGATTCCATCCAGCAATCCCCGTGTCCAAATGCAGCGCCCGTCCCACTTGTTACACTCCAGATTCCCCCGTCCTCAGTGCCCCCTGTGGAGAAGGTGGTGAAGAATGCAGGAAGCTCAATCGCGCCGTACCCAATAAATCCCCACCAACAAGATCGCCGCCAAAGAGACAAACCCAATCGCACCGCCCAGGGAGACGCGAGAAACATAATCGCGATCGCTAGCCTTCGTAGCAACCAGGTAAGTCACCTCATCCAGAATCATTCCGCTCCCAATCCCCAGAGCTACCAGCGCCGAGAACGCCAGCACCCGGTTGCGCGCCCTAAAGGCGAGAATGACCGCTGCCGGAAGTTCGATCAGGATTCCAACAAACAGATGATGAACCAGATACCCGCCCGGGTAGAGATGCTGAACCCGCACCAGGTGGAGATAAAGCCGAAGACACAAAACTGTCCCGAGCATCGGCAGCAGGATCAGCAGCAATGTCTGCTTAGGAGTGGGCGCGTCCATATGATCTCCAAGTAGCCCAAGAATCTTAAACGAAGTTGGGTGCCCCATCCTTGCGCGCACTTTGCGGAAGGGTGGTATTCCACGGCGCCGTCCCGCTTGGGCTTCAGGTGACATCCTCCGGTGATCGATAAAGCGGCGACTGGGGGCACTCTCTCCTGCCGCGCAAAAGCGAGGCCGCAGATGGAGAAGATCGATAGCAGTCTTAAAAACGCAGCACAGGCCCCGGCGTAAAAACCGGGGCTTTCCTTTTGCGTGAAATACGGGTGGGTTATATTTCTGAAAAATCTTTCTACTGTTGGAAATTACTGCCGGAGGACTGGCAATGCTGACGGACTGTCGGCACCGCCTGCCGGAATGTCGTCAGTTTCGCCTAGATCCAGTGACCGGGGCGAAACTCAGTCCTCTGTAATCACAGGCTTCCGGGATTCCTCAGCGTTGGTCTGGAAAATGCATATCTATTGGCACTCGCCTCAGAGAACTCAGGAAAGCCTTGACCATGATGAAAGCGGAAGGGCACGGGAACGGACCTATTGTCCCACGTAAATTGAGGGAATTTCTCACTAATGTAGCAGCCATCCTTGCCCCGCTGTCCGTTACAAGAAGAGCCACGAAAGAACAAATCCACCAACTGGCAAGAGCGATCATAGATCACGGGCGAATGGTCTCCCAATTCTACTCACAGCAGACGGTCGGCGTGGAGGAGAGAGAACTGGCCTTCCGCTTCCGAGAAACAACCCACAACATTGTCTCGGCGTTAGCTGTGCTCGAAAAGGAGGGTCGGGCTAGTCGTACTAGGCTTGCCGGATATTGGACATTGCGCGTGCAGCACCAGAATAACAACCAGGAGGTGTCCACCAGCCATGAAGACCAACCAAGAATCTAAGCATGAAGAACAGTTGCACCAATCGAAGCACCCAAGGCGGAAAAAGCACTACGAAGCCCCCAAAATTACGCTTCTGAAATTGGATCAGGCGAAAGCTGAACTGGTTGCGCGAGCCTTGGCTGGAGATCGTGATGCCGAAGACCTGCTAGAAACCTATACCAAGGCATAATAGATTTCCCTCGCGCTGCAATGCTAGTTTCTGTGAAAGTCAATGCTTTCACCCGAAGAGATAGCGATGATCCGGGCTGAAATTGAGAGGTTGGAAGAGGCCCTCAAGAATTGCTACGATAACGGCCTAAGGAGATGGATTGAGGCTGCGATCGAAGAACAGAAAAAGAAGTTGGCCCACCTTTAAGCGACCCATTCTTGGTGTGAGCCGCCAAGGCCCCATGCGGGGCTTCATTGCATGCCCTCCCCGTGGCCCCGGCGTGATAAACCGGGGCTTTTTCTTTTGGCAGAGTACTTCTTTGTTGCTCAGGTTTAGCGGGAATCGCAGCCATAGCCCCGTTAACCCGACAGTGACGGCCTAGCAGATCAGACTTTTCTCATTCTTGCTTCATCGCATAGGCGTTTGTCGGATGCGGCCCACTGTCGTTCTCGGTGCGCCTGTGTGCGCTGGCCGCTGATAAGTTTACAAGGCGTGTTCCTATCTGCGCCACAGGTCGGACATGACACACCTAATATTTCGTGCGAACTCAGCACTTTAGGTGTTCGTGTCAGAACGCTAAGCCTGTACCTGCCTCCTGCTGGTGCTTGATAAAGCTATCCACGCTCTCTGTGAGTTGCCTGTCCGCCTCGTCCGCAATAATAATCACGTCTGACAGCACTCGATTCTGGTCCAGTTCGTTCTGATGAAGATGTAATGTGCCGAATGTGGTGACCTGAAATATCCGCGACTCCTCAACTAGCATTGGAACGGAGTAGCCTTGCGAGAATCGTAGTTTGCCGTGCGCGGATGCAGTGATGGAAAGGGGCGGCTCGGCACCCCTAGCGAGTCGCAAGCGGGTGAGCACATCCGCGAACAGCTTAGGCAGATGGCCCGTGCGTTCCGCATCGGTAAGTGGAATAGCTATCAGGGCCGGAACCAGCTTCACGTGCCTCAGCCACTCTTTGATCGTAGAATCAAGTTCCCGCTTAAGTATGACCGCCACACTCGCTACCTTTTTCAATTCAGTCATGTGGGTCATGCCATGCCCTCACGCTAGTGTGGCACGTGGCGATTTCAGAAAGCTGGTCAAAACAGACCAATCTGCCGGGTGCCCCATCCTTGCGCGTTCTGTGCGCAAGGGTGGGATCGCACAACTGTCCAATCCACGGGACTTTGATCGCCCGATGCCCTGTCAAACACCCACAGCCCGACATCAGTGGAATCCCACCCTAACGTCGAAGAGCGCGACGTTAGGATGGGGCACCCGGCAATAGCCCGTTTCTTCAGCGTTCCGATTGACCTTCCCGTCCGTCCGACCTAACATCTCGCCAATGGCAACTTCTTCCCAACTTATTGGCCAAACCATCTCGCACTACCGCATCATCGAGAAACTCGGGGGCGGTGGTATGGGCGTTGTCTACAAGGCCGAGGATGTAAAGCTGCACCGCTTTGTCGCCTTGAAGTTCCTCCCTGACGAGATTGCCGGGTGCCCCATCCTTGCGCGTTCTGTGCGCAAGGGTGGGATTCCACAACTGTCTAATCTACGGGATTTTGATCGCCCGACACCCTGTCACACACCCACAGCCCGACATCAGTGGAATCCCACCCTAACGTCGAAGAGTGCGACGTTAGGATGGGGCACCCGGCCTGGGAACACAGCCTGCGGTCGCGGAGATAGCTTGGGCTTTAGCATCCGAGGCCAATCCCTAATTCACCGTCTGTGTCAGCGAAGCCGAACTGCCGTCGAAGAGGCTGCTGCCGTTGTATGTTGCCGTAATGCTGTGCGCGCCCGAGGTCAGCGCCGATGTTGTGAACTTTGCCACCCCTCCGCTCAGGGACGCAGTCTTCAGGGCCGTCGCGCCATCGTAGAAGGTCACTGACCCCGTGACCGTACCGCTTAACTGCGGCTTCACGGTCGCCGTGAAAGTCACAGACTGCTCAACGTTCGACGGATTCTGCGAGGACGCCAAGGTGGTCGTGGTTGTGGCCTTGTTAACCACCTGGGTCAGTGCCTTCGACGTGCCGCCAAGGAAGTTCGTGTCGCCGCCGTACGCTGCCTTGATGTAGTTCGTACCCACGGGCAGCGTCGAGGTCGTGAAGCTAGCCGAGCCGCCGCTCAACGTCCCCGTTCCCAGCACCCTTTTGCCTTTCACGAACGAGACGGTTTCTCCATCTGGCGGTGCGCCCAAACTGGAAGTGATTGTTGCGGTGAAGGTCACCGCTTGCCCATAAGCGGACGGATTCATTGAGGACGAGAGCGTAATTATGGGCACTGCCCTCGGATCAATTTTGGTCACGAAGGCGTTTCCACCGCCGGCGTTGGCGGACTGCAAGGGGTTCTTCGTGGGAAAGTTTTTGGAGAAGGTGGTTCCCGCGAGGTAAGCGTCGCCCGAGCTGTCCACGGCGATGCCGTAGCTACGATCCTCCGAGCTGCCGCCCAAGAAGTTGGACGAGGCCAAAGCTGATCCCGTTGGGTTGAACTTGGACACGAATCCGTCACTTCGTCCGCCGAGGTATTTCTTTCCAAAAGCACCGGGCGTGATTGGAAAGTTGGCTGAAGAGGTATAGCCCGTGACGTAAGCGTTGCCCGCGCTGTCCACGGCGATGCCATAGCCAAAGTCAGTAAAGCCTCCACCCAGATAGGTGGAGTAAACCAAAGCCGATCCCGAAGGGTTGAGCTTGAACACGAAGGCGTCGTTGTCGCCCCCGCCCCAGTTTGGCTGGAAGGGATTCATCACGGGAAAGTTCGGGGAGTTAGTATTGCCCGTGACGTAAGCGTTGCCCGCGCTGTCCACGGCGATGCCATGGCCGCTGTCATACTTGCTGCCGCCCAGATAGGTGGAGTAATCCAAAGCCGATCCCGCGGCGTTAATCTTAGACACGAAGACGTCGAGATAGCCATGGCTGCTCGTCTGGATGGCGCCGGGTGTAGTTGGAAAGTTGGTTGAGCCAGTGGCGCCTGTGACGTAAGCATTGCCCGCATTGTCCAGGGCGATGCCGTAGCCACCGTCATACCCGCCCCCACCGAGATATGTCGAGTAAACTAAGGCCGACCCATCAGGGTTGAACTTGGTCACGAAGGCGTCGTAGTCGCCAGCCCAGTGCTGCTGCAACGGATTTTTGGTCGGAAAATCAGCTGAGCTGGTTTGACCGGTGACGTAAGCATTGCCCGCGTTGTCCACGGCGATGCCATAACCCCAGTCATAAGCACTGCCGCCCAGATAGGTCGAGTAAACTAGAGTTGATCCCGAAGGGTTGAGCTTGGACACGAAGGCATCGCCCGTAGGGGAACAGTAGCTGCCACCATTGCAGATTTTCTGGAAGGCACCGGGCGTGATCGGAAAATCCGTTGAGTAAGTGATGCCGGTGACGTAAGCGTTGCCCGCGCTGTCCACGGCGATGGCATCACCCCAGTCATTCGCGCTGCCGCCCAGATAAGTCGAGTAAACCAGCGCCGATCCACCCGGATTGATCTTCGCCATGAATGCGCTAACACACCCGCTTTCGCAGACCGTCTGAAAAGCACCAGGCGTGATCGGAAAGTCCTTTGAGGAGGCGTAGCCCGTAATGTAAGCATTGCCCGCGCCGTCCACGGCAATGGCGAAGCCTTCGTCTGAGGAACTTCCGCCCAAATACGTCGAGTAAATCATTGGGTCGATGTACAGTGGCCTGCTGGCATCATATTTCGCCAACTCGAATCCCACGCGACCCGTATGCGTGATGGCATAACGCGCCCCAATCAACCGCCGCTCTCCCTCTTTCTCTTGGTACACCACTGGCTTGTGCCAGCGAATTTCGCCTTCCCCTAGCTTCAGCACTAAGTCTCCGTGCGCGTCCCGGCGAATCCGCTTCGCTCCACTAACGTCGAAAGCAATGCGACGCGGGTCCGCACCCGGCGCTACGATGAAGTCGTACTCCAGCTGCCGCTGGTTGCCGTAGTACACCAGGTCAATGCCAGAATAAATTCCTTCGTACTTCACCTTGGCGTAAGTCGGAACATTCGTCCGCCACTTGGTTGGATCATTGCCGATGAAGTAGTTACTCGTGCCCGCCAGTTCATCCGTGCCGGTAATCTTGACCGCGGCATTCGCATTGCGTAGCTTCATCCGCAACACGCCACCGATCATGCTTTCGGTCGTCGGCTCTATGATCGGCGCGGCTTTCGGTAAAGGCACGGCTTCGCACCCTGCGGAAGATTTTCGAGCAGAAGATTTTTTGATTTGTATCAGGGCATCGCTTTAGCGATGCCGCATCCTCTGCAAAATGAGATGCCCCTTTAGGGGCTGGATTCTTCGCCGTCCCAAGCAAAGTCAGCACCGCTTCATCGGCGGTGAGAAAAAGCGAATAGCCGCTCGTGCGCGAAAGAAACTTCACTCGCCCATCCGCCTGCCCATGATTTGCCTCGAAGCTCAACGGCAACTTGCCGTAGCTGTCGAGAATCCTAGCTTGAGCTTTCGGGTCAGCCTGGGATGCACTGATCGGAGACACAACTCTCGCGCTCGGATTAATTGGACGAACAGGATTCGCCTGGGACGACACGAATGTCGTGGTCAAGCACTGAAACAGGCAGATCAAGTAGGCACGCTTCATAGAGTCGATCCGTAGCATCGGAGTATCGGGCCGAGAGGCCCGTTTTCGGCTAGCGATTAGGGGGGCACTTTTCGCAGCAGTCGAGAACTGGAGAATTATCGTCCCATGCAGATTAGCGGTCAATAACATTCCGAGGGCAGTTTGAAGGTTTGTAACAACTCCGGCCCTTCCAGGCTCGTTTTTCGCGAATGGACGCCACTGTAAGGAGTGATGCGTTAGTCCAAACAGCAAAATAGTTCCACTTGTTACTTCCCAGATTCCCCAGAAACTAAAAGGCGGCCAAAGGCCGCGCGCGTATCCACCAACCACCGAGTAGATGGGTACGGGACGCCACCGGGTACTGCCTCACTTCCCCTTCAACATCCCCACCACCCGATCAAAATCCTCCAACGTCCCATACTCAATCACAATCTTCCCCCGCCCCTTTCGATCGCGAATCCGCACCCTCATCCCCAGCACTTCCTCCAGCGACCGCTGCGCCGCCTTCACATTCGGATCCACCCACCGCGCTCCGCCTCCCTTATTCGGCTCATCCCGCCCGGTCGGCACACTCACCCCGAACACCACGTCCTCCAACTTCGCCACCGACATCTTTTCTTCCATCGCCTTTTGCGCGAACTTCCAGATCTGGACGTTATCCCGTAGCTGCAATAGCACCCGCGCGTGGCTATAGGTCAACTTTCCCTTCTGCAGCGCCCCGATCACGCCTTCCGGCAGCGCCAGCAGCCGCATGTAATTCGACACACTCTCCCGCGAGACGCCCGCCCGGGCGCCAATCTGCTCCTGCGTAAGCTTGAACTCCGTGCTCAGATTCGCGAACGCCTCCGCCTGCTCCACGCAATTCAGATCCTGCCGCTGCAGGTTCTCGACCAGCGTCATCTCTGCCGCTTGCTGCTCCGAAACCCGCTTCACGATCACCGGGATCGTAGTCTTCCCCGCCATCTTCGAAGCCCGCAGCCGCCGCTCACCCAAAATCAGGATGAACCGTCCCTCCACCCGCGGACGCACCACAATCGGCTGCAACACTCCCTGCACCGCGATCGAATCCCTCAGTTCCGCGAGCGTTTCTTCGTTGAAGTCTCTCCGTGTCTGGTAAGGATTGGGATCAATCAGATCAATCTCCACGAGAAAGACCGTCTCCCCATCCGCAGTCCGCCCCGAAGCCACCGCCTGCAGCTGATCAATGGTCCCCGCCGCTTCCAGTGGAGCGCCGGGCGCTAGTGTGGGGACGGGCGCCCCCGCCCGTCCACTGTCAGCACCAGAAGAAGAGGACGAGTCGGGTGCCCCATCCTTCCGCGCACTTTGCGGAAGGGTGGGAGACGCCGGCACCACCCGAGGCCCCGGCAGCAGAGACTCCAACCCTCTCCCCAAAGCGCGCCGCTTCTCCGCCAGCTTCTCGCTAAGTTTCGCCGGTCCAGTCTTCTCCGCCGCCACATTTGATGTGCTCTGCATCCGTCGATTCCTTCCTTTTATGGTTTTCCTGAGACCTGACACCTGACACCTGCGACCTCACTCCCGAAATATATCGACGAACATAAATATTTACGTCCATCAATCTAAGCCGCTTCCCCGGACCCGCTCACCATTCCCGCCTGGCGGTCCAGGATCTCCTTCGCCAGTCGTATGTAACTCTCGGCGCCTCTCGACCGCACGTCATACACCAGTGCCGCCTGCCCGTGGCTCGGAGCCTCCGCCAGCCGTATATTTCGCGGGATCGTCGTCGTGCACAGCTTCTCTCCAAAATATTTCTTCAGCTCCTCCGCCACCTGCTGCGCCAGGTTCGTCCGCTCATCGAACATCGTGAGCACGACGCCCTCAATCGCCAGCGTAGGATTCAGCTCCGCCCGTATCCTCTCAATGGTGTCGAGCAACTCCGACACACCCTCAAGCGCGAAGTATTCCGCTTGCATCGGGATCAACACTCCATCGGCGGCGACCAAGGCGTTCAGCGTGAGGAGATCGAGCGCCGGCGGACAGTCGAGCACGATGAACCGAAAGCGCTCGCGCAAACTTGCGAGTGAGTCGCGCAGACGATACTCGCGCCGCTCCGCCCCGACCAGTTCGATGTTCGCGCCGATCAGATTCTTGTGCGATGGAATCAGCCACAACTGTTCGAGTTCCGTGAGCTGCAAGGCCTCCTCGGCGGAGGCCACGCCCATCATCACGTCGTAAACGCTGATGCGATCGGGATTCTTCACCAGGCCCAGACCGCTGGTGGAGTTCGACTGCGGATCGCAGTCCACCAGGAGCGTGTTGACCTCGGCAGCGGCGAGGGAGGCGGCAAGGTTGATGGCGGTCGTAGTTTTGCCGACGCCACCCTTCTGGTTGGCAACTGCGATGACACGTCCCATGATTTTATTTTTTTGTGTTGCGCGCAGGATATGCGAACTAGTTTACGAAATCAATGCCAGATTCTGTGTAAATCGCGGAATGTTTCACATGAAACACTCCGGCCTCGATCCCGACTTTGCGGCGGTGCGGAACTTCATCGCCATTCGAAGTGTTTCGTGTGAAACACTTCGCGACCCGTTGTACGTGGTGTACGGGGAGGGAGACGAAGAAAAATGGCGTGCAATTCGAGAAGTGTTTCACGTGGAACGTTTTTATTTCGTCTCATAATGAGACTATAAATATGGTTATTACCACTTATTATCAATTTTTGGACGTTAGGTTCGTTCTGAATATTAGAGTTGAAGCATTCCTCTATAATTGTTTCCCACTTTTACTGATGTATACCAATCGACAATACTCTTGTATTTGACTGCGGGACCGGTATTGGCGGACGCCATTTCATGGTGGTTAGGGTTGTTAAGTGGGGGATTTGGGTGGCTCCTATTAGTAGGGCCAGGGTGGCGTTGGGGGCTAGAAGAGTCACGGCTTGGGGGAGGATGGTGTCGAAATGTTCTACGGCTCGGAGGGTTACTACTTCGGTACGGGGGAAGTCGGGACGGGCGGCCAGGGCTTCGGCTCGGTCGGTGATTACATTGATGTTGGTCAATGTAAGTGCTCGGGCCACTTCGCGGAGGAAGGTTGCTTTCTTGTTATTGGATTCGATCAGCGTCAGGTGGATGTGCGGGGCCCAGAGTTTCAGGGGAACGGCTGGGAATCCGGCGCCGGAGCCGATGTCGAGGACGTGGGGAGGACGGTGGTCAGTGGTCAGTGGTCGGCGGTCAGTACCGCTTTTCGGGAAGAGGTGGCGGGCTAGAAAGAAAGATTCGCCGAAGTGGCGGGTCACGATCTCTTCTGGATCGCGGATGGCGGTCAGGTTGATGCGGGCGTTCCATCGAAGTAATAGATCGATGTATGTCGATATTTGATCGAGCAGGGATTGAGGAAGTGATGGCTCGAGGAAAGGTTGGAGGAGTTCGGCGATGCGAGCGGTATCCATGGGGAAGCCTGGAGAGATTCTAGCGGGAGTGGTTACCATAGTGCGGTTTCTCGGTCTAACGGCTCTCAGTTACCATTTCTCGGGGAGGTAAGATACGGGCGTGGCTTTGTACCTGCGTCGATTGATTTCAGTTCGTATAGGAGAGTCTCATGTTTCAGATCCGTCTCACGATCTTTTTAATGCTGGCATTGTCAATTCTGCCGGGAACACTGGCGGCCCAGGGTTCGAGGGGCGATGACGCCGGCAAGTACGTGATTCTAAACGCGCAATATGGCTCGGAGCGCAGGCATGTGGATGTCACTAACCGCTTAAAGGAATTGGCGCGACTCGATCGTCCTTTTCGGATCAGCCACGACTCGTTGAACGCAGATCCAGATCGCGGGGCGGCGAAGGAATTGCGCGTTTTTGCGCGTGGGCCGAACGGGCGGGAACGAATGTTTGAGTTTCGCGACGGCAGCGTATTCGACGGCGCGATGTTTCGCAGCTGGAGACGGGGCGACTGGGGCGACGAACACTGGAACGGCGGCTGGAATGGCGGACGCGATAACGACGCTGGCGAATACGTGATTCTAAGCGCGCAATATGGGAGCGAGCGCCGGCACGTGGATGTTACAGACCGGCTACGGGACATGGCGCGTCAGGATCTTACGTTCCGGCTGGACTACCGGACGTTCGGCGTGGACCCGGATGAGGGACATGCGAAGTCGCTACGAATTTTCGCGCGGGGTCCGAATGGGCAGGAGCAAATGTTTGAGTATCGGGATAACAGCGTGATTGACGGGGCGACTTTCCGCGGCTGGGGCAGTGGGGAGTGGGGCCACGGTGGCTGGAGTGGCAATTGGAATGGCGGACGCGGTGACGCGGGCGAGTACGTGATTCTGAGCGCGCAGTATGGCACGGGGCGCAGTCACGTGGATGTCACTGAGCAGCTGAAGGAGCTGGCGCGCCAGGACCAGCAGTTCCGCATGGGAAACAGCACGTTTGGTGTGGACCCGGATCGGGGAGTGGTGAAGACCCTGCGCATTTTCGCGCGAGGTCCGAATGGACGGGAACGAATGTTTGAGTATCGCGAGGGCAGCGTGGTTGATGGCGCGCAGTTCCGAAGCTGGGGGCGCGGCGACTGGGCCAACGGCGACGACCGCTGGAGCGGAAGGTGGGAAGGGGAAGAGCGGGAAGAGGGAGAAAGGCGGAGATAAGACGGGCTGGATCCGAGCCACCTATGATCTTTCGGCAATACGAGGGCGGCGTCCCAGGGACACCCGTCCAAGCGGAGCTTGGGCGGGGCACCCTTCAGAGAAGGGATGGACGCGAAGTCCGGGACAGCCGGCGAGGCTAGACTAGACTCCCGATGGAACGAACAGACTTTCCCATTCAGAAGGTGACTACTCGCTGCTGTGTGGTGGGCGGGGGACCGGCGGGGATGATTGCGGGGTTCCTGCTTGCGCGTGCTGGTGTGGATGTTGTGGTCCTGGAGAAGCACGCGGATTTCTTGCGTGACTTTCGCGGAGACACGATTCATCCCTCGACCCTGGAACTGATGTACGAGCTTGGAATTCTCGAGGAGTTCCTGCGCCGGCCGCATCAGGAATTGCCCCAATTCGGCGGCCAAGTCGAGGACGTCACCGTGATCGTCGCCGACTTTTCTCACCTGCCTACGCACTGCAAATTCATCGCGCTGATGCCGCAGTGGGATTTCCTGAACTTCATCGCGGAAAAGGCAAAGGCTTACCCGCAATTTCATTTGCGCATGGAGTCCGAGGTCACGGAACTGATCGAGGAAAATGGCCGCATTGTGGGGGTTCTCGCCAAGACCTCGCAAGGGACGTCGCAAGGAATTTTGGAAGTTCGCGCGGATTTGACTCTGGGGACAGATGGCCGGCATTCCATTGTTCGCGCCAAAGCTGGACTCGAGGTCATCGATCTGGGGGCTCCGATCGACGTGCTCTGGATGCGTCTTACGCGCGAGCCGAGTGACCCGTATCAAACGCTGGGGCGCTTCCGTGCGGGGAAAATCCTGGTGATGCTGAACCGCGCCGACTATTGGCAATGCGCATACGTGATCCGGAAGGGAGACATCGAGGCGATCCGGCAAAAAGGGCTGGCGGCGTTTCGCGACGACATCGCGAGCGTCGCTCCGTTCCTGCGCGGGCGCACGGACGAATTGAAAGATTGGAACGATATCAAGCTGTTGACGGTTGCCGTCGATCGCCTGCGCCAATGGTGGCGGAGCGGACTTTTGTGCCTGGGAGACTCCGCGCATGCGATGTCTCCAGTCGGAGGGGTGGGCATTAACCTCGCCATTCAGGACGCGGTGGCCGCCGCCAATATTCTGGTAGAACCGTTGTTACGTGGCGCGGTCAGGGACGAGCAGCTGCGCGAGGTCCAAGAGCGGCGCGAATATCCGACGCGCATGACCCAGCGGTTCCAGATCTTCGCGCACAAGCACCTGCTTCGTCCGGCTTTGAGCCAGAAAACCCAGGTTCGCCAGCTTCCGTTGGCCTTTAAACTTTTGCGGCGATTTCCGGTGTTGCGGCGGATTCCGGCGCGCATGCTCGGCCTGGGATTTCGACCGGAGCACGTGCATACGCCGGAGGCGCGGGTTCGTGTGGCCACCAGGGACGGGGCGCAGGCCTCATAAGGCCTAACTTAAGCAAGGACCGGCTGGAGTTGACCGTCTCGGCCGGTTTCTGGGCGGTAACTTCCGGATAGCGACCATCCGGGAACGATCCACGCTGCGATCCCTGTTGTGATCTTCGTTCTCTCTCACACCTCCGATTCTCGAGCCTTGAGAATTTTAAAAGGGCGCCTCTAGGCCTGTCGCCGTCGCGCGAGTGACGAACGGAATGTCAACTTTGTGAGACTCCAACCGGTCCCTCAACATTCGAGCTTGGCTTGGAGTGAACAACATGGCTGCTTCTGAAATTCTTCGCAGATCCTCTCCGTACCAATGTGCGGACATGATTCCGCTGACGCTGTGGGAATTCGATCCCAGCAGCAGGTGCCCAATCTCATGAGCTAGCACATCCCCGAGCACGGCATGGCCGAGTTTTCGCTCTTCAGCGACTCGTTGGACGCTGTCGTAAAAGACATAAGCGTAGTAGCCGACGCCCTTCCCATCCACAAGAGCCATACCGAGCACATCGCTGCGATCGCGGGCCTGAGCGCTAATCGCGCGAGGAAGGATCTTCAGCATCAAATGGGTGGTATCGACGATATAACAATCGCTGGGTTGGATTTTCTCCAGTTTCGGAAGGCAAGTCGCCCAAACTGTCTCAACTCCCGCCTGTCGAAAAACCCTCCGGGCATCTTCCTCCGCTGCCGCCAGCAGCTCCGTGGAGACACGGGCGTAGTCATAAACAGAGATCGTGATCTCTGCCCTCGCTGGGACTGCTGCCGGGGTTTGACCGAACCCAGGAGAGGCTGCAACTAGAAACATCATGCCTGCGCACATTTCAAATATTCTGCTCACGGTGTCACCTCAGCGGTGACGCCGACACTGCCGGTTGCGAGCAGCTACCTCAATGTTCTGGAGATTACGCGCTAGGGAAATGCAGGTGACGAACTAAGGCATTTAGTACCTTATGTTTACGGCCCAAAGTGACACGAGAGGTATCCGCTCCACACCCAGTCCTGAGATATTTTGGTCTTGCCAAGAATAAGGTTAACCGTCTGGCGACACTTGAGAAGCCCGGCCAGTAAACTGCGCGAATGGGTGGGCATCACGCAAACAATGGTCCATTAAACGTGCGTCGAGTTTGAATGGGTAGGAGGGGCACCGCAGCATAAGCTATAACTTAAGCAGGTCGGCTAGGGTCGATCGTCCCGGCTGGTTCTGGGCGGCAACTTCCGGTTTGCCGACGATCCGGAAGTTGTTGGGTAAGCGGCCTTCCATTCAGGAGCTTAGCATCGAAGACGGCTCGTTCTCCGTGTCTGATTCAATGCTAGACTTCTGCGGCGTGGGGCACTCGGTGTCAGGTGACGACTCATCTCGGATCGTCAGGTTTGGGATCTTTGAAGTCGATCTCAAGGCAGGTGAACTGCGCCGTAGCGGACTGAGGGTGAAGCTGCAGCAGCAGCCCTTGCAGGTTCTCGCTGCGCTGCTGGAGCACCCGGGAGAAGTTGTCACCCGAGACGAACTGCGCAACAAACTCTGGCCGGCGGACACCTTCGTCGACTTCGATCATAGTCTCAACGCGGCCATTAAGAGGTTGCGCGATGCGCTGGGCGAATCGGCGGAAACGCCGATCTTCGTGGAGACAGTCGCTCGTCGAGGATATCGCTTCATTGGCAATATTGAGATGCCGGCCGCGACTTCCTCAGCCCGGCCCAGACCGAGGCAGCGACTGTCTCTGCGGAATGCCCTCGTAGTTGGTCTAATCGTATGTGCCCTTGCGCTTTTGTCTCTGTACTACAGCCACTCGCGCGGATCCAAAACGGGTCAGCCGACTGTAATCCCCGTCGTCACCAACGTTGGTGAAAAATATACCCCCAGTCTTTCGCCCGACGGCCAGCATTTAGCCTTCGCCTGGAATGGCGGGACCGGCCCTCATTTCAGCATATATGTGAAGATTGTCGGGACTGAGGAACCGCTGCGACTCACCAAAGAGGCGTCCATCGACTTCAATCCGGTTTGGTCGCCCGACGGCCGCTACATCGCATTCTGCCGCATTCTAAAAGGGGAAACCGGTATTTACATCATCCCCGCATCGAGTGGTACTGAACGGAGAGTGCGCGAGACTCTTTGGCAGGACCAAGACCCCTACCAAGCCTTTTTCTCCGCAGGCGGCCTCTCGTGGTCGCCCGATGGAAAGCTACTCGCATTTTCTGACCGCGCATCCCGCAACGAAAATGCTTCTTCTATTTTTCTCCTATCGCTCGATTCGTCGGAAGTTCGCAGACTGACTTCGTCGCCTTCGCGGTGGGACTTCAATCCTGAATTTTCCCCCGATGGTCGAACCGTGGCCTTCGCTGGTGGCAGGCAAGCGGGTTTTCCGGTTTCTATCTACACGATGCCAGTTTCGGGAGGAGAGGAGCGACTTCTTATTTCGGGTCCTTCATACGAGTGGGGTCTAGCCTGGACCCCTGACGGTCGCGACATCGTTTTGCCAGATTCTGCTTGGACTTTGAATCCTGGTTGGCTGCGGAGGGTTCCCCTTCGCGGGGGTGAGCCAGAACGACTGCAATTCGGGCAAGATGGAATCGAACCTTCGATTCGAGGGAACCGACTCGTGTATGTGCGCCAGCAGGTGAATGTGACCACCTGGAAGAGGAAGCTTAATTCACTGGTTTCGGCCGGTCCGCCCGAGAGGTTCCTATCTTCGACGAGGATGGATAGTGGTCCTCAGTTCTCGCCGGATGGCAGTAAGATTGCGTTCGAATCTACCCGCAGCGGGCACTATGAAGTCTGGATCTGCCGGAGTGACGGGAGCGGCCTCGTTCAACTGACCCACTTCGATTCTGTGAGTGGAACCCCACGCTGGTCGCCCGACGGGCGCCAGATCGTTTTCGACTCTGTTAATGCCGGCAATGTAGGCGTTTTTGTCGTCGATTCTCAGGGCGGCCCGCCTCGAAGTCTCACCCCTGAACCATCGATCGAAGCCGTGCCCAGTTGGTCTCGCGACGGGCGTTGGATATATTTCACGTCAAATCGCAGTGGCGAACTGCAGGTATGGAAGATGCCTTCAACAGGAGCGCCCGCAGCGCAAGTGACGCGTCATGGTGGATTCGCGGCACTCGAATCGCCCGACGGTAAATTCCTCTACTACGCGAAGGGTCTCACCGTTCCCGGATTATGGCGCATTCCGACCGACGGGGGCGAAGAGAGCGAAATCATAAGCTCTCTGGAACCAGGTTACTGGGGCTATTGGGAAATAGTCGAGAATGGTATTTATTACCTCGACATGAAAGCGAAGCCTGGAATCGATTTCTTCGACTTCAGCAACCATCGCACGACACGAGTGTTCGATCTTGATAACCGTCCCGCTTTGGGGGCACCGGGATTGGCAGTTTCGCCAGACAGAAAGTCAATCCTTTACACACAATTGGACGCACTAAATAGTGACATCATGCTTGTTGAGAACTTCCGATAAACTGAGCCGATCTGCCACGCACGGGTCGTGGACAAGCGCTATGCCTCGGCAGGAATTCTCATGCCCGGCAGTCTCTAAGTGTCGAGCTTAACGCCTGACGAAATTTCCTCCAACTCTCATGTCCGACGCCCTCATCGTGCTGGAACCCTGGTCGGCCAGTTCCGGTCGGATGACGAGCTACCCGGAAGTAATTCTTAATTTATCGCTATGGTTGGCTAGCTCCGGGCAGTGGCGTCCTTTAGAGCTCAGATGGAGGCCCAGCCTCGGCCATGTGGTGGATGTGTCGGAGCTTTTCTTCCGACAGTCCTTGTAAGTCTTGTTCGCCGAGGCGGCCTTTCTGGATTAGGTCGGCGAAGACGAAGAGGAGGACGGAATAGCGGTAGTCGTACTGGCGGTCGATTTCTTTGCGGCGCTCGGTTAGATAACGTTCCAACTCCCACAGGTCGGACGGCTGCTCGATCCTTCCTGCCATTTTCTTTGCTTGCCGGATGATCGCTCCCAGATCCTGCTGTAGCGCGCGTTTGAATGCCTTCCTTGCGATGACTTTTTCTGCGCCCGACCACTTCAGGCTGCGAATCATGGTATAGGGGTTGTGGGACACGCAGTCCCGGACTTCCACAATGAACGGGACGGTGCGCAGACGGGGCCGGCGGCTAGACTTTCGCCTTCGCTTTGAGCTTCACCTGTCCACCTTTGGTCTCGACCGAGTACACCACCGTATCGCAGCCCTGCTGCTTGCGAATCTCGCTGGTCTTTTTCTTGACGAACGCCGCGAAGGAATCGAGATTGCCGGAAACCTTTTCTCCCGACTTTTGCTTGGCTTCGCTCAGCGCCTTGTAGAGGGATTCGACTTGCTCTCGCTCGGCCGCTGCGCCGGAGCACTGCACCGAGAAAGGCTGGTCACCCGCTGACCCTGGCGTTCCGGCGCCTGCGGTTGGAGCTTTGTGGCTGAGGCCATACACCCGATGCTTAGCTTCGTGCTCTTCGGGGACGCGCACGCCTTGCACGGAGAGGATCTTATCCGCTGGCCGGCGGTAGCCCTCTTCGCGAATCCGCATTTTCTTGCGCCAAAGGTCGCTTTGAATCGCGTAGCGCTGCGCCATCTCGTTGTACCGGAAGCGCTGAGAAAAACTCAGCCGCGAGCTATCGCTGAACTTGCGAATTAACGACAAAACCTTCCATTCGACGTCGGTGGGAGGCCGTTTGGCCGGGTTGTTGAAGAAAATCTCGTACTCGATCTTCAGCCGGCGAAGTTGCTGATCGAGGAGGTTCAGTTCTTCATCAATGGTCACAAATATCCCCCAGCCAATAGCTTAGCGTCCCAAGGATGGGTTGGCGAGGTTCCCGGCGGACACGCTAGGGATGGTACGAAAGTGTAAGAGCAGGCGTCAGCTGTCAGCCGTCAGCCATCAGCTGTCGGTCTTCAGTCTTGGGCAAACGAACCGTATTTCGGCTAATTCGAACCATCTTTGCGCCGTGAGTGGGTATAATCCAGCCGCTAGTTCCGGAGGATAACTTTGAACACAAAGCTTCGGGTGTCTGTGGTCCTTGCAGTTGTCGTCCTCGCGTCTGGAATAGCCGCTGCAGCCGCTACAAGCGATGAGCAGACAATTCGTGATTTGGATAAGGAATGGTCGCGGGTAGCGGAGACGAAAGATGCGGAAAAGTTCGCCTCCTTTTATTCCGAAACGGGTTCGGTGATGCCGTTCAACGCGCCGATTGCAACCGGGAGGGTAAAAGTCCAGGAAGTCTGGGCGCAGCTTATGGCCAAGCCGGGCTTCTTTTTGCGCTTTGCGCCTACGCGAGTCGAAGTCGCGGGGTCGAAAGACGTGGCCTACGACATCGGGACCTTTGAACTCAAGCTGAACGATGCGCAGGGCTCGCCCATGATCATCCCTGGGAAGTACGTGGTGATCTGGAAGAAGCAGAAGGGTGGCGACTGGAAGGCTGAGGCCGACATCTTCAATACCGATAAATAGCGTTCCAGCGAACCGCGATCTTGCCACGCCTGATGGCTGAGGGCTGGTCTATTTCGACGCGCTCGATGCCATCTTCTTCACCATCGCGAGCACCAGCTTCCGGTCGCTGTCGTTCAGGTTCGCCGAATACCGCCGCATCTGGCTCAGAAAGCGGACCTCATCGTCGGAGAGCTGCGGCAACCCCTTGTGGCCGTTGTTGTTGCCTTCGGAAAAGAATTGCGACAACGCCAAATCCATGGCTCCGGCAATCTTGGCGAGAGTGTCCAGGGAGGGGATGGTGTGGCCGTTCTCAACGCGCGACAGGTAGCAGCGCAACAGGCCAGTGCGCTTTTCGATGTCGCCCTGTGACATGCTTCGCTGGAGCCGGAAATTGCGGATAGTCTCGCCGATGTTCATAGGTAAGCGACTAATTCAATCCCAAGAAATGAACGTCCAGGTCAAGATTTGAAGATGCGTGCATAGTAACCAGAGTAGTACCGTCTGGCAAGTGGAAATTCCTTGCGTCCTGGCGGGCCACTGGGCTCATGAGTGTTTATGGAGCGGAGCGACAATGCTTTTTGGGAACGGGCACGGCTTTATGGGCTGTGGAAAAAGTCCAATGTCGATGCCAGCCCCTAAAGGGGATTTGATTTCGAAGGAACTTTCGGTATCGCTAAAGCGATACCCTGATACGAAGCCATTGTTTTCCGCAGCCTGTTTAGTGGAGGGCGTTGCAAGCCAGCCGGCGCCGCAGTCTGTTCAGTCCACGCCGCTCCTCGCGATACTTGTTACGCAAATAGCTGTTTCACGGTCTTCATCATAATGAATAAACGGCCGGTGATTGTCGGAAAAGGAATGAATCCGAAATGCTGGTAAAAACGCGCGGCGCGTTCATCACTGGCCTCCACCACAACCGCCGCCGCCGCGATTTGGACGGATTGCGCCAGGGAGCGATGTAGTGCATCCATTAAAAGAAACTCACCGATGCCTTTCGCATGATGCCTCTCGTCAACCGCAAGGCGGCCCAGGAGCGTAGCGGGGATCAGGGGATAACGCGGAAGCTTCCTCGCTACGTCCGGAGGCACCACCCCCGCGTCGATGCCGAAACTGGACAGGGTGTAGTAGCCCAGGACAGCGCTCTCGCCCGCGCTCGGTATCAGAACAAAGGGCACAGCGCATCCGCGCCGAAGATCCTGATTCGCCTGCTCATTGAGATAGTGATCGAGCCCGCTATTGCCGCACGAGAATCCCTGGCGGTCGTGAGCGCCGCCAAGCGGCTCGACAACCCAGGTCGGGTGCGGCATCTACTGGGTCGAAGTCCGTTTGTAACGACGGGCCGCTTGGCGAAGGCGCTTGGAAGGCGGAGGGGGGTTGAGAAGAGCTTCGAGAAACACCTTGCGGTCGCGGCCAGTGAGCGTCAGCACCTCACGTTCGCGGACGGTACGGGCCGCGATCTCCTCAGCACTGCTCACGACAAAATCCGTCAACGACCGGCCTGTGAGATCGGCCGCGTGCTGGAATAGCGCCTTCTGGTCGCCCGTGACCCGCGCTTCGAGTCGTGCTGTCTTGGCCGTTGCCTGGGTTGTTGATCTCATCTGATGTCTTCCAATAGTTTCTCATCGTACGGCACATGGCCGTACATGTCAAATTCCGAGAGCAGGAAGCGTGACAAGCGAGTCCTGACACCTGAGACCTGACACCTGCCTTCTATGGTGTCCCCTCGAACAGCGGCCAAAGCCCATCGGCGGTGACGCGGTAGATGGCATAGGCACCCCCATTGTCGGAGGTGCGCCGGAACAATAGTTCACCGCGGCTATCGCCGTCGGCATCGACCGCATCGATCAGTTCCATGCGCGGAGAGACGTCGAGATGTCGCGAATCAGTCTCTGAGAAAAATAGTTTTTTTAACTCGCCTTCGAGGTTGGTGCGAGCGATGAGCGTGATCTCCTTCGGCTCTTCGAAGCTTTCGGTCGCAGCCGGGTGTGTTTTCGCCGAGAGGACGAGCACGGGCTCGTTCGAATTGGAGAGATCGAAGATGCGCAAGCTCACATCGTCGAAGGCAGGCTTGGGCAGTTTGCCGGCGGATTTAGGGGGCGATTTGCGAGCAGATGCCGTCTTCTGCGCGGTCGCAGCCTCTTTTGCGGCAGCGGTTGCCTGGGCGTGAAGCTGGGTCGCGGCCAGAGCGAGCATCTTACTGCGATAGCTGGCTTCTTCCGCGGGCTTCACATCATAAGAGTAGGGACGCGGATCAGGGCCGCCGGCATCGGAAATTGCTGGGATGAAAGTGATCTGCGCCGAAGCCGCAGCGGAATCTTTTGCCGTCTTTGCGTCGGGCTTCCCTGTGCCTGGCGAGACCGTGCCTGCGGGCGCTGCGTCCGTCAGGGGCTCGAAGGTCGCGAAGGGTTCGCGGCGGGCAGTTGAGTCCGGCTTCCCGCGTCGCAGCCTGGGACGATTCGGATCCTCGATCGGCTCGCTGGAGACAGAGGCGGACGCAGAAGCAGACGCAGAAGCCTTCGCCGTCTCCGGCGTCGCAGGCGCCTTTGCGGCTTCCGGTGCGCTCGGCGCGCTGGCAGGCGGCGCAGGAGTCGGCGGTGGCGCAGTGCCTGCGGGCTTTTGCTGGTCTTTTTTACCTTTATCCGATTTATCTTTATCCGACTTATCTTTATCTGTGTCTGTGCCGCTATCGGAGTCTGCCTTGTCGCTTCGCCGGTGAAGTACCGGGGGGACGTCCTTGTCTTCGATCACAGGCGTGGAGTACTTTTTGCTTTTCTCCGGCGCCTTCGCTCCCGCGGGAAGCCACGTACCCTCGGCGATCCAGACTTGGTTCAGTTGTCCAGGTTGGGTAATTGTGAAGACGCCCTGCGACACGCCGGTGCGAAAGCCCTCGTAGACGATGCCGAAGTCGAGAGCCATGGGGACGGGCGCAGCTTTGTACGAGCCCGCGTCGTAAAATTTACCGTCCATCATGATGGCAATGGGAGTGAGGCGGGCCTTGCCCTTCGGCGAGAGCTGAATGAGCCCAATCGCGCGCGGTCCCTTATTAGACGCCGGCTTGTGCCCGTACTGGGGGATCGGACCTTGAACGGCAACCTGAGCCACAAGCCATGAACTGGCGAGCAAAGTTAAGGCGGCCAAGGTGACGGCGAACATCCGGTTGCGATATAACTTGCGATGTAACAGCGAGCGGCAAGGAGAAAATTCCATGGAAGTTAATGATAAATCCCCAGACTTCAATACGACGGACGAGAACGGCAATGAGGTTGCCTCAAAAGACTTTCGCGGCAAGACGGTGGTGCTTTATTTTTATCCCAAGGCCGATACGCCGGGCTGCACCAAGGAAGCGTGCAGCTTCCGCGACAGCTATTCGGAGATCAGGAAGACCGGCGTGGTGTTGCTCGGAATTTCGGCCGACACGGCAGTCTCGCAGAAGAAGTTTCAGGACAAGTTCAGTTTGCCTTTCCCATTGCTGGCCGATCCAGAGAAGAAAATTGCCAACCAGTTCGGCGTGGTCAAAGAAAAGAACATGTACGGCAGGAAAGTGAAGGGGATCGCGCGGACGACCTTCGTCATTGGTCCCGACGGGAAGATCAAGCACGTCTTCAATAACGTGAAGGCGGAAGGGCACGCGGATGAAGTGCTGGCTTACTTGAAGAGTGCGGCTTGAGAAAGTTCGTGTGGGGACGGGCGCCTCGCCCGTCCAAGCCGAGCGCAGCTCGGCAGCTGCCGGCGGCCGCAGCAACTCTGGATGGGCTATAGTCTGATGCAGATGACTTCGCTCGGTCACGTGACCTCGCTGAAAGCCGAGTTCTTCAATCGCGATCCGAGCCGGGTGGCGCGGGCGTTGCTGGGGAAATTGCTGGTCCGTAAAATGCCTCGTGGAATTCTGGCCGGACGTATCGTCGAAACCGAAGCCTATCTCGGCAAGGGCGACGCAGCGGCGCACGCAGCCGCGGGCCGGACGGCGCGGAATGCCGTTCTCTTCGGTCCTCCTGGTCACGCGTACGTGTATTTCATCTATGGCAATCACTATTGCCTTAATGTATCCTGCCTGCCGGACGGAGAGCCCGGAGGCGTGTTGTTTCGGGCGCTGGAGCCGGTGGCGGGCATTGAGCAGATGGCGGGGGCGCGAGGCATCGAGTTAGCAAAAGAAATTGATCTCACGAAAATTTCTTCTCTCAAGAACATTTCTTCCGGCCCCGGACGCATGGCCGAAGCCCTGGAAATCACGCGCGAGCGGGACAACGGAAAAAGCCTGATAAACACGCGTTCTGATCTATGGATTGTGGATGATGGCCATCGCGTGCGACGCGTAACGGTCACGCCGCGCATCGGGATCGTAAAGTCGGCCGAGCAGCCGTTGCGCTACTTCATCGCCGGAAATCCCTTCGTCTCCGGGCGGCGCGTTCACTAATGCAATTTCTCGTACTCCGCTTTCGCTTGCTTCAAGACGGGCAGATCCGGATCGGCGTCCTTCCAAGCGGCAAAGAAGTCCTGGTAGGCGGACTTGGCCGCGGCGGTGTTGCCCTGCATAGCGTACGCGCGCCCCAGGCCCAGATGAGAGAGAGTGTAGGTCACATTCCCGGGGTCTATGCCTCGGTGGTCCAGTATTCTCTGATACTCGGCGGCCGCTTTTGCGCCCTGTTTCGAGCCCAGGAAAGCCTCGCCGCGAATGTAGTTGACCCAGGATCCCGCGGTGCCGGGACCGCTTCCGAGTTCGTAGGGTGTGGTTATTTCCAGCCGCGTTACGGCCTGTGCTGGCTGGTTGCGCTGCAGGTCGCTCGCAGCCTGGGTGACGGGAACGAAGACCTTGTTGAGCAGGGTATCGGTAGGATACTGGCGGACCATATCTTCCGCAATTTTCTGGCTGCGCGTGGTGTCTCCGGTCCGGGGTAAGACGTGCATCACAATTGCCCGGGTGTCGCGGTCATGCGAGACGGCCAAGGCGTCCGAAATCTTCTGCCGGGCTTCCCCGAGGTTGCCCAGTTCCGCCTCGCATGAGGCCTGTCTCGCAAGAATGATGCCGCTGAACTCCTTGTACCCCAGGCGCTGAGAGACACTTTCGCTTTGGGCATAAGCTGACCGGGCAAGCTGTAGTTTGCCGAGCGCGCACTGGGCGTTGGCGTGGATCATAAGCAGGATGGGTTCATCCGGTTTGCCGGCAGCCAGTTCCAGTTCGTGGCGCTCGGCGGCCTCGTCGCCGCGGATAAAGGCGAGATCGAATAGCGTGAAGTGGACCGAGCGGCCCAGGTTCTGCGCGGCCGCCTGCTCGGCCACCGCCTTGGCTTCGTCAAAGCGATTAAGGCGTTCGTAGGCGTCGGCAAGATTCTGGTACGCGTAAGTGTCTTTGGGGTCGAGACGCATGGCCTCGCTGGAACTGGCCAGAGCTTTTTCCTGCTGCCCGATGGCTGAGTAGCGCAGGGCGAGGTTGTCGCGGGGGACACTGTCGCGCGGATAGATTTGCACCCACTGTTCGTAGATCTCGATAGCCTTCTCCATCTCCCGAGTGACAATGTCGTAGTAATGCGACGAGATATAGAGTCTTTCGCGCTCGCTGGCTCTTTCTTTCAAGTCGAACGCCTTGGTGATAAAAGTAACCGCCAGCTCTCCCTGGGTGAGATTGCTATAGGCCACGCCCAAGGTGGCATGCGCCATGGCGAAGTTGGGATCGAGTTCAATGGCACGCTTGAGATGGGGAATGGCCTTGTCGTCGTCAAGTCTCATGTGCGCGGCCTGGCCGAGGCTGAATGCCTGCAAGGCTTCGAGCGACGAGGTTGTGGCTTGTTCGAGCGGAGTGGCGAACTTCTGCACCGAGCCTATGGACTCGCCCAGCTTGCTCCGCAAGCTGGAAGCAGCCTTGTCGAGTGACTTGAGGACCTGCTCCTTGCTCTCGGCTTCGCTCTCTTCGCGGGCCAACACGTCCCCGGTTTGGGCATTCAGAGCGGAGAGGGTGATGACGTAATGAGTGCCGAAGCTTGCGATCGAGCCGGTAAGCATGGCCTTGGCGCCTTCGCGCATGCAGATCTCGCGGGCGACGTCATTGCTAAGGCGTGCGTCGGGCGGGCGGCCCATGAAGCGCAGGGCGTCGTGGATGCGGGATTCGCGCAACAGGTTCAGGTAGGGGGATTGCTCGAGTTGCACCGCGAGCGCCTGCTTCAGAGTTCCATCGAAAACGGGATCGCCGGTTGTGTTGACGAAGTCGGCGAGCACCACGGTGTCTCTTTCGGTGAGCGCGTTGGCACGACGGGAGCGAAAGAACAGGGCTCCGGCAATCAGCGCGGCAATCAACAAAGCGGCAGCTACGGCTGGAATCTTCCACGATTTCTTCGGAGCGGCGGGGGCGGTGCCACTCGCGGGCGTCAACGCTCCCGATGAACCTGCTGCCACCGCCGAACCTGATCCCGACGAAGCCACCTGCGCTACCGGCCTCGATCCCGAGTCGTGCGCCGCTGCCACTGAACCCGAACTTGCGGCGACGGCTCGTCCCGTGTCGGTGTCGCGCTTCAGGCGTTGCAGGTCGGCCCGGATGTCCGCGGCGTGCTGGTAGCGCAGATTACGGTCTTTCTCCAGCGCCTTGTTGATGATGTCTTCGAGCTTCGGGGGCAGATCGGGATTCAACCGGATCGGCGAAACCGGCGCCCGATCGAGGATCGCTTGAAAAATCAGCGCCGACGTGTCACCGCGAAACGGCAACATCCCGGTGGCCATTTCATAGAGCACGGCTCCAAAGGAAAACAGATCGGTTCGCGAATCCAGTTCCTTTCCCTTTGCCTGCTCCGGAGACATGTACGCCACCGTGCCAATCGCGGAACCGGGACTGGTCAGGTGCTCCTCGGCGACCGAGGCCTCTACGGTCACACCGGAAGCCTCCGATGGCCGCGAGGCGGGCTCTGTGACTTTTGCCAGGCCAAAATCCAGAATCTTTGCATGGCCGCGTTTGGTCACAAAAATATTTGCCGGCTTAATATCGCGATGGACAATGCCCTGCGCGTGCGCCGCGTCCAGCGCATCGGCAATCTCGATACCGAGCGCAAGCAGCGTTTCCAGTTCCATCGGACGGTTGCCGATGATGTGTTTCAGCGTCCCGCCGTCGAGGTACTCCATGACGATGAACGCCTTGCCGTCCTGCTCACCAATGTCGTAAATGGTGCAGATGTTCGGATGGTTCAGCGCTGACGCGGCTCTCGCTTCGCGCCGAAATCGCTCCAGCGCCTGCCGGTCCTGCGCTACATTTTCAGGGAGAAATTTCAGCGCTACGAAGCGATTAAGGCGTGTGTCTTCGGCCTTGTAAACGACTCCCATGCCTCCGCCGCCGAGCTTCTCGACGATGCGGTAATGCGAGATGATCTCGCCAACCATTCCTTCTCCACGCGCTGGGCTGAAATCTTACGGGCGGTCATGGGTCAAGTCAAACCAATTAGACTGCGGCGTTCCTTTCGCGAAATCGATTCAGGGATTCAGAACGGCGTTGTCGATCAGGCGCGTGGATCCGACGTAGGCGGCGACGGCGACCAGCGTCTTTTGCGAAATACGTTCGACGGGATCAAGCGTGTCCGGATCGACGATCTCGAAGTAATCGAGCACGACTTGCGGCTCGCGGGCGAAGACTTTTTTGGCGGCTGAGATCAGCTGGGCAGCGATTCTTTGCCCGGCTTGAAATTCCTGCTGCACTTGCTGCAACGAACGCTGCAGAACGAACGCGCGGCTGCGCTCTTCTCGATTCAGGTACGCGTTGCGGGAACTCATGGCCAGGCCATCGGGTTCGCGCACGATGTGGCAAGCGACAATTGCGACCTGGAAGTTCAGGTCTTCGACCATGCGCCGGATCACGGCTAGCTGCGCGGCGTCTTTCTGTCCGAAGAATGCGGCGTCGGGCTCGAGGATGTGGAACAGCTTGGAGACGATCGTGGTTACGCCGCGGAAATGGCCGGGGCGGGAGCGTCCGTCAAGCTTTTCGCTTAGCCCTTCGACCAGCACCCAGGTGACTTGGCCATTCGGATAGATCTCGTCGACCGACGGCGCGAAAAGGATATCGACACCCTCTTTTTCCAGCAACTGGCTGTCACGATCGAATGGGCGCGGATATTTCGACAAGTCTTCTGTCGGGCCGAATTGGGTGGGGTTCACGAAAATGGAAACGGCAACGGCGTCGCACTGCGCTTTTGCGGCGCGGACCAGCGACAGGTGGCCTTCATGGAGAGCGCCCATGGTCGGAACGAGGCCGAGGCGTTTGCTACTCGCGCGGGCGTCGCGGCAGGCAGCGCGGGCTTCCGGGATGGTGGCGCATATTTTCATGGCTGGACTTAACCGGGCTGCGCGGGAAAATCCAAGCCCCTAAAGGGGCTGTAAAGACCGGACAAATTTCGGCATCGCTAAAGCGATGCCCTGATACGAAACTCTTTCGTCGAATCCGGTCAGGGTGTGTCCATTCAGGGCGCCTCGCGCACTTGCACACCCAATTCTTTGAGGGTCCCGAGGAGCAGCGCGCGGTTCTTGCGCAGGTCTGCTTTCGTCTGTTCGGATGGATTTTTGGGAACGGCTTGGGAGATGAGCACGATGCGCCCGTAAGGCCAGGCGCTCGATGGAAGAGAGACCAGCTCGGCCGGGATTTGTTCTGGCGTCAGAAGGTGGACCTCGCGATTGGAGAGATCAACGAGACCGATCCCATCTTCGCGCACGACGAGATAAGGATTCTTCCAACTGGTCATATCGCTGAAGTTCGGAAATTTTGAGGGGTCCGGCTCGGGAATGGACTCGAGGCCGGTCGCCTGCGGCGCTTCCGCAGTCTCCGGCTGTGGGGGCTTGGAGCAGGCGACCAGGGCTCCAAGCAGAATGAAGGCGGCGAGGTTTCGGACGGCGTCTTGCACAGAATTCCGCATGACGGTTCGCACGATATTTTCTCCGTCCGCCATTATCACCGCAGGGCGCGCTTGCGGTGGAGTACCGTTTCGAGTGCGGCCTGCGTTTCTTTCGGCAGGTGGTAGGACTCAGCATCGTTCGGGAACTGGTGCGAAACGACGTCGGCCTTGAAGGCCAGTATGGATTGCGTGATCAAGGCAGCGGCGTCTCCGTAATGGCGAACGAATTTTGCCGGCTGCCCGAATGTCAGGTTGACGAGATCGTGGAAGACCAGCACCTGGCCATCGCAATCCGGACCAGCGCCGATGCCGATGGTCGGTGTTTCGATCTCGGCGGTGATCATGGCCGCGACTTCGCGCGGAATGCCTTCCAGGTAGATGCATGCCACACCGGCGCGGTCGAGCGCTACCGCATCACGCATGAGCTGCTCGATCGCGTTCAACGTTTTGCCCTGAACTTTGTAGCCGCCCATCATGTTGACCGATTGCGGTGTGAGGCCGATGTGCCCGGCGACGGGAATCTCGGCATCGATCACGCGGCGGATCACATCCACGCGCTTCTCGCCACCCTCCAACTTGACGGCCTCCGCGCCACCTTCTTTCACGAAGCGGGCAGCGTTGTGAATGGCTTCGTTAGTGTCAGCCTGATAAGAACCGTAAGGCATGTCGGCGATAAGTAGCGCGTCTTTCACCCCGCGACGCACGGCTCGGACGTGGTGCAGCATCTCGTCGACGGTGACCGAGAGCGTGTTCTCGTAGCCGAGCATGGTCATGGCGAGCGAGTCGCCGACCAGGGCAATGTCGATGCCGGCCTCGTCGACCAGGCGCGCGGTGGCGTAGTCGTAAGCGGTCAGGCAAGTGATGGGATCGCGTTGAAACTTCTTTTCGCGGAGAGTGGCAGTGGTGATCTTGCGGCGAGGTTCGCCGATGGGCGTGAGACTCACGATGTCCTCCAGTGCCCCTCCGCAAACTGGGCGGATAGAGCCTGTATGCGTCTTT
>Ga0307477_10000706_pt1 | contig 33402 bp, 35 predicted proteins | sample atmos_gasesECM2C_FD_203316 | JGI IMG/M metagenome (GOLD analysis project Ga0307477, IMG submission 203316) | Hardwood forest soil microbial communities from Morgan-Monroe State Forest, Indiana, United States - atmos_gasesECM2C_515 | ecosystem: Environmental > Terrestrial > Soil > Temperate...
GAAAACTGGAGGCAACCAGAGCGAAAAGGGCGACGAAAAGAGAGCTCATCGTGATACCACCAGGATCTCACGAATGCTCGGAACCTCCGCGTTTTCAGCTCGGTCGGAGTTTTCGGTAACCACAGGTATATCGCAAGCGACAAATTGCGGAAACACTGGCTCATACGACTTTGCGGCTCTCGCCAACTCTGCGCACGACCTTTCGATTGCGCGATGTCGATGGTTTGAGCATTCGCGAAACGGCGCAGCTCCTCGGGGTGCCAACCGGAACAGTGAAGGCACGGCTCGCCAGGGCTCGTGTGAGACTCAAACAAGTTATTCAGAAGAGCTTCCGGGAAAGCGTCAAGCGATCCACGTACAGTCGCCAACAATCCGCAGAGATCGAGCACGGCGTAGATGCTGTGCGCTGACTGACCTGTTGGAAGACGGATATTTTCGCTTCATAAGGAGTTGCATGTGGATAGCTCAATTCGATTAGATGCGAACGTGAGATCTGCCATTGTGAACTGCATCTGCCCCGAATGCGGCGGAGCCATTGAACTCGACTCTAGCGAGTTCAGATGCGTGGGACGATGTGGGAAGGATTGGCGACCTATCTGGGACACCGAACGCCGCAACGGCGGCACCCAGACACGGCGACGCGATAATTATCGACAATTTCGCGATAGCCGGAGATAACTGCGTGTGGGAGGAATATTCTGCTCAGGCTGCGGAGGCTCTTCGCGCTCCACCATTTTCCTTGTGCGAGCTAATAAAGTTGTCTTGTTAACGGCTTCCTGAAGCAGCGCTTGATAATCTCTTTCAGCCTCGATACGCGATCGCACCCCTGCCTAGGCTGATTTCTTTTTCGGCGAACGAAACTCAATCACTTTCCCACGTTCGTTGGGAGCTATGCAATTAACTTTTTTCGGAAAACAATCTGGAATGTAAAACTCGATCACTTTCGCCATGACATCCTCCATCATCTGTCACATCACCACCGTCTAACCTGGCTCGTCCTACGTTCCGCGTTTGCCCACGACTGCCTTTTACGACTGCTGACTGACGAGTTCGAAAGCAAGTCGAATGCCAAGACCGATGTCGAGCTGCGGTTCCTCGAGCGCGATCACGGTGGTGTCGGCGCAGGACGCCCGCCACGAAACATCGCCACCGATGTTCGAGGTTCGCATGTGCGCAGACGGCGGGGGGAGGGTTGGGTCGGTTCGTGCCGCTTACACCGCCGCCAGCTTGGTAAAAAAGGGTGCCCCGGGTCTAAAATCATCTTCGTCGGGGGTAACGTTTGGGGTGCCACTTCTACGGATGGCGCGTTTTTCGCCCAATTCCCGGAACGTCTCGGCTTCGGCTTTAGGGACTTGAAACTCTTCATGTGATTCCAGTGAAAGCAATCGGCAGAGTCTTGGAAACTCGCTTAACGATGTTCTTTCCAGGGCGCGACACGAAGTTGCCCAGATTGTTAAATCTTTCTGCCGAAGGTGTCTCAAGTGGTGAAGGGAATGCGAAGTGTTTTGTTCGAGGTGGGGGTGTTTTCAGTTCAATCCTTGTCGCTTTAGCTTTAATCCTGTTGTCTCTCGTTGGCGCAACGCCGGCAGCATATGCGCAGGCACAAACCGCCGGCGAAATTACCGGACAAGTGCTCGATCCATCCAAGGCCGCCATTTCCAATGCTGCCGTTACGGCTACGAACAGCGCGACCGGCGCCGTTCGGAAGGCACAAACCGATAGCCAAGGACACTATGCATTAACGAACCTTCCCGTAGGGACGTATAGCATCACTGTGGAACACGAAGGTTTCCAGCAGTTAAAGCAAACGGGCGTCATGTTGAACGTGGCGACGACCGTCACGTTGAACGTAACGCTTACGATAGGCTCCGTGAAACAGGAGGTAGTCGTCACGTCCGAGGCGCCCATCATTGACAAAGCTGACGCCAGCACCGGCACGGTCCTCGACAATCAGGAAGTCGGCGAGTTGCCGATCAACGGACGCGACTACGCTCGTTTCAGCCTTTTGACCCCCGGAGCGGTTTTCCGCAGCAACTACATCGCGGATTTGACTTTCGACGGATTGCATTCGGTCCACAACCAATTCTCGATCGACGGCGTTGACGGTTCGCGCGTCGCCGACCCGTACATGGCGAACGGCTTCGAGCGCGGCGCGCGATTGCTGACGGGCAGTCTCGATACTATCGAGCAGTTCAACGTGCAGACCAGCGACTACAGCGCGGAATACGGGCGGGCTGCCGGATCTTACATCAATATCGCGACGAAATCCGGCACGAACGATTTCCACGGCACGGCTTACGAGTACTTCCGCAATAATATTCTGGACGCGCGAAACTTCTTCGCGACCACCGGCCCCGCTCCGGAATTCCGCTTTAATGATTTCGGCGGCAACATCGGCGGCCCCATCCGCAAAGAAAAGACCTTCTTCTTCCTAAACTACGAAGGATCGCGCCAGCGCATCAGTATCACCGGCTCGGGCACGGTTCCGAGCGCGATCGAGCGCAGCGAAGTCAAGGCCACTTCTCCGCAACTCGTGCCGATTCTGAATATGTTTCCCATCGGCACCTCGGCCGGTCCCGATCAGTTCACCGACAACTATACGACCACGCAGGTTTCGGATGTTCGTGAAGACACAGCCTCCATTCGCTTCGATCAGGTGTTCAGCACTCAAGATTCCGCATTCGTGCGCGTCAACGTCAACGACTCCGACGTTCATGGGCCACTCTTTGGTGTTATTCCGTCTTCCTTGGGCGTGGACGACCACCAAATCGTTCCCGTGCGCACGACAAACGTTGCCATTCACGAGGAGCACGTCTTCACCAGCGGCTTGGTGAATGACTTCCTCGCCGGCATGCAGCGCTGGGTTAGCCAGATCGATTCCGCGGAACCGTTGCCGCTGACCACCGTGGTCGGGTACAGCGTCATCCCCGGAACGCGGGGCAACTCCCTCGAGAACAGCACGAGCTTCCAGTACGGCGACACCATGAGCAAGGTGAAAGGCCGCCATGTTCTGGCTTGGGGCGGCACAGTCTACCGCATCTGGGTCAACACCAACAGCACTGCCAACCCAACGATGCAGTTCAACTCACCGCAAGATCTCGTCAACGACCAGCTTTCTACCGTCACCATCGTGAACGCCACTCCCGGCAATGGTGTGCGCGCGACGCAAATCGGTCTTTTCGTCAACGACAAGTTCCAGGTGCTGCCGGCTCTGTCCTTGGACCTCGGTTTCCGCTACGACATTGAAACCGTTCCTCACGACTCGCGCTACGCCACTCGGCCCTACGACACGCGCGCCGGCACACTCGGGCCCCCAGGCAGTCCGTACTTTGCGATCAATAAAAAAGACTTCGGTCCGCGCGTCGGTATCGCCTGGTCTCCGAAGCCGCGATTCGTGATCCGCAGCGGTTACGGAATTTACTTCCAGGATTATCCGGTGGGCTTGGGCCTGTTTGTTCCTGGAAACACCGTGCCGGGCAACGTCACGCTTTTGCAGCAGCAGATTCCGAACCTGTCCTATCCCTATGATCCGTTCCTCTCGCAGGCAGCCGCACCGCCTCCGCCAAACGTCACGGGATTTTCGTGGCACAAGCCGGACACCTACGCGAATCAGTGGAACCTGAGTATCGCAGATCAGTTATCGCAGAACATGTCCTTCCAGGTCGCCTACGTCGGCAACCATGGCGTGAATCTGTTGCGCGAAGCGGGCATCAACTACTTCGATCCCGAACTCGGAGCTCGTCCGAACCCGAATTTCGGCAACATCACGCTCCAGACCAACTCGGGCTTCAGCTCTTACAACGCTCTGCAGCTCTCCTTTATTCGCCGCGCGGGCAAGGCCGGGCTGAGCTTCCAGGCAAACTACACCTTAGGCCACGCGTTTGACGACGTCGAGGACCCGAGTGTCGCTGCTTCCGATCCCCAGAACCTCAACAATACAAAAGCCGAGCGAGGCAACGGTTCTGGCGATGTGCGGCAGAACTTTGCATTCAACCTGCTGTATGACGTGCCGCTCGGTAAAGGACATCGCGTCCTCGGCTTGGGCCTCGGCAGCAAACTGGCGTCGGGCTGGCGCGTCTCCGCGCTGGGAATTTTGCGCACAGGCGTCGCCGATACCGTCTACATCGGGACGAACACCTTCGGGAACGGAGATTTCATCAACCAGCGGCCGGACTGTGTCGCTGGCATTGATCCTTATGCGCATCCACAGACGATTAGCGACTGGCTCAACCCGGCGGCGTTCTCCATGCCGGCCGCCGGGACATTTGGCAATTGCGGCCGCAATACCATCTACGGGCCTAATTTCCGCAACGTGGACGTCTCCGTGCTAAAGGAAACAAAACTCGGCGAATCGCGTAACCTCGAGTTCCGCGCCGAATTCTTCAATATCTTTAACCATCCGGCGTTCGCTCAGCCGGACACCACGTTCGCCACCCCGGGCTTCGGAGAAATCTTCAATACTCTCGGAAGCACTTTGGGTGCCGGCACTTCACGCCAGATTCAGTTTGCGCTGAAGTTCAGCTTCTGATTCGGAATTAGAGAACGACAAGAACCTCACAGAGGCGCAGTTTTGGGTCTGCGGTCCTGACCAGTGCGTTTTCAAACCGTGAAGACCTAACATATATGGCGGGACGGTATAGGCAGTTATATATTCTCTGGGAGTAGTACACACTTGTATCTGAAAGCGTAATCGGGCTGGAATGTGTTGCCACTGATGCCAGCGTACGAGAAAGCACGGGTTAAAATCGCGGCGGCTTTCGTCGTCGGCGGTTTAGGCCTGCCACTCTTGTGTCCTTCCGCACTTGCCTTAGACCCTTCACTCGACGTGAGTCAATACGCGCACACGGCGTGGCAGGTTCGCGAGGGTTTCACGCAAGGCTACATCAGGTCAATTGCGCAGACGCCAGACGGCTACATATGGCTTGGCACTGGCTTCGGGTTGTTTCGGTTCGACGGCGTCCGCGTCGACCATTGGCAACCTCCGTTGACTGGCGAACAACTTCCCAGCAACTTTATCGTGTGCCTCCATGTCGCCCGCGACCGCACTCTCTGGATCGGCACAATGGAAGGCTTGGCGAGCTGGAGAGATGGCAAACTCACTCGGTACCCGGACCTTGCTGGCTTGGTCATTTCTTCGATTCTTGAGGATCGCAACGCAACGGTTTGGGTCGGCAGCTACTCGTTGGCGCCGCCTGGAAAGCTCTGCGCGATTGATGGAACCAATGTTCACTGCTATGGATCGGACGGCGCTCTCGGTAACGGAGCAAATGGCCTGTATGAAGATAGTCACGACGTGCTCTGGGTGGTGGGGCGTGACGGAGTTTGGCGATGGAGGCCCGGCCCTCCCACGTTCTATCACATGCCATTTGGAACGTCCTCAGTACAGAACCTGGGTGAGGCCGGCGATGGAACTCTTTTGATTCCTTTGCCGGGAAGGCTCGCTCGATTCGGGGGCGGGAAACTGGAAACGCAGCATCCGTACCCCGCTCCTGCCCGCAACTTCGATGGCGTAGTGCTTCTCCGGGACCGCGATGGCGGCGTCTGGGTTGGAACCTCGGGAGCCGGAGTTGTGCATCTCCATCAGGGACGCGCCGACGTATTTTCGCAGGCTGATGGACTCTCCGGCGATCTCGTTACCTCGCTCTTCGAAGATCGCGAAGGTGATGTTTGGGTCGCTACCTTGGGCGGACTCGATCGTTTTCGCAACTACGCGGTCGCGACGTACGCCCAACACGAAGGCTTGGGAACTACCCCCGGGTGGGGCTCGGTGGTGGCGGGCAGAGATGGGAGCATCTGGATGGGCACCAAAGATGGTTTGAGGATGTGGAATCACGGAGAAGTGACGATCTACGGTAGAGCCGACGATCACAAATCACAATCAACGACTGTATGGGTTGGTGTGCGCTACGTGGCCAATCGTGGGTTGCCAGATCATATACCCGTGCATGTGTTTGCGGACGATGCTGGCCGAATTTTAGTATCGACGCCATACGCGTTCGGCTACATGGAGAATGGCCGGTTTGTGTCGATAAGAGGCGTTCCGAGGGGCGTTGTATCTTCCGTTGCCCAGGACAGACAAGGCGATCTCTGGATCGCGAACGAAGACCAAGGTCTGCTGCGGTTATCAAAGGACGGAACTCTTCAGAAAATCTCTTGGGCCGGCATCGGGCACAGGGACGGTGCGCAGTCTTTAGCGGTTGATCGCTCGACTGGCAGGCTGTGGCTTGGATTTAATGGAGGGGGAGTAGCGTATTTCAGCGACGGCCAGATCAAAGAGACCTACGGACGCGCGGAAGGGCTCGGCAATGGCAGGGTCAGCGCGCTGCACATCGAGACCGATGATACCGTTTGGGCGGCAACGGAAGGTGGCTTAAGCCGAATCAAGAATGGCCGGGTTCTAACACTGACAAGCAAGAATGGCCTGCCCTGCGACGCGATTCATTGGATCACGCAAGACGTGAACCGCTCGTTCTGGCTCAACATGACCTGCGGTCTGGTTCGCATAGTGCGCAGCGAATTGGAAGCGTGGGCCACCGACTCTCGACGAAAAATCCGGCCGACAGTTTTCGACAGCTCCGACGGAGTGCCGAATGCACCCATCGCATTTCTTGCAGGCTCCCAAGTGATCTGGTCCTCAGACGGGAAAATCTGGTTCCAAGGACTCTCTGGGGGCGCGAGCGTAATTGATCCGCAGCATCTCGCGAGTAACAAGATTCCGCCACCAGTGCAAATCGAGCGAATCACCGCGAATGGCAAGACCTACGACGCGTCGAACGGAATACGCCTCCCACCCCAAATCCGCGATTTTAAGATTGATTACACTGCCCTCAGTTTTGTCGCACCGGATAAAGTTCAATTCCGTTACCAACTCGAAGGGCAGGATCACAACTGGCGGGAGGTCGCTAACGACCGCGAGGCGCAATACTCAAACCTGCCGCCGGGAGATTACGTTTTTCGCGTGACCGCAGCCAACAACAGCGGCGTATGGAATGAGGAAGGCGCATTCCTAGATTTTTCTATTGCCCCGGCGTATTACCAAACGAACTGGTTCCGTGCGCTTTGTGTGGCCGCTTTCATCGGAGTGCTTTGGGCAGCCTATCGCCTCCGCGTTCAGCAACTCCGGCGTCAAGAAAAGAAGCTTCGCGATGTGATTGAAACAATGCCGACATTTGCCTGGACCGCTCTGGCCGACGGATACGTGGATTTTGTCAACCGCCACTGGGAGGAATACACGGGGTTGTCCGCCGAGAAGACGATCGGCTCAGGCTGGGAAGCCGCGGTTCATCCGGAAGACTTTGAGCGACATTCAGATGGCTGGCGCGCCTCTCTGGCAAGCGGTCAACCCTTCGAGAGCGAGGTGCGCTATCGGCGGGCGGTGGATGGGCAATATCGTTGGTTTGTGACTCGCGCCGTGCCGCTGCGGGATGGGAGAGGCAAGGTCATCAAGTGGTACGGTATATCGACCGACATCGAGGATCGCAAGCGCGCCGAACGGCTTCAGGCAGACCTTGCTCACTTAAATCGCGTGAACACACTGGGCGAACTGACCACCTCGCTTGCACACGACATCAAGCAGCCAATTGGCGCGGCGGTGACGAACGCTGAAGCCTGCGCGCGATTTCTTGATCGCGATCAGCCTGATGTATCGGAAGCACGAGAAGCTGCATTGGAAATGGCCAGGGACGCTAAGCATGCAGCCCAAATCATCGATCGTGTCCGTTCACTGTACCGAAAGGATTCTTCACACTTGGACATAGTCGATGTAAACGAAATCATCAGAGAGATGGTCCTATTGCTGCGAGGCGAGTCCCACCGGTATGCAGTTTCGCTGCGCACGGATCTAGCAGAGGAACTACCGAAAACCACAGCCGATCGTGTGCAACTGCAGCAGGCATTCATGAACCTCATGCTCAATGGTATCGAGGCGATGAGGGAGAACGGCGGGGAACTGATCATCAAGTCGCAGTTGGGAAAAGATGGTCAATTGCTGATTTCGGTCACAGATAGCGGGGTGGGCTTACCACCTGAAAAAGCAGACCAGATCTTTAGTGCATTCTTTACGACCAAACCTCAAGGTACAGGTTTGGGACTGGCAATCACTCGCTCCATCGTGGAATCGCATGGTGGGCGCGTGTGGGCCGTCGCAAACCCTGAACAAGGCACAACCTTTCACTTCACACTACCCATCAGAACGGCTGTTTCCGCATGACTTTCTCCGATCAACCTACCGTGCTCATAATCGACGATGATTCCCGCATGCGAGCGGCCATGCAGCGACTATTGAAGACGGTTGGTTTGCATTCCGAGTCATTCGCCACGCCCAAAGATTTCCTGCACCACAAGCTTCCAGATGGTCCCAGTTGCCTCGTGCTTGATGTGCGACTCCCTGGAATGAGTGGACTAGACCTCCAAAGCAAATTAAATGAGGCGGGGATCGAGATCCCCATCATTTTCATCACGGGCCATGGAGACATTCCCATGACTGTCAAAGCGATGAAGTCTGGAGCGGTGGAATTTCTGACAAAGCCATTCCGCGATCAGGATCTGATCGATGCGATTCAGCAAGCTGTGAAAAAGAATGTCGAGACGAGACAAGAGCAGAACGAGATTGCGCAGTTGAAGGAGCGTTACGCAAAGTTGACTGCGCGTGAGCGCGAGGTCATGCGTCTCCTCGTTTCCGGTATGCTCACGAAACAGATCGCCTCGACACTGGGTACCAGCGAAATTACCGCGACAGTGCACCGCGGCCAGGTGATGCACAAGATGCAGGCTAATTCCCCCGCTGAATTGGGAAGAATGGCGGAAAAGCTTAAGCTTTCGACGATGACGAGCGCACATCCCTGAAGATCTCTCCCGACCCGTCTGCCAGGATTACAAACTCCCTTATACATACACATAGGTGTCCCTATCGCAAACAATAATTGCTTTTTGCGGACAACGCATCAATCCTGTACCCGTATGGCTAGGGAGAGGAAGAAAAGAATGGTTGCTGTTATTGAAGACGACGAATCGTATCGAGTCGCCGTGCGACGTTTGCTGAAATCGGAAGGTTTTACGGTGCAATCCTTTGCCTCCGCCGAAGAGTTCTTGAACTCTGGCCAGCAACAGGAAACCGGCTGCCTAATCTCCGATATCCGTATGCCAGGGATGTCTGGGCTGGACCTGCAGGCTAAGTTGAATGCTGATCGCTGCCCCATACCGACGATTTTTATTACTGCACACGGGGACGAAAACATGCGGTTGCAAGCAATGCGAGGCGGTGCAGTGAAGTTCATGGTCAAGCCTTTTGATTGCACGATCCTTGTGGAAAGCGTTCGAGCGGCCTTGGAAGACTAAGGCTGATCCAAGTCGAATGTAAGCGTTTTTGGTAGGAGGTAGTTGTGGGCGCGCTTGAGAGACGACGGTCTAACGAACAGGACGACCGAGATCGACAATTTGATCATATTGTCGGCAACAGCCCCGCCCTTGAATTAGTGCTTGCGGAGGTACAACGCGTAGCGCCTACTGATTCGACTGTGCTGGTGTTGGGAGACACGGGAACTGGGAAGGAGTTGATCGCCCATGCCATTCACAATCTGAGCGCACGCTGCGGACGCCCATTCGTGAAGCTTAACTGCGCTGCTATACCCTTCGATCTCTTGGAGAGTGAGTTGTTTGGGCACGAGAAAGGTGCCTTTACCGGGGCCATAGCACAAAAACTTGGCCGCTTCGAAATGGCGGATACCGGCACTCTCTTTCTGGACGAAATCGGGGACTTGCCGCTGGCCCTGCAGCCAAAACTTTTACGCGTTTTGCAGGAACAAGAGTTCGAGCGCCTGGGCAGTGGCCGCACGCATCACATCAACGTGCGCCTGGTTGCCGCCACCCATCGCGATCTGCCCCAGATGGTTGCTCGGAATGAATTTCGCAGTGATCTTTACTATCGTCTGAACGTCTTTCCTGTCTTGGTTCCTCCCCTTCGGGAGCGCAGAGAGGATATACCACTTTTGGTCTCGCATTTCGTCGAGGTATTCGCCCAGCGGATGGGGAAGCATATTGAACAAATACCGAAGACAACCATGAATGCATTCGTTGCATGCGACTGGCCCGGCAATGTGCGGGAACTCCAAAACCTCATTGAACGGGCCGTAATCCGATCGGACAACGGGGTACTTCCGAATCCCCTTCCGCCATCGCAGGGGAATACAACGCCCGCGACTGCCGCCCAAGGCACACTGCGGGATCACGAAGCAGCCTTGATTTTGCAGACGTTGCGGGCCGCCGGTGGAATGGTAGGGGGGCCGCAAGGAGCAGCTGCCCGGCTGGGTCTTAAGCGTACAACGCTAGTGTCCAAAATGAAGAGGCTCGGGATCTACCGACCGCGGTATCAACGACCGATGAGTCAGTTCAACAAAGGTTCCGATTTGACGATTTGAGGCCCTCGCTGGGTCAGGCCAGCGCCTCATCGCATAGCTGCTTCATCTCGACCCTGCTCATATATACCGAATCGGATTCCGGGTCAGCGGTAATTCAAAAAGCAACGCCCTTACCATGACGTGAACTTCAGCTGCAGTCAATGTCGTCCTGTGTCGCCATTTCGCCATGAGAGTCGAAGAGACGATATCCAAACTCGCGTCGATATCGAATCCTTCCATCACCACCGTTTCTGAGGTGTCGATTTGAGATCCGACGCGAGATCCATCAGAACGATTGACAGCACGAGGGTTCCACTTATTCCGTGAAAGATGGTTCACCACGATTCTTTTCTTCGATCTAGTCATTTAGGCAAGATCATGCAGTTTGAGCGATTGGCACGAGTCTTGCACATCTCTCCGGAGAACCTGTGAGCAATATCACACATTCTCGGCTTGGAGGATCAGAGTGAAATCGAACAATCGAAATTGGACGCTAATGCTATTCATTTATGCGTGCGCCGTTATCCTGGTTGCAAACCACGCATTGGCAGCTAGCGCTGGTAAGACGCGCCAACTCTCACAGGGAGAGAGTGCGAAAGTCTCAGGATTGATTTTGTCTCGCGATGGAGACCTCATCCGCGTTCACGACAAGAAATCAGGCGAGGTGGTTGTCATAAGAATTGACGACACAACCAAGGTCGAGCGCACTAAGTTCAAATTTCCGTTTTATCGCCATGTCGACATGGACGTAACCGCGCTTCTCCCCGGTCTGAATATCGAGGCGGAGGGTGTCGGTAACTCCGCTGGACAACTCGAGGCACACAAGATCTCCTTCACTCCGGATGACTTCGCGATCCAGGTCGCCGAAGAACAGCAGGTCTTGGCCAATAAGGCATCAACCCAACGTGCGCAAGCCAGTGCTGAACAGGCCGCCAAGGATGCGACTCAGGCGCAAACATCGGCTGATCAGGCTCAGAATTCTGCTGATATTGCACAGAACTCGGCCGATCAGGCAAGCATAGTCGCGCAAGCGGCCGGTGCGCTCGGTTTCGCGGATGCCGCCGCGGTTGCCGAAGTTAACCAGCGCGTCTCCGATCTCGATGACTACAGAAACGAGTTCGAGATCGATGTTTTTTTCGCGGAGGGCTCAACTGTCCTGGGTGAGACCGCCAAGAACGATCTGGCGAACCTGGCCGATATCGCGAAATCGCTCAACGGCTACTTGATCGAAATTTCCGGGTACGCCGCGCACCACAAGTTCAGCACCGCAGAGGATCAGAAGCTCAGCGAAGAGCGGGCGACTGCTGTAGCACGATATTTTCTCGAGGTCAAAAACATCCCCATGCGACGAATCTTGGTGCCGGTCGGATACGGCGCGACCCACCCCGTTACCAGCAATCAGAACGCTCAGGGCCGCGATCTCAATCGTCACGTAGACGTTAAAGTTCTCGTCAACAATGGTCTGGGACCAGGCATGTAGATACTCCAACGTAATTTCGGGGCGCAACACTATTGCATGACGTGCCATTCACCCAAGTCATAGAGGACTCATATGTCAAAGAGATTTTCGGGCAAGATCGCGGTTGTCACCGGAGGCTCGGCGGGAATGGGCCTGGCTACCGCGAAGCGATTCGTCCAGGAAGGGATGGATCACGTGTTTATTACGGGCCGCGGTAAAGATGCACTGGATGCTGCAGCTGCTGCGATTGGAAAGAACGTGACGGCGGTACAGGGCGATGTGGCCAACCTTTTTGACCTTGATCGTCTATACGACACGATAAAAAAGCACAATCGAAAGATCGACATAATTTTTGCGAATGCCGGCCTCGCGAGGTTGGCCCCGTTTGGGATGGTGGACGAGAAGTTGTTCGACCTTCACTTCGACGCCAACGTGAAAGGACTCTTCTTTTCCGTGCAAAAGGGTCTTCCGCTAATGAAGGACGGAGGCTCCATCATCCTTAATGGATCTATTGCAGATATCAAGGGCTTTCCCGCGATGAGCGTTTATAGCGCCAGCAAGGCCGCAGTACGTTCCTTTGCGCGGACTTGGACCAATGACTTGCGGGACCGCCGCATCCGGGTGAATGTGCTCAGCCCGGGTCACATCGACACTCCGATTCTAGAAGACCTTCAGCAGGGCGAGGCGCTCCTGAAGATGAAAAAGGAGATGGAGAACAACGTCCCACTCGGAAGATTGGGAGACCCCGACGAGATCGCCAAAGCTGTTTCATTCCTCGCTTCCGATGAGGCCAGCTATGTCTCGGGTGCAGAGCTCTACGTCGACGGCGGCGTGGCCCAGATCTAAGGACTGAAGATGAAAATCCTGCGGCCGGGAATTGTCGGCGGTTTGTTTGTGGCCGCGATGCTAACGGCAGCGCTGATTGGGATTTTCTTCTTTGCATGGAAAGCGGTAGGGCTGCCGTTCGTGCCGTTCGATGTGTTTGACTGGCAGAATCGGGTACTTCCGGGACGCATTATTGCATTCGGCATCGGGAGCATGGTTGCCGTGATTCGTGTGCTGAACCTGGGTCCGACCTCTACGACAGCGAAAACAGCAGAACAGGCGATGGCGATAGCTGAGATGTTCATAACCGGGGTTGTCGGCGGCATCATCGTCTTCTTGATTCTGCGATCTGCACGTAGAGTACATGGCTTTGCTGTAGGACTGGCACTCGGATTTGTTTTAGGCCTTCCAGCAGTGCTCATCACCTTGCGCGGGAGTGAGACCACTAGCGTTGGGCCGTGGGCGGGCGCCGTCTGGGTGCTGGCGGCATTTGTTGTTTGGGGCGCAGTTCTCGGCCAGTCAGAGCAACGGCTGATCGGTAGCGAAGAGACAACCAGTGCAGCTTCTGACGGAGCGGTAAGACGCATTGATCGGCGTCGGTTCCTCGTGCAGCTCGGCGGCACTACAGCCGTTATCACGGTGGCGGGAGCAGTAGTGGGAAAGTTAGTCGAAGCACGGCGCCGGGAACCGGCGATGATGGCCAGTGGCGAGCGGAGGCGATGGTCAGCGGCACATCCGCTGCCCAATGCGAATGCCGGGGTGCAACCCGCGCCGGGTACCCGGCCCGAATTTACTCCTCTAGAACGACATTACCGCATTGATATCAACACCATTCCACCGAAAATTGACGAGCGGCGGCGGTGGCTGAAGGTTTCAGGACTGGTAGAGAACCCGCTGGCACTCACGCTGGGGCAATTGCAGAGCTACGAGCCCATGCACCAGTTCATCACGCTGTCATGCATTTCCAACCCGGTCGCTGGCGACCTTATCGGAACCCAACGCTGGACAGGGGTCAGCCTCCAGAGATTGCTGCCGGACTTGCGGCTCAAGCCCGGTGCGACCCACTTGAAGTTACGCTCGGCAGATCAGTTCTTTGAAGTGGTTTCACTAGACGCGATCAAGGGCGATCCCCGGATCATGCTGACGTATGCCTGGGACGGCGTACCGCTGTCGCGGGAGCACGGCTTTCCGCTCAGAATCTATATCCCTGACGTACATGGTATGAAACGGACCAAATGGATCGAATCCATTGAGGCCATTGATCATTGGGAGCCGGGCTACTGGTTGAAGCGCGGCTGGAACAACGTGGCGCAAATGCATGCGACCTCGGTGATCGATACGGTCGGGGTCGATATGACCGTGATCGGCGCCGATCACCGCAAGCTGGTGCCGATTGGCGGGATTGCGCACGCGGGCGCGCGAGGAATATCGAAAGTTGAAGTGCAGGTGGACGTTGGTCCATGGGAGCGGGCGGATCTACGCACCCCGCTGTCGCAGTTGAGCTGGGTCATCTGGCGATACGATTGGCCCTATCAGCCGGGCAGGCACACTTTTACCGTGCGATGCTATGAAGGAAACGGGACGCCACAAATCGCCACTCCCAGCCCGCCGGAACCGAACGGGGCCACCGGTCTGGACATCAAGTCAATGATGTTGTGATAACGCGCATCCCATCGCGGAGCACTCTCGAGAATTTCAAAATGGATCACATAACGCACCACTATCACGAGCCGGTTAATTCGCACGTCGTCCAATATGTGTCGGGAGCCCCCGCAAGTCGCGACCATCACGCGGGACACTCCGTCGCCATGTTTCGCGACAAGTTTTGGCTGAGCTTCGCTCTCACGATTCCTGTCGTCTTGTGGTCGAGCGACGTCCAACATTGGCTTGGATACACAGCACCCTCCTTCTCGGGATCGAACTGGATTCCTCCGATCCTCGGAACGGTCATCTTCTTCTATGGCGGCCTGGTTTTCATCCGTGGAGCCCGGAATGAACTTGCCGACCGCAAGCCCGGCATGATGACTCTCATCAGCTTGGGAATCAGCGTTGCCTTCTTGACGTCGGTTGCGGGAACATTCGGCCTCTTCAAGATTGAGGTCTGGTGGGAAGTGGCGACTCTGATCACGATCATGCTTCTTGGACATTGGCTCCAAATGAGAGCAATCTCCCAGGCTCAAGGCGCACTCGATGCCCTTGCTGCGCTGCTTCCGGACATGGCTGAACGAATAAGCGGTGCAGAAATTGAAACCGTCCCGCTCTCCGCGTTGCGCGTGGGCGACGTTGTTTTGGTGAGACCCGGAACCCGGGTTGTGGCGGATGGGACGGTAGTCGAGGGTGCTGCCGATGTCGATGAGTCGGTGATCACCGGCGAGTCTCGAACTATATCTAAGGAGCCTGGTGCTGCCGTCATCGCGGGCACAGTCGCGAGTGGCGGGAGCCTTCGAGTTCGCGTTACGGCCGTCGGTGAGCAGACGGCTCTGTCTGGCATCATGCGTCTCGTGGCCGCTGCGCAAGCCTCCGGGTCTCGCACGCAGGCACTCGCCGATCGTGCTGCCGCGATCCTTTTCTATGTGGCCGTCGCGTCTGGAGCGATCACTCTCGCCTACTGGTGGCTTTCAGGGGACAAAGAGCACGCCCTGATCAGGACAGCAACGGTTCTTATCACTGCCTGCCCGCATGCCCTAGGACTCGCGATTCCGCTGGTGATCGCAATCTCGACATCGCTCGGCGCCCAGAACGGTCTTCTTGTCAAAGACAGACTCGCGCTCGAAGGCGCGCGCAATTTGGATATGGTGATTTTCGATAAGACGGGAACGCTCACACGAGGATCTCCAATAGTGTCTGGGGTCGCGGCTGTGCCTGGCGGTAGCGAAAATGACTTGCTCGCGCGCGCCGCCGCCGTCGAAGCCAACTCCGAACACCCGCTCGCCAAGGCCATCGTGGCCGAAGCTAAACGTCGAAACCTGCCCCACTCAGATGCTGGCGACTTCCAAGCGCTCCCTGGTCGCGGAGCACAGGCACGAGTAAACGGCAAAAGGATCGTGGTCGGCGGGCCGCGTCTACTGACCGAGGCTAAGGCAGCAGTCCCGCCAGAGCTGGAAGACGTGACGGCCAACTGGGCGGCCAAGGGCAAGACCGTTACGTTTGTGATTGAGGAAGGGCGCTTGCTCGGGGCTGTCGCTGTCGAGGATGAGATTCGGCCCGAGTCCAAGGAAGCGGTTTACGAGCTTCATCAGCTTGGTCTCCGGGTGGCAATGATCACGGGAGATTCCAAAAAGGTGGCCGATTCCGTGGCTCACGACATCGGGATAGACGAAGTCGCAGCCGAGGTCCTTCCCGCTGACAAGGCATCTGCGGTGAGTCGATTTCAGGAGGACGGTGCGAGGGTCGCCATGGTGGGGGACGGCGTGAATGATGCCCCCGCGCTGGCTACCGCCGACGTTGGAATCGCGATCGGCGCGGGTACTGACGTGGCGATTGAGTCGGCGGGAATCGTCCTCGTGCGTAGCGATCCGCGAGACGTCGTGGGAGCGATCGAGTTATCCCGAGCGACCTATCGAAAGATGATTCAAAATCTCGTTTGGGCGACTGCGTACAACATTGTTGCCATCCCGGTCGCTGCGGGACTGTTGGTCCGCTGGGGAGTGGATCTGCCCATGAGTGTGGGAGCAGTGGCCATGAGCTTGTCCACCATTATTGTGGCCGTGAATGCGCAATTGCTCCGCCGATTGAAGCTGCAACGTGCGGTCCACTAAAAAAGAGAAACCTATCCGCGATGACATCCCATACAAACGAATGAAGAATGCTCACGCTAGAGTTCCAACACACCGCAAGTGCGGGAGCTTGGCTTACCCTGGGATAACATTGTTTAGTGGCGTCAGTCCTGCAAATTCCAACGCGCGAGACTCTCCGGCGTATACAACGGATTCAAACCATCACAATCTGTTGGATGACTGTGGAGACCGCGGTATCCCTGGCTGCCGCATGGATGGCGCGCAGCCCTGCGCTACTTGCCTTTGGCGGTGACAGTGCCATCGAACTCCTCTCAGCGATCGTTGTATTGTGGCGGTTCCGCGCTCATGCCGTGCAGGAAGAATCAAAACAACTCGCCGCGAGAATCGCAGCGGTACTGTTGTTCATGCTCGCGGCCTACGTGGCCGCGGTTTCTGTAATGACACTATTGGGACATAGTGAGGCAAAAACCACGTACCTGGGGATGGCCAACTTGATCGCAGCTGCCGCGATCATGCCGTGGCTGGCCAAGGAAAAGCGGAAACTATCAGCGGTCACGGGCAGCGCAGCGCTCAGAGCGGATGCCGCTGAATCCGCTTTGTGCGCTTACCTTTCCCTGGTTGCTCTGGTTGGCCTTGGAGTCAACGCAATTTGGCACGTGACGTGGGCTGACCCGGTTGCGGCGCTGGTGATTGTTCCCATCATCGTACGAGAAGGTTGGGAAACGATGCGCGGGAAGGCCGTTGGGCCTCGAGCAAGGATGCTTCGCTCGCGCGGAGGGCATCTTCGGCACGTTTGCGCTCGGTGACATCCATCGCCGTACCGACTAATTCAGTGACATCACCGGAAGCATTCACTACGGGGTGTCCGACCGCATGAATATACTTAGCCGTGCCGTCTGGCAGAAGAAGCCGATAGTCGAGCTCAAAGTCAGTCCCGTCCCGAATGGCTCGCTCGATCATACGTGGGTGAGATAGCGCGTCCTCCGGGTGCAGCCGCCGGACAACCTCCACGCTGGATGGTGGCGCGAGATCAGGATCGAAGCCGAAGATCCGGTACATCTCTTTTGACCAATAGACGTTTGACCAATTGACGTTTTCTGGCCAATCGACGTTTTCCTTCAGAGAGACCTGCGCCGCCCAACTGCCGGTTTGCGTCAATCTCTGTGCTTCCGCTAAATAACCCTCGCTCCTCTGCAGAGCTTCTTCGGCACGTCTGCGATCGTCGACGTCTATTGGCAACAAGTACCAGCGCACGATGCGGCCTTCTTTGTCCCTTAGGGCAAGGCCGTGGGATCCGCCCCAACCAATACGAAGGTCAGCAAATCGCGGTGACGACTGGGATCTTCTTCAGCTTCAGCCTGTTCGAACGCCTGCAACAGTTTGTTTCGGATCTCCACGGCGTCGGCGAGGTTTTTCAGCCCGGGAGCAAACTCTTCAAATTCGCCGTGCCCGAAGTAGCTGTGCCTCACGCCTGTTGCGAGAATCAGGTAATCGTAAGGGATGGATACGTCCTCTCTGTCGGCATCAGTGACGAAAACGCACTTCTTCCCTTTGTCCACTCCCGTGACTTCACCTAGAATCACCGTCGTGTTCTTCTGATTCCGAAGAACGCCGCGGATGGGAGAAGCGATCTGACCCGGCGAGAGGACGGAGGTCGCGACCTGGTACAGCAGCGGCTGGAACAGGTGGTGGTTTGTGCGGTCGATCAAAATAATGGTCGCTGGCACATTCCGAAGTGCCTTGGCGGCCGACAATCCGCCAAACCCGCCGCCAACGATCACAATGTTCGGTTGGGACATGCCTGCTCCAGTTCTTTTCGGGCCACACTTGCACCCATCCGTGACTTGCACCCACAATCAAAGGCCTCTGTGGCGCCTGCTTTTAGTTCAGCTCTTCGGCAAAGATCCAACGGCAACCGGGTCTCGCTGTGAGAACTGAATCGAGCAAGGATGCCGCAATGACAGAAGCCGGATTGATGTGAAACTTTTTCGGCAATATGGGTGCTAACGCTCGGGAGATCGCCAAAACGGCACCCTCGGCAATCCTCGTTTCGCTTCTCTCGCCAGCGATGATGCTTGGCCGGCAGATTGTGAGGGAGCAAAAGCCGATTTGCTGAATGTCTTTCTCTACCTCTCCTTTGGTCCTGGCATAGAAGAACATCGAGTTGGTCGTCGCCCCAATAGCGGATACGAGTGCAAACGTTTCTACACCCGCAGTATGGGTCGCCTTCGCGAAGACGAGTGGGAGTGTGTAGTCCACATAGCGGAAGGCTTCCCGCGAACCTGCCTTCGCCTTTGTCGTTCCCAAGGCGCATACGAGTGCGTCCACGTTCCAAGACTTCACTCGCGGAGCTAGTACACGCAGGAGAAGGTTCAGGCGCTCAGTCGGTGGATGGATTATTAGTCGCTCTGGGCGGGGAGAACGCGACCATGAGACTTTTGCTGCTGGGAGCGACAGGTTTGGTGGAGAATCCGAAGCGGATCACACCGCCGACCACGATTCCGGGCGCCGGCGGGAAGAAAACAATCGCCGGGTCATAGTACGGCACCGGGATGAAGGCCGGATGCACGGGCACAATCGTGATGTACGGCCCATCGCTGACGATGATCTGGGCATTGCTGCGCAGATATCCGTAATCTTTGGCCTTCCTGCGCTCTCTCTGCACCGCATCCATCACGTCCTGCTGCTGCGACAGGAACGCGTTGCCAAGATCGGTGGTCCAGTTCATGTCGTTGGCCATCATCTCGAGCACCGAAGGGAATGGCAGGAGCGCCTGCACGCTGGGATCCCACTGAAGATGATCCGCCTGGATCGCGTCGGCCAAGGCTTGCCCGGTAAGGTAGTAGTGCTGATCGGCCCAGCGCGCCGCATCCGGAATCTGGTCGGAATACGTCGTGGCCGCAAGCACCTGCGCCAGGAGCGCATCCGGATACAGCGCAATGCGCGCTACCAGCTTGTCGAGTTGCTCCGGCGTGAACGACGGAGCAGGCGTGCCCTGCGCAAAACTGAGAACGGGAGCAACTGCTAAAACAACCAGAACTGCGAGGATGAGAATTGGTTTTCTAGTCTGCATACGATCCTCCTAAATCAAGTCAAACACTCTGACGAAAATTAGAAGACGAACCTCGATTCACTGATTGGCTACCAGCAGGTGATTCTCGACCGAGAACACCCCACCTACCTCGCGGGCGCGCATCTCGGCGATCTGCTTGTCCATCGCGCTATCCACAACCCCGTACAGCTTTACATTTCCGTTTTCAACCACAATGCGGATGGGAGCTTGTGGATCCAGCGAATATTTCTGGAGCGGGGATCGCGGTAGATCGCCATAGCCGTGCGTACGCGCAACTCATCGTCAAATTCAGAGAGTGGCAGGACGTTAATTTCGTCCTTCACGTCACGCACGCCAGGAGTGTCCTCGACAATGCTGAGGGCGGAAGCTTTGTCCGGATAGCTCCGGGCCTCGCCGGCGATGGTTACGACGCCATCTTTTACACCTACTTCGAAATTGTTGAATGTGATCCCGTAGCCAATGCGGTCATAGCGAAGCCGATTGGCAATGGTTTCACGTAGTTCTTGGTCGGAAACTGGGACAACCGGTTGCACCGCAATGAAATCGCGCACCCCCTCAATTCCATGGTGCTTGCGCGCTCGACGCTCGGCGTCCATTTTCTCGCGATAGGTCGCAACCGAGCCTTGCAGCAGTACGACTCGATCGTCAACCGCGACCGTGACGTTGCGGAACTCCAGGCGGGTGCTGAAGTCTTGCTGTAGTTGCTGAGTAAGAACGGCGTCCCTACTCGCCGCAGTTGTAGTTCCTGCATCGCTCCCCAGCGCAGAGATAGAAATCCCCAGCAAGAGCGCGAGTAGGAAGAACCAGGGAAATCGCTTCAGGGTCTTCATATTCAAACCTCCAGGCTAAGAAATTCCTCTTCTTGAGTTTCCAGGCAGGGGACCCTACCTGTTTTTTTCGATTTGAATAGACGCACGCACAGCGGAAAAGGTTGCAATATCTTAGTCGTTTAATAGCAGATTTCATTAGTGTCTTAGCATAATATGCTAGGCTATTTATTATCTTTATAAGCTATTGATAATACTATAGATAATTAATTTTACCCCGCCACTTCGAGTTGACTTCCACAGCGCATCGGAGCAAGGAGGAACACACGCCGCCGACTGGGCCGAGGGGTTGAGACCTGGCGTTATCTGGGCTAATCCATTGAAGCGGTTTGAGATCAGCGCTACTGTCTCTGTAAGCCCGAGAAACTCTGAATGTGCGAGGGCGAATGAGGTGTTGCAAACTCCTGTTCACTTGACGCTATGACGCCCTCCCGATGGTCGACCATTCTTCGTAGGGTCACAACCGAAGGCCCCTACATCAATGAGCAAATGAGCGTTCTCGTTCTCAGCATTGTGGTGGTGGCGGGGATCTCTGCGGTAGCCTTCGCGGACAAATCCGTGGCTTCGAACCCTCGCGCACGCTTGCTAAAGAGGCGGGCGGGCAAGGATACATCGTGTACAGCGGGCCCGCTGCAATCGACCGAGTCGGGGCAGACTTTCATGCTCCCGGGCACATCGACACAGCTTTGTTAGAGAGAATTGGCGCGTCACGGAATAGTGACTTCTATCTGTGTGGTCAGACTTAGTTCCTGCAGAATAGGGGCGACGGGAGCGAAACTGGGGTGCTCGCCGAAAATGTGCACACGGAAACCTTCGGTACTCTCGAGGCTATTACACCTGCCATGGCGCTGGTTGATCACACTCCTCACCTGCCACAAGGGCCGCCCGGATCTGCCCCCCAGTCTCATTCGCGCGTAGTGGAATTACTACCGCTTGGCATCCGAAATTCGTAAGTTTGCTTGGACTCGCGGAAGCGTGCGACGTTCCGGTCAGAGGAGCACACACTCCGCGCGCAAGCAACGGAGATTTAACTGGCGTTTGGGTAGTGCACCCAAAGATCGCCAACTTTCATTGAAGCCTTCCAAATCCTGCGCGAACTCGGCTTCTGAATTCCTGGCGCCTGAGGTCGAATTGACTCATTCCGCCATCTTCGTCGCGCAAAATCCAGAAGGAGGAGAGCATGAACACGCCGCACAGGCATCAATACGGAAGTCTGACGAGGAGAAAACGAATTCGGACGGAAGATGTCTGGCAGTTTCGCTACTACGAAACTAGTCCGGAGGGGCAGCGGCGCCGGAGGTCAAAGATCATCGGTATGCTAAGCCAGTATCCGACACCAACGGATGCACTTCGAATTCTCGAACGATTTCGACTGCGGCTCAATCTTCAAAACCGATTGGACCTGCCGGTGACGCTGGATGCTCTTGCGGATGACTACGTCGAGAAAGAACTGCCATTGCTACGCTATGGAACCCAGCAAGCGCATCTCTCCAGCTTGCATCGCTGGATACGACCGCGTTGGGGTGGATGTCTGGTCTACGAAATCAAGCCGATCGAGGTTGAGCAGTGGCTTCGATCTCTGCCTTTGGCGGACAAGTCAAAGGTAAACCTGCGGAGCCTTTTACATCTCGTGTTCCAGCATGGACGGCGATGGGAGATCACCGACGTCAATCCCATTGATCTGGTACGGCAGCGTGCCGGGCGCCGATCGATCCCGCGGGTGCTGAGCGTGCATGACATTCGTTTGATCCTGGAAGAACTAACTGAGCCTTATCGGACTATGGTTCTGATAGCGGCCTGTCTGGGTCTCCGGGCGAGCGAGATCATGGGCTTGCAATGGGGCGATTTTAATTGGGAGGACCGCACGCTGTTGGTGAGGCGAAGCGTTGTCCAGGGGCGAGTCGGCGATACGAAGACCGAAGCCTCGGGGGCTTCCACTTCCTGTTGATCCGAATCTCGCCGATGCCCTCAGGGCTCACTGGCAGCGTAGCCTGCACCGAGAACCTTTTGACTGGGTATTTGCGAATCGCCAAGGGAAGCCACGTTGGCAGGAGAGCATTCTGCGACGGCACATCAAACCTGCAGCCGTGCGCGCCGGGGTCGGCGAGGTTGGCTGGCACACGTTTCGGCATTCCTACTCGAGCCTGCTGCGTCGAGTGGGTGCTGACATCAAAGTCCAACAAGAACTGCTCCGGCACTCGACCATTCAAAGCACGATGAATATCTATACGCAAGCCATGTCGGAGGGCAAGCGTGCCGCCAACAGTGTGATCGTTCGAAGCGTGTTGCCCAGTGAGGCTTGTGGTGGCGCGAGTGCCTAATGCGGTCGCCAATGGGAGCTAATGGGTACCGAAAAGCTGGTAAGTGGTTGCGGGGGGTGGATTTGAACCACCGACCTTTGGGTTATGAGTACAAGAGCAGGGAACTACAGCCTAGCAGGATGCTGAAAAAGGACTGCAAATCCACAGCCGAGTATGTTACGAGAAGGTATGCGCGGAACAGATCAGCAGCAGAATCATATATTCAGTTACCTATCTCCCGAAACCCGCGTGCGCAAGGACCATCCGCTGCGCGCGATCCGAGCCATGGTTGACCAGGTGCTGGCGCAGTTGTCGCGGCGGTTTGACAGCATGTATGCCACGGTGGGGCGGCCGTCGATTCCACCGGAGAAGCTGTTGCGGGCGCAGTTGCTGCAGATGCTGTACACCATCCGCAGTGAGCGTTTGCTGATGGAAGAGATGGACTACAACTTACTGTTCCGTTGGTTTGTGGGCCTGAATGCGGATGACGAGGTGTGGGATCCGACTACGTTTACCAAGAATCGCGATCGGTTGCTGCAAGCCGACGTGGCCAAGGAGTTCTTGGCGCGGGTGGTGGCGCAGGCGAGTACGCAAGGCCTGACCTCGGATGAGCATTTCACGGTAGACGGGACCTTGCTGGAGGCTTGGGCGGGAGCCAAGAGCTTTCAAGCCAGAGAGAAGAAGCCTGGACCTCCGCCGGATGATCCGGGCAACCCGACGGTAGACTTTCACGGCGAGCAGCGGTCGAATGACAGCCATGAATCGAAGACTGATCCCGAGGCGCAATTGGCGCGCAAAGGACCGGGCAAGGAGTCGAAGTTGAGTTACTGCGGGAATTTGTTGGTGGAGAACCGCAACGGTCTGATCGTGGGGGCGGAAGTTTTCCAGGCCAACGGGACGGCGGAACGCGACGCGGCGCTGGTGATGTTGGAGAAGTTGCCGGGCACGCAGCCGGTAACGGTGGGCGGAGATAAAGGATTCGACACGCAGGGATTCGTGGCCGAGTGCCGGAATATAAAGGTGACGCCGCATGTGGCGCAGAACCACAAACGGCGTGGCGGGAGCGCGATCGATGGGCGCACGACGCGGCACCCCGGCTACGCGGTCAGCCAAAGAAAGAGGAAGCGAATCGAAGAATGTTTCGGCTGGCTGAAGACGATTGCGCTGATGCGCAAGCTGCGGCACCGCGGAGTTTGCAAGGTGGATTGGATCTTCACCTTCGCCTGCGCCGCCTACAATCTGGTGCGCATGCGAAACCTTGCGGCCGCAGTTCTTGCGGTGTAAGTCGAGGCCGAAGTGTGTCCCGCAGCGCAAAAAGATAGCGCTGGGGGCTTAGAAAAGCACTAAGAATCGACTTTTCCGACATAGAAATGATGAAAACGATGGAAGACAGAGAAGAGAACTACGCCCGCCCTTAGTTTTTCCGCAGCCTGCTAGAAAACATTGTATTTAGCATCTGAGTTTTCGGCTGGTTTAGGCTGGTTTTGTACTGCGTTCCCGCACATTTCCCGCACACCCGAATCGAAGATAATAGCCCGTGCGCCAACTCATTAGCGATTTCGCGATTCTCTGGCGGTGGACTGTCGCAAAAAGGTGAGCTTACAGACGCCAGAACATCGGACTCAAACGTTTGACGGGGTATTATGACCTGAGGGGAAAATGCTACACCTGCCCCAGGGGGGTATCCGGTAGCGGGGCTAGCTCTGCCAGTGCATACTGGCATGGACAAAAGCCATACGTGTACTTCACTCCTGCCGCGACGCCGTGGGTTGAGTTTGGTCAGAAACATTTCGGGCCTTCAAACTCCAAGCGAGCTTCGCGAGATAATGACAACTCAGTTCCCAAAAACCTCGGCTGTCCGGAGCGAAACAAAATGGGTTGGCTGGAAGCGGCGACATTGCTTTAGGAATAAAGCAGTTGCTTCGAGCGCCTCATGTGGATCGCGAAGGGGGCCGCGTCGGCATTCGCTTCGTCGTGATCGAGCCCGCCCTGTTCGAGGAACTCCAGCACTGGAACCAACCGCAAGATGAAGGAAGAGGGCTGGGGCTTTCCTGCCTGAGCGGCCCGGCTTTCTCCCGCCGGCTTCCCTAGTCATACACCGGGTAACCCAGGTATGGTCGTGAAATCGACGTGATCACGTCATTCGAACTCTGCGGTCCGCTTTCGTCGCTACTGCTCGGCGAGAATCCTACGTCCACCTTGACGTACGGTGAACCGCGGTAGACGAATGTGCCCTTTAGACGACTTGGAGAGGAGAAACCGCCCTCTGGCTTGAACACCTTAACGAGATCTGCTCGCGTCATCCCTTCGCGAACAGCGTCAATCTCGCTGAGTGCCTTTCCAAACCACTCTGCTTGGTCATCCCCCGTACACCTGTTGGAATCCGCGGACGAGAAAGTAACAAGCAAAAGCACCAGGGCAAGAGTGAAAAACTTCATAGCCACCTCCGTCAATCAAGGAAGAGTCTCAGTTGCCGATACCCCAGACTTGGTTACCGTATAAGTCCAGGTGTTGCCTGAATTCTGAGCAGAGCGAAAGATGTACAGCGGGCCCATCAGATTCACTGGTTGTCCACCGTTGGCGCAAGGGCAGACATACTGATAGTCGTATGGTCCCAAAAAAACGTTCGCAGGCTGAACTATTCGGAAGAGTATTGTTACGGGTTCAGGGTCGCTCCAGACTGAAGCTGCTCACAAGCAGTATTCAAGCTGTACGCCCAGACTCAATATCCCAACCAGGGACCACCACCTGCTCAGGCCGCCTTACGTTCATAGTATTTCAGGATGCCGCCGAGCCGTTCCCGACAGCGCACCTGTTCTTGTTTTCCAGGGACTGCTGGAGTCCGTAAGGGGAACAGCAGGAGGTTGTCTTTGCCTTGGTGATTTCGTTCCTCATGATAGTGGGCCTCGTAGTGGCGTAGCACTCGGCGCAGAGAACCCTCTCCCAACAGGATCAGCTTCGATAAACATTCTTCCTTGACCGACCTGACCCAGCGTTCCGCATAGGCGTTCAGATTCGGACTTCTGGCCGGCAAGGCAATCGGTTCGATGCCTCCCGCACGGATCACTTCGCGAAACCCTTGGCTGTACTTGCGGTCGCGATCATGCAATAAATACCTGCGGTTGTTCAGAAAACCAGAATCCTCCATCGTCCCATTGCGTGCCATCTGTTGCATCCACACTTCGTCCGGATGACGCGTCACTCCGGCCAAGCATATCCTTCGGCTCTCCAAGTGAATGAAGAACAGCACATAGTACGTCATCAGCCCTCTGAGCGTAAGAACTTCCACCGTGAAGAAGTCGGTCGCCACCAGTACTGCCATGTGCGCACGGATGAAGTCCTTCCAACTCGTGGTCTGCTTCCGCTGGGGAGCCGGTGGAATATCATGCCGTCGGAGAATATTGCCCACCGTCTGATCCGAGAGCTTGTAACCCAGATTGGCCATGGCGCCCACGATCCGGTCATAGCCCCACCCGGGATTTTCCCTCGCCATCCGCATCACCAACCGCTCGCTTTCCTCCTCCACTGGGGGACGACCTCGGGTTTTACGGCACTTTGAGCCGTCGAACTTATGGGCGATCAGCTTTTGGTACCACGCCAGCAGCGTATCCGGTTTCGCAGCCGCCGATGCTTCCAATGCCTTCCGTCCAAGCCGGTGGGCGATCTCCGCCAAGGTAGCTTTTTCGGCGTCGGATAACAGCAACCTGCCTTGGATTTGGGCTCTCAGGATGCGGTTCTCGGCGAGCAGATATTCGTTTCTCAGCAGAAGTTCTTGGTCTACGGTTCCGGTGATGTAGGCCAGCATGCGCGCCCAAAGCATCGCAGAGCCTCCCTCAAATGATCGTCGAGCCGTCGAACCGGGATTGTACATGCTCTTGAAATGTCAGAAAGCCGCTGTGCGAAGAAAATTACGAGACCGGAACCCGGACCTTTCCAGTGCGTTTGAGATTTTTGACCCTGCGCCATTCTTTCCAGACCATTGTTGAAGTCGTCTCCAATCAATATCTCTTTAAGAACTCCGCCACACTCGCTTCGTTTGCATCCTTGTTGGCTGCGCACAGGCCGACAGTCTCCAGCACCTGAGCTAGGTTGCGAGGTCCGCCAGAGTACTTGGCGGCGCGGTCTTTAAAGAACGCCTCCGCGTCCCCCTGGTGCTGGCTGTCGCAGTAATGGGAGGCTATGAAGGAAAGATAAGCGCCAAAGTCAGTGGGGAGTTTTGCGATGAGCGGTTCCCAGTTCTGTTTGACAAAGTCATATGCCAAGTCGCGGTTCTCAGGAAGCCTCCGGGCTGCGAAAAGAATGTCAATCGATTCGTTGTTATCGAATTCATCAGTCAGGACGATAGCCATGGCCGTTTTCACAATTGCCGGGTCGCGGAACGAACCGAGGGCAACGAGCAACGTCCGTCGCGCATTTTCATCAGTTTCCTTCTTTGCCTGGGCGCGCATGCGATCGAATAGTGCCCGGTCGCCATGACGCGCAGCAGCGACCAGCACGACGTCCAGCATGTCAGGATCTACTGCCTTGTGGTCGTCAAGCCAGGCCACGGCGAGCGTCTTGGCCTGATCGATGAAGGCTGGATCCTCTCCCTGATTCGTGACCACCTTGACTACAGCAGGACGCAACAAGCTGCTGTCATCATCCTCCCCTGGCCTGTCCTTCCAGCCGAGGTGTTCGGCGCGCGCTTTGTAGAGATCCGAGATGTAACGCCGGTACTTGGGTAGGAGCAGTTCGGGAACCAGGTGTTCGTCCAGGTTCCCCACGATCGTAATGGTCTTGTCCACCACCTGTCGCTGAGGAGCATGCGCGAATTTCGGCACCAGCCCCATAGCATCTCCTAGCGGTATGTACCCCTTGGTAAGAGCTGCAATATCCCCGATCAGTCCGACGCGTTCGAGCAAAGCGAGCGTTTTCTCGTCTTTCAAAACAGAGCCGAGCATCTCCCCGTCATAAAGCACGCGATAGTAGCCGGCCTCGGCAGCGTTGGCGTAGATCCATGCCGGGCAACCGGTCGCCTTACCCAGGCCAAGGGTCGCGCTCTTGCTGGTTACGAGGGTGCATTGACGCTCGTCGCCGTTACCTGAGGGATATCGGACGCACACCGGGATATCCCATAGCTGATCCGCTGAACCAGCGGAGCCCCGTGGCAGAAAGCGCTGCTGCGAGAGCTGCAGTTGTGCGCTTCCGCCGCGGCACGACAAATGGGTCGTAACGAGCGGCACTCCCGGCTGGTCGAGAAAGGTGGAGAACGCCTGCCCCACCATTGGGTCTCCTCCGCTGACCGACTGAAGAAAATCCGATGAGTTCGCATTGCCCCAGGAATATTTCTTAAGGTAGGCGCGAATCCCTGCTTGGAATTTTTCCTGGCCCATGTAGGCCTCAAACATGTTCAGCAGTGCCGAACCCTTGTTGTAGGTAATGCCGTCGAACGCGTTGGCTATGTCATCGTCAGAGAGAATCTCCTGCCGTACTTTGCGGGAGCTCACTAACTCATCCGTGCCCATCGCTTCTTGATAGCCGTTCAGCTCGCCAATGTTCATCTTCCATTCGGGGTGGTACTGGTTAGCGATCTTGTTGGCCATCCAGCTAGCAAAGCCTTCGTTCAGCCAGATGTCATCCCACCAGGCGGCCGTGACCAGGTCTCCGAACCACTGATGAGCAAGTTCGTGGGCCATCACACTAGTGGCGTCACGTTTTTTCCCCGGAGTCGCTTCATCGGTTTTCATCAAGAAAAATCCTGCGCCGTACGTCACCAACCCGGGATGCTCCATGGCATAGCCAACCCGCGGAATGGCGACCTCGTCGAGCTTCTCGTAAGGGTAGGGGATGCCGAAATACTTCTCGAGCAGGTTCACGACGTCCCCGGTGGTCGTGGCCACAAATTGGGCTTCGGGGCCGTGGCCATGCGGAACAATGATACGAATCGCGGTGTGTTTGGCGCCGGCGTGACCCGCGTCAACGATGTCCAATTGGCCGACCGCGATCGCAACCAGATAGCTGGGCAGTGGCTTGGTTTCCGCAAACTTCACTGTCTTCATGCCGCCGGAACCCGGCCCCTCCGAGAGCACCGGGGTGTTCGAAAATGCGCCATCGTCGCTGGGAACGTTCAGCGTGACTTGCCAGGGCACTTTGTAGCCGGGCTCATCAAAACATGGGAAAGCCCGTCGTGCCGAGATATCTTCGAATTGGGAATAGATGTACCAATGGTCGCCGTCCTCGACCTGGAAAATTCCGGCCCTGTCCTTGCGGCTGATTTCGCCTTGGTAGTTGATGTGCAACTTCGCCGTGCCAGGACCCACCGGATGGTCGAAGGAAAAGCCAACCAGATCCTTCGGCTGCGGGATCACTTTCGCGGTCAGCGTCTGTCCGTTCAGAGTCAGGATTGCGTCTGTCACCGTGATCTTCTCGGCGTTCAACCAAAGTACCGAACTCGTCTCCCTAAACTTGATGTCGATATCAACCGCGCCAGCAAAAGTATCCTTGTCGGGGACGGCGGTCAGATTGAGGCTGTAATGCTGAGGGACCGCCGAAGTTGGCAGACGGAACTTCGGTGGCTGGGGTCCATTATCGGCGGCTTGAGTGCTTTGGCAGATCGGCCCCACGCAGGACCACGATGCAAGAAGTATGAAGAACACTGGAATGCGCATACGGCGTTTGCTCCATCACTCCCCTGAATTCGGCCCGATTATATCTGACCCGCCCACCACGGGGTTGTTGGCAGAATGCTCGCCGCATTGCGAACCCACTAACTTGGAACGGGATTGTCCGTGATTGTTTTTCAAAGCAGGTCTTGCCTGACTGTTGCTAACAGATGTCTGAGTAAGTTTGTCAAGCATTTTTTGACTAGCTCCCTTTTCAGGTTCACTTAGAATCCACAGTCAATTTCACAGGCTCGGTGCTGCGCCTGCCGGGACAGGAATCAGGGGCGAGCCACGCTTGGCCAAAGTCGCCAGATATCTGTTCTCGTCGTACGCCACACCGTCTTGCCAGCAGCGGAACACGATGCGAATCCATTTGAAAGCCAAAGCTCGCACCGCGGCATGGTGATCCTTACCACGCTGGCGTTGTTGCTGGTAACAGGCACGCGCCCAAACCGACTGCGCAATCGAGTGTCCCGCCCATTCGTGAAAACTCTGCCGCAGGAACTTGGGACACGCCCAGCGAAAATGTACCCATTTCTTTTTTCCACTCCGCTCCGTCACCGGGGCAATACCGCTGTACTTCTGCACCTCTTCCGCACTGCCATAACGATCGCGTTGTGAGCCCAGTGCCGCCAACAAGCGTGGCGCCAACGCCGCTCCGGCTCCCGGCAAAGATTGGAAAATGAAAAAATCGGGATGGGCTTCCGCCGCCTCCGTAATCTTGCCATCCAGAGCCGCGATGCCCTCCAGCAGGGTGCGCAGCACTCGGGCGATCACTTGTACCACCATCCGTTTCGCCTCGATCACGGCTCCATCCCGAATCGCGGACATGGCCTGACCGATCCCCTGCAGGCGCCACTCCGTGAGCTCTGGATGCCGGCCCCGATGCTGGCGGAAGAACTTCCTCACTTCTGCCGGCGCAGTGGCTTGTAACTCCTCCAGCGACGGCCAGCGCTCTAAAAACTCACACGCTAACTTCGTATCCAGCTTCGCAAACCATTCCAGCATCTGCGGAAAGTACACCTTCAGGTATCCGGTCAGGCGATTCAGCTGCGCCGTCTTTTCCTCCACCAGCTTGCGCCGTTCCTCCACCAGGTTCTGTACCCGCCGCGTCATTTCCTTATCCGGCCTCAAAGGGCGGAGTTTGTCCCGGTTCTGCAGAAGCAGATCCAGCAGCAGATCTGCATCTCGCGGATCATCCTTGGCTCCCGACGGATACAGCGCTTGCCTCATGCTCGCCGACATGGTGGATGGCACCGGATACAGATGCAGGCACTCATACTTACCCAGCATGTATACTAGCGCGCCCTTCACCTGCTCCACCGCCACTGCGATCGGACCGTGCCCGAAGCGTTGACACAGTTCACTGACCCAGGCCTCCACTACTTCTGGCTTGTGCTCCAGTTCTCCGTTTTCCCGCTTCGCCGAATTGGCTGCCTGCAAGCACCACACGTGCTTCTGATCGGCCCAGTCGATGCCTACGAACGCCACAAACTCTGGCTCCCCGACTTTTTCCCTGGCTACCATGTGCTTTCCTTTCCTCCTTGCCTATCCACATCTTGCAGAGGCTGGCTTTGCTTCGGCGAAACCCTTATAGGTGAGCCCTCTTTACTGCCTTGTTCCAGACTTCATCTGAGCATTCGTTGGGGAAGCAAAGCGCGTCCCGCGGTTCGAGATTCTGTTCTAAAACATCGCGTGTTTGGCGATTAAACTCGTAACCGCAGGACGCCTCTGACGGCTCCCATTGTAGGAAGCCAGCAGAAAACTTCATCCGCAACCATTCGCACAGGATGTGCAGCGTTGTCGCTGCGGAAAAGTAGGCGAAATCCGACGATGCCTAGCTTCTGTATTGCTGATGCAGGGGAAGGGCTCCCCTTCCCCTGCACCCCATCCCCGAAAACGCAGATTTGCACAGACCCGACGAGACGGCACTGCTGTGCAAATCCCATCTCGTAATCTCTTCGGGCTAAGTCACTATAAGGCGATTTCACTCAAAGTTCTCCTCGGCTCACGACTGAGGCTTGGCGTTTGCGCTGAGATAATCATTGATAAAGTCGCCTACCCTCACTTTGAGCGCTTCAAGTATCAGGTCCATTCGATTTGCACCCGTTATACCGATCGCTTTCTGACTCCATGTCTGCGATGGGAACACATCAGCGTCTTTGTGCCTTGCGAGATAGACATCTTGCACAAGTGACACTTCGACATCGAAGAGGTATGCCCCCTCCGGGCGTTTAACCGTGCTGATTATGATCGCCAATGTCGCAGAGCCATTCGTCGATTGGGGTTCGCTTTGCGGCGATATTCCAGCGTCACGCAACTGCTTTTGAACGGCATTTTGGATTTGGATTGTGGGCAGGCCTCCGGCCTCAACCTCCTTTGCGACGGGATGAACGTACACATAAACACCGTTAAGTCAATGCAGAGACTCACTAGGTCTGGTTTGAGATTCCACGATGGGCGACGACGCGAGAATTGCCGCCGCGACACCAATGAAGAACCTGTTCATCGCCGCGATCTCCTTTGGGTCTGTGGGTACGCTTGAATCGTCCCAATTCTCTCACGGAGCACCTGAGGAAGCGATAGTTGTTGCAAACAGGCCTTTGCACTCAAATTGCCTGTCGCGGCGGAACATGAGTGAAATGGGGATGAATGGGGATATTTCAACAATCATCGCTGCCAGCATTGCACCAGCATATACTTCGCCTCATGGATAGAACATTTATCGACCGACGGGCATCAGAGTCTGACCATCGGAGGGCGAGGAAGATAGCACAGGCTGTGTTGGATGGTCGAACCACAGTTCTGGAAGCAGCCAGAGAATTGGTTTCTGTGGCGCACACAGACGCGATTGCTGAGTTTGAAGATCGCAGGTTCATTATCGGGGTTGCGAGCGAAACCGATCATTTACCCGTCGGAGAGGTTCGTAAACTGTGGGCTCCCGACGCCCTTGAGGAGAAAGACGTAGAGATTGCGCGTGCCGAAGAACTGTACAAGGCTGACTTCTTGGAAACCTGCCGAAGGATTGTGAACCCGAACTTGTGAGGTCACTGAGTGTAATTGAGTGTAATAGAGATTTTTCGCCAATTGTCCTAAAGGTTCTAGGAAGGCGATATCGCAACCTGCATTCTTGCTCGCGTGTAGTAAAGGGTCATAAGGATACCCAGTAAAATCGTGGTGCTCTGGAGCATGAATGGAAACCAGCCACCGATCGCAGTCCTTGCGACTGAAAACAATTCCCACCACAAGTTCATGCATACATGCAGGACGACTGGCACCCACAGGTTCTGCCATCTCTGAGCCAACCACGCGAACGTCACACCCCCAGCAGTTAGAAGAAAAAATAATCCACCCCTTTCCAATAACGCGCCACCCTGCTCCACGTGGCCATAGCCAGACAGGAGTGCAGACGGCCAGACTACGATCCAGAACGGCCAACCTGTTCTGTTTTTCAATTGCAGGACGCCGAAGCCGCGAAACTCGATCTCTTCGACAATAGGTGAAAGAACGGTCAGAAAGAGCAAAGGGCGCAGTTGAAGGTGCGGAGTCAAACTTCTCGTCAATGCAAATCCGAGCAGCATTGGAGAGGAAGCAATCATTGCAAAAACCAATGCACGTGGGATGGACGCACATAGTCCCAGTACTCGGAGAACGCCTCGCACTCCGGTGCGGAACATCAGCCAAACCGCTAGCAAACAGACGCAAGCTCCGGCGATCTTGTCGATACTCTCAGCCACATAAAACGGTTCTTCACTGTGGAATCGAACGTATGCGGGTAAGCGAGAAAGAATTTCGTGCGCGTAGGAAACTGTGACCAATACCGCGATTGTAACGACGGCGAACATCAGCATGGCCATCTTCACAACCATCGTGACACTCCCAGTGACGGGATTTTAGCTCATGACTGACGCTAACCTACTAGGACTCTATCGCTAACAGGCATAGCGCACATTAGCCGGTTAATGAGCGCAATCGCCTGTTTGGCGACAGGTGTAGCGGGTATTGTGCTGGTGCCTGTGCGGGTGCGCGACTTAAAAGTTAGGCCTGTGCCCGGCGAGATTCCCAGTAATCCTCGAATCTGCCACTCAACTCACAACAGCGGAGGGCGATGATGGTATTAGCTCCGCGCACCGTCCAGAACATTCC
>Ga0307477_10000707_pt1 | contig 33396 bp, 29 predicted proteins | sample atmos_gasesECM2C_FD_203316 | JGI IMG/M metagenome (GOLD analysis project Ga0307477, IMG submission 203316) | Hardwood forest soil microbial communities from Morgan-Monroe State Forest, Indiana, United States - atmos_gasesECM2C_515 | ecosystem: Environmental > Terrestrial > Soil > Temperate...
TTGCTGTGGCGAGTGGCGGGCTTGAGCCTCGGAAAACCAACGGGCCGCCAACTGCACGCTCGTCTCGCCGCGGATGCCGAGATTATAGTGGCTGACGTCATGTCCGCGGCGTCTAGCATCGGCCGAGATGCGACCTGCCCAGCCGAGACATTCCGGATCATAGGCGCCGCTGACGAAGGAATCGCCGATGAAGCAAATTCGCATGGCTGTGACAGTCAATCGTCTGTCCTCTCGATTGCGCGGCTTGAGCTATCGTGGCAGCCGCGCATGCCGTCAAATAAGAAAGCCGGAGGCGTCGCCTCCGGCCTTCTGACACCCCAGCTCTTCTTTTTAGAAGATCCCCACAACAATGGCTCCAAGGAATGCAAAGACGATACCAACGGCCAAAAGGTGCAACTCCCGAGCCATGGAACCTCCTTCACTCCCAGGACGGCAAACTTTGTCGCGCTATCAGGCGGTTTCCAAGCTAAAAATTTTAGCGAGCGATGAATTTATTCAGGAACCAATCTTAGCCGCCGTTGTCTTGAAAGCTCTAACCGCTCAAAATCTTTGGCGCGCTGCATGCCATGCCCCTATATCTCGTGTCCTGGGCCAGTCGTAGTCCGATTCCGGCCGAATTAATGCTTACCCGTTTTGGATAACGCGAAACCGTTCATGCGCCTTTCTCATCTTCTGTTGGCGATAATCGTGTGCATCGCCTGGGGTTTAAACGCGGTTGCTGCCAAAATCGGGGTGACCTACATCCCGCCGGTATTTTTCACCGCTTTGCGTTTCATCTTTGTACTGATCTGTCTTGTGCCCTGGCTCAGACCGGTTCCCGGCAAATGGGGCGTGCTCGTTCCGGCCGTTTTCTTCATGGGCGGGCTGCATTTTGCCCTGATCTTCACAGGTGCAAAATTCTCCGATGCCTCGACGATGGCGATCGTCAATCAGCTTTATGTGCCGATCTCGGTTCTGCTGGCGATGATGTGGCTGGGCGAGGAGGTGCCAATCCGGCGCTGGCTGGGCATTGCGTTGGCTTTTTGCGGGGTGATTGTATTCAGCCTCGATGCCAGCGTAGCGTCGCATCTGTTCGGCGTGTTCCTGCTTGTTCTGGACGCGATCTCGATGGCGATCGGCACCGTGCTGCTGCGGCGCCTCTCCGGCGTGTCTCCATTCGTGATGCAAGCTTGGATGGCGGCGTTCGGGATTCCGTTCTTGTTTGCGACCAGCTTCATTTTCGAAACGGGACAGCTTGCGGCGGTTTCCGATGCGCCATGGCAGGCTTGGGCCGCGCTCGCCTATACCATCATTGCCGGAAGCCTCATCGGGCACACCGGATATTATGTCTTGCTTCAGCATTATGAGGTGTCGCTGGTAGGCTCCGTCCTGCTCTTAGGTCCGGCTATCGGCGTATTAGGAGGGGTGGCCATTTTAGGAGAGCCATTCACGCCAATGATCCTATTGGGTGCTGCCATGACACTGTCAGGCGTAGGTATCGTGCTGAGGCGAGCGCCCCTCAAAGGCTTGGAGCCGGCAGAAGGCGTATGATGGAAACTGTCGCCGCGCCGTCCCCGAATTTCGATGCGCGACCGGCCAATACGCCGATCGATATTTTGCTGCTGCACTATACCGGCATGGAAACCGGGGCGGCTGCGATTGCGCGGCTCTGCGATCCCGCGGCAAAAGTCAGCGCGCATTATACGGTGGACGAGGACGGCACCATTTTCTCCCATGTGCCCGAAGAGGCGCGCGCCTGGCATGCCGGCGTATCCTTTTGGGCCGGGGCCCGCGACGTCAACGGTCGCTCCATTGGCATCGAAATCGTGAATCCCGGGCATGAATTCGGCTATCGCTCGTTTCCCGATGCGCAAATCGAGGCTGTCATCGAACTCTCCCGCAAAATTATCTCACGGCGTTCAATTCCCCCTGCTCGCGTGCTCGGCCATTCCGACGTCGCACCCGCGCGCAAACAGGATCCTGGCGAACTGTTCCCCTGGGGGGAGCTGTCGCTCGCCGGCATCGGTCTGTGGCCCCAGACTCGCAAGAACCGGCTGACGGTATCGTTCGAGAACGGTTTGCGCGCTTTCGGCTACGGCTTGCGGCCAGACATGGACGTAGAGCCGCAAACGGTCGTCGGGGCTTTTCAGCGGCACTTCAGGCCGGCACGGATTGACGGTGCGCCCGACAAGGAATGTGAAGCGATTCTTGCCACGTTGCTGCAGGAGATTGACTTTAAAGACTAGCGTAACGACATTCCGAATGCGTCAGATGGCCGGATGGCCGCCCGCCTTTGCCGTTGAAGCGAAGGCGGGAGGAAAGTCCGGGCTCCACGGAAACACGGTGCCGGATAATGTCCGGCGGAGGCGACTCCAGGGATAGCGCCACAGAAATGAAACCGCCGACGGGTGCAAACCCGGGCAAGGTTGAAATGGTGCGGTAAGAGCGCACCGCGGCTTCGGCAACGAAGGCGGCACGGCAAGCCCCACTGGGAGCAAGACCAAATAGGGACGGCATTGACGCGTTTCCGCGCCGCCGTCCGGGTAGGTTGCGCGAGGCGTTCGGTAACGAACGTCCCAGAGGAATGGCCATCTCTCGCCGCGAGGCGAGAACAGAACCCGGCTTACAGGCCATCTGACGCTTTAATTCTAGTAATAGGGCAGCATCGATACTTTCGAGGGTGCCGCGCTGATATTAGTCACGAATCGCGGGTGATGGACGGCGGATCGCTGGCTGGGAAGGTCTCCTCGAGAGCTTCGTCCAGCGCCTGATCGAGCTGAATCTTGGTGCTCTCCAAATCATTAAGGTCGCTGCCCGCGAGCCAGAGAGCAACGTTTCCAACGTAACGTGCAACGGAACGACGTGCTTTGTCGGATTTCGCGAGCCCCGTACCCGGCGGTTCGTTTACGAAGCTGGGTGATCCCATCTGCACGTCCCAATTATAATCCGCAAAGTGATGGAACGTCGATTGCGCGATACCCGGACCCAGTCCACGCGCCGGTTCGAAAGCAACAGCAATGTTGAAGGAAACGCCAGTGACTTTGCTGCGCCCGGTGGCAATCACTCTGGCAGTGGGGCCGTTCCCGGGTTTGCCCACTGCACCTTCGTGCGGATGAGCCGGAAGAAATCGCACAATGCCATCGGGATCGTCAGGGTCCTGCAAGACCGGATGCAGCGGAAAAACCGCCGTAATCTCCTGATAGTCGCCATTGCGGCCGGAGTGATAGTTCGGCCATGAAATGGCCGTCGTGTAACAATCATCGATTCGCCGCCGGCCTTCGTCGGGATCCAGATTCTTCGAGTGAAAATAATGCGCCGCTCCAATTCCTGCGATGGTGCAAACGGAGCAGCCGAGATCCATGTGATCGCGCGTCACCAAGATGCCGCCGCCGCGATGGCGGAATTTCGAAATGCCTTCGCAGTCTTCCGCAGTTAGCCCGTCACCGGTATCCACCGCGAACAGCCAAAGCTCGTCAAAATTCAGCTTGTCGAGCTTCGAAAGCACAGAATCCGGCTTGCCCAGAGGATCGCGATCTCGCGCGACCACTTCGAACAGCGGAAGGCGATCACGCCCGTTCAGGCCGGAAAGATGCGTCCGCAGCGTGCTAAAGCGTCCAATATGCCAATCATCCTCGACATGCGGGATGGTGGTCTGAAGAAGAATCCTCGCAGGCTTGGTCATGCGGGATCCCCGTCCCAAGCAGCTAACACTTTGTCGGGGGTAATCGGCAGCTCGCGGATACGCTTCCCGGTGGCATTGTAAACGGCGTTGGCAATCGCGGCCGCACAGCCTGTGATCCCGATCTCACCGATGCCGTGGACGCCGAGCGGCGCGTGGGGATCGGCAATGTCAGTCCACATCACGTCGATCTTCGGTACGTCCAGGTGAACCGGCAGATGATACTCGGCCAGCGAAGGATTCATGATCCGGCCGCTGCGTTCGTCAAAAACGGTTTCCTCCGTCAGGGCCATGCCGATACCCATTACGATTCCACCGCGGAACTGGCTGGCCGCAGTCTTCGGGTTCAGGATGCGGCCCGTATCGAACGAACCCAACCAGCGCGTTACGCGCACCTCGCCGGTTGTGTTATTCACCCGCACCTCGCAGAATTGCGCTCCGCAGGACAGCATAGAATAGGTCATCATTTCCATGGGCGGCGCTCCCACGGCTTCGCACTCGGCGTGATCGCGGCCCGCCCTCCGCAGGATAGATTCGTAAGTTTCGCCGGCCTCCTCAGCGCCTTTTCGAAAAAGCCCGCCGTCCCGCGTTTCAACGTCTTTAGGCCTTGCTCCCGCTAAAGGAGAGTCATTGCCGGCGAGCCTGAGTAATTCTTCAATTAAACCCTCATGCGCGGCGAGGACCGCGCCGGCGATGCTGACCGTCTGAGATGAGCCGCCCGCGATAGCACTGGGAGGCAAGGCCGTATCGCCGTATTCGAACGTCACGCTTTCCAAGGGAAGACCGAGCAGTGCGGCGGCGTTCTGACTTTGCACGGTGGCCGTGCCCATCCCCATCTCATGAGCCGCCGCCTGCACCACGGCTCGTCCATCGGCGGTGACACGTATGCGTGCAGAACTCCCCGGCATTCGGAAGTAGGGATAATAAGCCGTCGCTACACCGTGGCCGATGCTCCATTCGCCGTTGCGCTGTGCGCCGGACGTTGGCTTCCGATTCAACCAGCCAAAACGTTCGGCGCCGCGGCGATACGCCTCCAGCAGATTGCGTGTCGAAAAGGGCCTTCCGTCCGTTGGGTCCTTTTTCGGCTCAATCCGCCGGCGCAGTTCGATAGGATCGAGGTTCATCTTGTCGGCTAGTTCATCCAGCGCGGATTCCAGTGCGAAGCTTCCGATCGATTCGCCCGGGGCCCGCATGGCCGTGTTGGCCACAATGTCCAGCTCTACAATCGCCTGGTCCAAGTGCAGCGAATCGGCGGCATAGAGGTGTCGCGCGGGGAAAGTGAACTGCTCAGGGAAATTCGTTCCTGTGATCACGCCGGTCGTTCCGGTGTGAATGAGCGCCGTCAACGTTCCATCGGCCCTTGCACCAAGCGCAACGCGCTGCCGCGAGTTGGGACGTCCGCCGATCAGGCGAAAAACGCCCTCGCGCGATAATGCAAGGCGCACAGGCCGGCCGGCCAATTTTGCGGCAGCAACCGCCAGAAGGGTATGGCTGAAGAAGCCTTTCCCGCCAAAGCCGCCGCCAACGAACGGGGATAGGACGCGGATATTTTCCTTGGGCAGATTAAGCGCCTTGGCGAGCGTGCTCACCGTCAACGCCAGCATCTGCGTTGAGTCATGCAACGTCAGGCGATCTTTGGTTTCCCAAATTGCCGTCACGGCATGCGGTTCGATGGCGTTGTGATTATAGCGAGGCGTGCGGTAAGTCTCGTCGACGACAAATTCAGCTTGCTTGAGCGCCTGTTCCCCGTTGCTTCCGACCTTCACCTCTGAAGGTTGCCCGAGAATGGCCGCCGGCCGCCGGGCGCTCGGAAGCAAAGCCTCAAACGACAGTTTGGCTGTCTCCTGCGCGTAGCTCACGCGGAGGAGTGACGCTGCGTGTTCGGCGGCATCCTGAGTTTCGGCGATCACAACCGCGACGGCCTGCCCGTTCCATCTGACGCGATCATCCTGCATGACTGGCGCATTATCGAACGCAGCGCCGTCCGGATCCTCCATAATGCGGGGAGGGCGGCCCATCCTTGGCGCGTTCTCATGCGTCATCACAGCGATCACGCCCGCAGTGGTCTGAGCGTTCGTCGCATCTATTGCCGTGATGCGGCCCTTCGCGATGGCGGACGGGACAATCGCCGCGTAAGCCAGATTTCTCGGCCGCACTTCAGCAGCGAACTGCGCGGCTCCCGCGACTTTCAGCGGGCCATCAAGACGCGAGATAGGCTGACCGACCGTACCGAAGCGACGCATTAAGGGATCAGCTTGTGTCATGCTGACCCCCGGCTCTGAGCGAGCGCGACGAAGCTGCCGACGATCACCCGCTTCGCCAGCTCGATCTTGAACGCGTTGTGCATCAAGGCACGCGCGGCGGAAAGTTCTGCGTCCGCCGCCTTGCGAAAGTGTGCTTCCGTAGGCGTCGCTCCGGCAAGCGCCGCCTCCGCGGCCCGGGCTCGCCACGGTTTGTGCGCCACGCCACCCAACGCCAACCGCGCCTCGCGAATCGTACCATCACCGGCAAGTTCCAGTGCAGCCGCCACCGAGACGAGCGCGAACGCGAAGCTCGATCGATCGCGCACTTTTCGATAGCTGCATCGGCCGGCGAACCGGTTCGCCCGCAATTCCACAGCGGTGATCAAATCGCCCGGCCGCAACTCCGTTTCGATCTCAGGTGTATCGCCGGGGAGGCGATGCAGCTCGGTCAATTTGATGGACCGCGGACCGTGAGGACCTTCGAGGTGCACCGTCGCGTCAAGCGCAACCAGGGCGACGCACATGTCGGATGGATGCGTCGCGACGCACGATTTCGAGGCGCCGAGAATAGCATGATTGGGATTGTAGCCTTGCAGCGCATCGCAACCAGCACCCGGTTCGCGCTTATTGCAGCGTGATGTGCCATCGTAGAAATAGTAGCAGCGCGTCCGCTGCAGGATGTTGCCGCCTACGCTGGCCATGTTGCGTATCTGCCCCGACGCGCCACTGACGATGGCCTCGGCAAGCAACGGGAAACGCTCGCGCACGGTCCTGTGCGCGGCCACTGCAGTGTTCTTGACGCCGGCACCAATGAGCAGGCCACCGTCGCCACTCTCCTGGATTGCGCAGGACAGCCCGGAAACGTCGACCAGCGTCTGAGGCCGCTCAATTGTCTCTCGCATCAGGTCGACGAGATTGGTGCCGCCGGCGAGGTAGCTGGCAGCCGGCGCGTGGCGGCAGATCTCAATTGCCTGGCCGGTGTTGACCGGCTTTTCGTACCGAAAAGGTGTCACCGCGTGACTCCGATTTCCGGCGCACTGCGCAAGTACTTCAGCACGGCGTCGATGATGCCATTGTGTGCGCCGCAGCGGCACAGATTGCCGCTCATGCGCTCGCGCACTTCTTCATCGGTCAGGTCGATCGCGCCGGTAGCCAAATTGGAGGTCAGAATGGTCGGCACGCCGACGGCCAGCTCCCGCGCCAACCCTACAGCCGAACAGATCTGCCCCGGTGTGCAGTAACCGCACTGAAAGCCATCGTGCTCGATGAATGCCTGCTGCAGCGGATGCAAAGCATCGGGCGAACCAAGCCCCTCGATGGTGGTGATCTCGCGGTTTTGATACTGAACCGCTAATGCGAGGCAGGAAATGATCCGCTCGCCGCCTACGAGCACAGTGCAGGCGCCACAGGCGCCCTGGTTACAACCTTTCTTGGTGCCGGTCAGGCCAAGATTGTCCCGCAACAAATCCAGCAGCGATATGCGGATGTCCAACTCCGCATCGTACGATCTGCCGTTGATCGTGAAATGCATGGTTCAGCCCTGGGCGTGAGATAAGCACGCACTATACGCCGATTTTCCGTTGTTGCACGCACGAACACCTTTGCAGCGCCCTGCCGTTCGCGATAGGAACCGGCCTTTGACGCTTTCATTAAATCCAGCGGCGGATCCGTTGCGTATAGTCCGTATATTGCGTGCCGAATTGCCGCTGCATTTTCGCTTCCTCGAAGGGTACAAAAGCGAAATTGCACAGAAGGAAAACCAGAACTGGCACGAAAAGGAATGGAATAGTTCCCGCGTAAAGCGCGATTCCCAAACTGGCGAGGATCAAGCCGAGGTACATCGGGTTGCGCGTGAAGCGAAATGGCCCGCGCACCACCAGCGCTTTGTTGCTCGCTGAAGCCGGCATGATCTCGGTGCCTGCGGCAGCAAAAATCTGTTGTCCCCAAAACGCGAGACCCACTCCGGCAATGCCCAGCAGAACCGCAGCGGCTGGGGAGCGCGCATAAACAACCGCGCCCCAACTGAAGCCGCGTTGCAGCCCATAAGCGGCCAGCAACATTGCAATGGTCCAAATCGGCGGCGGGATTTTGATGTGCCACGCCGGATTGGTCTCTGCGGCATCCATGAACGCCTCCCAGGAAGAACAAAACTAGAACATTCGCCTTAAGGGATTGTTTACTGCGATTACTATAACGTAAAGATGTTTTCGATTCGTTCTATTTGAATAGCGCGTTCTGCTTAAGACAAGACTAAATATAGTCTCCGCCAAGTCCATATTTTATTTGGACTTTTGGTTTGACGGTCGGGTTATCCCATGCTATCCCATGTAATCCCATGCCGATGCGTGGCGAAGCAGCGCTTTCCGAAGACCGCGCGCGCTCATGGGCTCAGAGGATGCAAGCACCGGCCGTGCAACCGTTTGTCTCTACTATCGTCAACAAGCTCGACGCCAAGGGCCGCGTCAGCGTGCCGGCGGTTTTTCGTCAGATTCTTGCGCAGGAGGATCTGCACGGAATTTATTGTTTCCCCTCTTTCGCGAGCCCGGCGCTGGAAGGATACGGCGCAAGCCTGATGGCGGAAATCCAAAACCGCTTGGGTTCCGTCGATGCGCTGTTAAGCGAAGCCCATGACGACCTGGCGCAGGCAATTCTCGCCGAGACCCGGTTGCTCGACTTTGATGACGAAGGCCGAGTCCGCTTGCCGGACGAATTCGTCGCCCACGCAGGCATTACCGAACGCGTGACCTTTGTCGGAATGAACAAGAAGTTCCAGATCTGGGACCCCGAACGATTCGAACCGGTTCGGGGCGAGCGCATTGCGCGCGCGCGCGCAATGCGAATCGGCAAGGACAGCGCATGAGCGGCGGCCATATACCGGTCATGCTGGAAGAAGTCATGGCGGCGCTGCGACCGCGCGACGATGCTATCTATGTCGATGGAACCTTCGGCGGCGGTGGCTATTCAATGGCGCTGCTGTCGCGGGCGCGTTGCCGGGTTTACGGCATCGACCGGGATGCCGACGCGATCGAGCGCGGGGACGCGCTGGCCAAACGGTTTGACGGCCGCTTGACGCTGATTCACGGGCGTTTCTCGGAGATGGATTCGCTGCTGGATTCGCGCGGCGTTAGGGGGGCAGACGGCATCGCGCTCGACCTCGGCGTGTCTTCATTTCAGCTCGGTGAGGATGGACGCGGATTCTCTTTCGGCAGCGATGGACCGCTCGATATGCGCATGGATCGAACCCAAGGGGCCACCGCAGCCGATCTCTGCAACACGCTTTCCGAAGACGCATTGGCCGGTATTTTGCATCGCTATGGGGAAGAGAAACGCGCGAAATCCTTGGCCCGAGCGATCGTAGCGGCCCGTCCGCTCACGCGCACGCGCGAGCTTGCTGAAATCGCCGAACGCGTGGTCGGCCGAGGCAGTCAAAAAATTCATCCGGCAACGCGAACTTTCCAGGCGCTGCGCATTGCGGTGAATGACGAGCTTGGTGAACTCGAACATGGACTCCAAGCTGCGGAACGCCTGCTGAGACCACAAGGCCGGCTCGCTTTGGTTTCATTTCATTCGCTCGAGGACCGCATCGTAAAACGTTTTCTCGCCGAACGGTCGGGACGGGTCGGCCGCAGCTCTCGTCATATTCCCGCACAGGTCGCGGAACACGCGCCAACCTTCCGGAGCATTGGAAAAAATCCGGTGCGGCCGGGTGATGAAGAGATGCGGCGCAATCCGCGTGCGCGTTCGGCACGGCTGCGCGTGGCCGAACGCACTGAATCGCAGCACTGGCATTCCGTCAATTAGCAGATCGGAGAGGCATTATGATCCGCGTCCTCAACATCGCATTCCTGGCCGTCACGGGCTTGGTCTGCCTCGGCCTGTATCGCATTGCCGAGGAAGCGCGGATCGCCGCTGCCGATCTCAAGACAACTGAGACCGCAATCGCACGGGAAAACGAATCGTTGACCGTCCTTGGCGCGGAGTGGGCGCGGCTCACGCAGCCCGCGCGCATCCAAGCGCTTGCACAACATCAGCTCGATCTGTCCGATCGGCCCGCGGCAGAACTCGCTTCGCTAACGCAACTCCCGCCCAAGAATCTGCCGCTTGCTCCCCAAGGCACGATCCGCAACGCCAATGCCACAGTGCCGCAATCTACCCTTCGGATAGGGTCTCCGGTGGCTTCTGGGACGCCGTCGGCGCGATTGCCGGCCGCGACCTTTGCGCTGATCCATACGGGCACGTGACCGATGCGCGATCGGGTGGCAGCTTTATCGCTGGTGCGAGGCCGAATCGTTCTCGCGGCGATCTTCTGCGCCGCGGCATTCAGCATCGTGGCCGCGCGCCTTGTCGACGTGATGGTGTTTGACGAGGGCACTGCACCAAGCTCTGTTGCGACCGCAGCTCACCTCTTGCGTGCCGATCTCGTCGATCGCAACGGAACGCTCATCGCGCGGGATCTTCCAGTCAGCGATCTCTACGCGAGGCCGGCGGCTTTCTGGGACACGGCAGATGCAGCGCGCGAACTCGCCCAGGCGACGGGTGCGAATGAATCGAGGCTCAGGACCGCCTTCGCGCCTAAGCGCGGTTATGTGCTGGTGCAGCGCGGCCTCACGCCGGATCGCCGCGACGCGGTCATGCATTTCGGACTTCCCGGGCTGAATTTTGAGGATGGTTACCGGCGGTATTACCCAAGCGGACGCATTTTCGCCCATGCCGTGGGACAGGTCGACACCGATGACCGCGGCATATCGGGCCTCGAGCTCGGGCTCGAAGATCGCCTGCGCGGGCGGCACGCCGCAACTCCCATCGGGCTCTCGCTCGATATGCGCGTCCAATATGCGCTCGAGCATGAGACCGAGGAAGCGATGCGCGAGTTTCACGCCAAAGCCGCCGGCGGCATCGTTCTGAACGTGCGAACCGGTGAGGTCTTGGCGCTCGCCTCGCTCCCCGATTACGAACCCAATAGCCGCGCGCCACAGCCGCAGGATTCCACGCGCAACCGCATGACGCAGGACGTTTACGAGCTTGGCTCCATTTTCAAGATTTTCGCTTTTACCGAGGCGGTCGAAGAGAAAACCATCCGGCTGGATGAGCCGTTCGAGGTCGGTCAACCCTACAAACTTGGTCACTATCTGATTCATGATTTTGAGCGTCTGGGGCCCGTGCTTCCAGCCGCCATGGTGTTTGCACAATCATCGAATATCGGTACGGCGCAGATCGAGCTTCGCTCCGGCGCCGCCAAGCAGAAGCCGTTTTTAAGCAAGCTTGGCCTCCTGCAAGGACTTAGGACCGAACTCCCGGAAATGGCTTCCCCGCTTTATCCCCGTCATTGGGAAGAGGTGGAGGCGGCGACCATTGCTTACGGACACGGCATTTCAGTCAACCCGCTGAGCTTTGCCGCGGCTGCGGCCGCCGTCATCAATGGCGGAACATTGATTCGGCCGACTTTTCTCAAGCGCGACGCGGCTCAGCACGGGCCAAGAGTGATTTCCGAGGAAACCAGCCGCACCATGCGGCAGCTTTTGCGCCTTGTCGTCACCGAGGGCACGGGCACCAAAGCAGATGTGCCGGGTTATGATGTGGGCGGAAAAACCGGCACGGCGGAAAAGGCCGAAAACGGTTCTTACGCCCACCATTTGCTGATTTCGTCCTTTTGCGGCGTGTTTCCCATCGATGATCCACGATTTCTTGTCTTCGTCATGCTGGATGAGCCGCACGGCGACAAAGAAAGCGGCGGTTTTGTCACCGGCGGCGTCACCGCTGCTCCGGCCGTGGGTCAGGTCATTGCGCGGATTGCGCCGCTCCTCGGAGTTCGCCGCAGCGATACATTCGCCGCGGCGGCTCCTTAAGATTTTCACAATGGAACCACAATCCAACGCGAGTGTTGGGTGAGGTGGGAGCGGCGGCGGTTGTGACCAGAAGCATCAGGGAATTTCGGGGGCTCGCGGCCGACAGCCGGGACGTGAAGCCCGGATTTCTTTTTGCGGCGCTCACCGGAAGCAAGGCCGATGGTGCCAGGTTCATCGCCGATGCGGTGACGCGCGGTGCCGTCGCCGTATTGGGGGGACCGGAGGCTGCCGAGCAAGCGAAAAAACTAGGCGTAGATTTCATTTCGGCGGCCAATCCACGGCGGCGTTTGGCCGAATTCGCCGCCGAGTTTTATCGGGCCCAGCCTTCTGTGGTCGCAGCAGTTACCGGCACAAATGGCAAAACTTCGGTTGCCGCTTTTGTCCGGCAGATTTGGAGCTTTCAGGGACGGAAATCCGCGAGTCTTGGCACCATCGGAATCGACTCGCCGTCGGGCCACGTCTCACTCGGACATACCACGCCCGATCCTGTGCGGCTCCATGCGGAACTTGCGCGCCTGAAAAAGGAAGGCGTTGAGCACTTGGCGATGGAAGCCTCCAGCCATGGGCTCGACCAATACCGGCTCGATGGCGTGAGGATTTCCGCTGCCGGCTTCACCAACATTACCCGCGATCATCTCGATTATCATGTCTCGTTTGAAAACTATCTCGCGGCAAAACTGCGACTCTTCGGTGAATTGGTTGTCGATGGCGGCGTCGCGGTCATCAATGCCGATGCCGCGCATGCCGAGGAATTTGTGGCCGCGGCCGAAAGGCGGCATTTGCGGCTGCTCACGATTGGCGCGAGCGGGAAGGATTTGCGCCTCATCGCGCAGGCGCCGCACGCTCGCGGTCAAGCGATCACGCTGCGCTATAAAGCGCGAGAGTACAGAATCGCGCTTCCGCTGGCCGGTTTTTTCCAGGCCTCGAACGCTCTTGTTGCTGCCGCACTGACGCTCGGCCTGGGCGATCCGGCGGAAGAAGTCTTTGCCGCACTCGAAAACCTGCGGGGCGCTCCGGGGCGGCTGGAATTGGTCGCGCGCACGCGCCATGGCGCTGCAATCTATGTCGATTACGCGCACACGCCGGACGCGGTGGAAACCGTGCTGAAGGCACTTCGTCCGCACGTCAAGGGTCGCCTGCATATCGTATTCGGCTGCGGCGGCGATCGTGATCGCGGCAAGCGGCCGCTGATGGGCCAAGCTGCGACCTGCTATGCCGACGCCGTGATCGTCACCGACGATAATCCGCGTACGGAAAATGCGGCGCTGATCCGCCGCGAGGCCTTGGCCGGCGCGCCGGGCGCGCGCGAAATCGCCGGGCGCGCCGAAGCGCTGCGCCAGGCTGTGGCGGCACTAGGCGCCGGCGATGCGCTGGTGATTGCCGGCAAGGGCCATGAGGATTACCAGATCATCGGCACTGAGGTGCTGCCGTTTTCCGATCGAGACGAGGCGATAAAGGCCGCGCAGGCGTTGGGCGGCATGGTCGCGGACAATGCCGCATGAGTACGCGCGCATCTCTTTGGACTGCGGAAGAAGCGGCGCAAGCGACCGGCGGAAACGCGATCGGCCGGTGGACCGCCTACGGCGTTTCCATCGATACGCGCAGCCTTCAGGCCGGCGATCTCTTCGTCGCTCTGAAAGGCGAATCGCGCGATGGCCATGCTTTCGTGGCGGATGCTCTGAACAAAGGCGCGGCCGCCGCGCTCGTCAGCCGGCCTCCCGAGAATGTCGCGGCGGGTGCGCCGGGCCTGCTGGTCGCCGACACGCAAACGGGTTTGGAGGGATTGGGCCGCGCGGCGCGCGCGCGAACACGCGCGAAAATCGCCGCGGTGACGGGAAGCGCCGGCAAAACCACGACCAAGGAAATGCTGCGCCTGATACTTGCCGCCGCGGGTCGGGTCGCGGCTTCGGCCGCTTCCTACAATAATCAATGGGGCGTGCCGCTCAGCCTCGCGCGCATGGCACGTGACAACGCCTATGGCATATTCGAAATCGGCATGAATCATGCCGGAGAGATCCGCTCGCTGGTTCGCCAGGTCCGCCCGCATGTCGCGCTCATCACCACGATCGCGCCGGCGCATCTCGAATATTTCGGCAGCGTTGACGCTATTGCGGATGCCAAGGCGGAAATCTTCGAAGGGTTGGAGCCCGGCGGCGCCGCCATTCTTCCGGCGGACAATCCCCAATATGAAAGACTGAAGCGGCGCGCACAGGAACTATCGATCAAACGGGTTGCGAGCTTCGGCACACGTCCTGGAACGGACGCACGACTGGTTTCCGTTGAATCACAGCATCATGGGCAAGTGGTCGTTGCAGACATCGGCGGTAAGCATATTCGCTTTGCAGTCGGCGCGGTGGGCTCGCACATTGCGATGAATGCGATCGCAAGCCTGTTGGCGGCGCAGTTATTGGGCGTCGAGATTGAGCTTGCGGCCGCTGCGCTGGCGAATTTCACGGCTCTCAAAGGGCGAGGTTCGCGATTCACATCCGGCGGCATCGAAATCATCGATGAAAGCTACAATGCCAATCCCGCTTCGATGGCTGCCGCGCTTGATCTCTTGGGGCAAACGCCGGTGAAATCGCCAGGGCGGCGGATTGCCGTTCTCGGCGATATGCTCGAGTTGGGCAAAGACGGCGCGGAATTGCATCGTGCGCTGGCCCAACACCTTGCAGAAGCCCACGCCAACATCGTGTTCTTGTGCGGTCCGCAAATGGCATCGCTGTGGGAAGCGCTTCCGGCGAACACCCGCGGCGCCTACAGGGAAAGGTCGGCCGAACTCGCGATCGACGTCGTGCGAAGCTTGCAAACAGGCGACGTCGTTCTCGTGAAAGGATCGTTCGCCAGCAATATGGCGGCAATTATCGAAGCGTTGAGGAAACGCGAACCCGCGACCGCCTAAGGGGAACACGGTGTTTTATTATTTTCTAGTGCCTCTGATGGATCAGTACCGGATCTTCAACGTCTTCCGGTATCTCACCTTCCGTACCGGCGGCGCGATGATGACGGCGCTTCTGATCTGCTTCTTGGTGGGTCCCGGATTCATCCGTTGGCTCAAGCGCCTCCAAGGCAAAGGGCAGCCGATTCGGATGGACGGACCGCCGCGGCACATCATTGAAAAGCAGGGCACGCCCACTATGGGCGGGCTATTGATCTTGGTCGCGCTGGTTTTGTCGACTCTGCTGTGGGCGGATTTGTCCAATCAATATGTCTGGGCTGTGCTGCTGGTCACTTTTTCTTTCGGGCTGCTCGGCTTCATGGACGATTATCTCAAGGTGACCAAACGGACCGCGGCCGGAGTAAGCGCGCGCACGAAGCTGCTGGTGCAATTGGCCGTTGCCGGCTCGGCGGTGTTCTTTCTCATGCGGCTGCAGGCTCCGCCGCTCACCGGGGCGGTCGCCATTCCCTTCATCAAGGGAGCTTTGATTCAGCTTGGCTGGGCCTTCATTCTGTTCGGCGCTGTGGTTGTGGTGGGTTCGTCAAACGCCGTCAATCTCACCGACGGGTTGGATGGGCTCGCCATTGTGCCGGTGATGATAGCGGCGGGGACCTTTCTTCTGATTGCGTATCTCGTCGGCAATATCCGCTTTGCCGATTATCTGCAGATCAATTACGTGCCCGGCACCGGCGAATTGACGATCCTTTTGGGCGCATTGATTGGCGCCAGCCTCGGCTTCCTCTGGTTCAATGCACCGCCTGCCATGGTGTTCATGGGCGATACGGGCTCGTTGGCCTTGGGCGGCGTGTTGGGAGCGACCGCTGTCGCGGTGAAGCACGAAATCGTGCTCGCGATCGTTGGCGGCCTGTTCGTGATGGAAGCCGTCTCGGTGATGGTGCAGGTGGTCTCGTTCAAGACGACCGGCAAGCGCGTCTTTCGCATGGCGCCCATTCACCATCATTTTGAACAGCTTGGCTGGCGTGAGCCGACAATCGTTATCCGCTTCTGGATCATCGCGGTGATTTTGGCGTTGGTCGGGCTTTCCACTTTGAAGTTGCGCTGAGGCGGATATGCTTGATGTCATCTGCTTCAGCGGCAAAACGGTCGGCGTGTTCGGCCTCGCTCGCTCGGGTCTATCCGCAATTGAGGCTTTGACGGCAGGCGGCGCTACGGTTTTTGCATGGGACGACAAAGAAGCGGCCTGCGCTGCGGCGGCGCAAAAGGGCGCTGCCGTCCGATCGTGGGAAAGCTGGCCATGGCCGGAGCTCAAGGCGGTTGTTTTGAGTCCGGGCGTGCCGCTCACCCATCCGCAGCCGCACGCGATCGTTCGCCGCGCGCGCGAGGCACGCGTCGAAGTCATCGGCGATGTCGAGCTGTTTGCGCGCACCATAAGACCCGTTCCGGGCGTAAGGGGTTCGGCGCCGGTGATCGCAGTTACCGGAACAAACGGCAAATCGACCACCACGGCGTTGATCGGCCATGTTTTGCAATCCTGCGGTTTCGACGCGCAGGTCGGCGGCAATATCGGCCGTCCTGTGCTCGATCTTGGTGTCCCAACCCCCAACACGGTTTATGTGCTGGAAGTCTCTTCGTACCAGATCGATCTCTCGCCGGGTCTAGTTCCCGATATCGCGGTCCTCACCAACCTATCGCCCGACCACCTTGACCGGCACGGATCGATGGCCGGTTACGCGGCCATCAAAGAGCGGCTGCTCTCCCAGACCGCCGCGGACGGGTGCATAGCCGTCGGCGTCGACGATCCGGACTCAGCCGTGGTGTACACGAAAATCGCAGCTTCGCGCGGCGCGAGTGCGATCGCTGTTGCGGTTGGCAAAGTACTGGGACGCGGAATCTTCGTTATCGAAGGCAAAATCTACGACGCATGGGATCAACCAGCGGCACAGATCGGAGATTTGAAAGCGGCGACCCATCTGCCCGGCGCGCACAATTGGCAGAACGCAGCGCTCTCCTATGCCGCAACTCGCCGCCTGGTGCGCGATGGACGCGCCATTCTCGCGGCTATCGCGCGCTTCCCAGGCCTTGCGCACCGCATCGAAGAGGTCGGCCGGCTTGGCAAGGTACGCTTCATCAACGATTCGAAGGCGACGAATGCCGATGCGGCGGCGCGCGCTCTGGCCTGCTATTCCGACATATTCTGGATCGCCGGCGGTATTCCCAAAGAAGGCGGAATTGACGATCTTGCGCCCTATTTTTCGCGCATACGTAAAGCCTATCTTATCGGCAAAGCGGCGGAAACCTTTGAGCGTACACTCTCGGGCCATGTCGATTCCGTAAACTCGGGCACGCTCGAGCGCGCGCTGCACGCGGCCTGGCATGACGCACAAGACAGCGATGCGGCTGAACCCGTCGTGCTGCTGTCGCCCGCCTCCGCGTCCTTCGATCAGTTCCGCGATTTCGAACATCGGGGCGACGTCTTTCGCGACATGGTGAAAGGGATCATGCGGCCGCTAAAGGCAGCATCGGGGGAAATACCGGCATGAAGCTCTCCCGCTCCGACAATTCCGGATTCGCGTATTGGTGGTGGACGGTGGACCGCGTCAGCCTCGCGACCGTGCTCGCGTTGATGGCAATCGGTCTCATCTTGGCTTTCGCGGCGAGCCCGGCCGCAACCGGCCATGGAGATACTATCGGAAATTTCTCCTACGCGCTTAAACAGCTCGCGTTTTCGGCAACGGCGCTGGGTATTCTGGTTGGAGTCTCGCTACTCGATTTCCAGCAGGCGCGTGTCGCGGCGGCTGCCATATACGCTTTGGCTTTTATCGGTGCCCTGCTCGCGCTCATCATCGGAGCCGATATCAACGGCGCCCATCGCTGGCTCGAATTCGGAGGCTTCAAGCTCGAACCGTCGGAATTCTTAAAGCCTAGCTTTGCCGTTTTAGCCGCGGTTTTTCTTTCCGATAAGCTCAATCGCGGGTTTCCCGGCGAAATCTGGACGCTGATTTTTCTCATCCCCGCCGTTGGAATTCTGCTGCTTCAGCCCGATGTCGGGCAGACGGCACTCCTCTCGATTCTCTGTGTCGCGATGCTGTTCTTTGCCGGCCTGCGCTATTATTGGCTGGCATTGCTGGCCATCGCCGGCTCGGCCCTCGCGGGGCTCGCCTATTTCGTCCATCCCCATGTGCGCGATCGGATCGCGCAATTCCTCGCTGCGGGCGGCTATCAGACAGGTCTCGCGCTCAAAGCATTTCAAGCAGGCGGAATTACCGGAGTCGGGCCCGGTGCGGGCACGATCAAGTACCGCCTACCGGATGCACATACGGATTTCGTTTTCGCGGTCGCGGGGGAAGAATTCGGCATCGTGCTTTGCCTTGTGATCGCGATTTTGTTCGGCGTCTTGACGATTCGCCTGCTGTTGCAATCCGCACGGTCGCACGATCCCTTTGCTCAACTTGCCGGCGCGGGTCTTGCTTTAGTTGTCGGACTGCAAGCTTTCATCAATATGGGTGTCTCGCTTTCCATCCTGCCCGCGAAAGGCATGACCCTCCCGTTCATTTCCTATGGCGGCTCCTCGCTGCTCGCCGTTGCGCTGACTTTGGGTTTTGCCCTGGGCCTGACGCGCAGGCGCCCGGTCTTGCCGGAAGAACACTTTCGATGAATGCGCCGTTCATCCTTGCCGCAGGCGGTACCGGCGGTCATCTCTTTCCGGCGCAGGCCTTGGCTGGCGAATTAATGCGCCGCGGCCGCCGCGTTGTCGTGATGACGGATGCGCGCGGGCACAATTACGGCAGTGCGTTTCCCGGCGCGGAAATCGCAACCGTGCCTTCGGCCACTTTCGCCAATCGCGGCGCGCTCGGGCGCCTCGCGGCTTTCGGGGTCATTCTTCTGGGCGTCCTCGCGGCGTGGCGGAAGCTCTTGAATTTGCGGCCGCGCGCGGTGGTGGGTTTCGGGGGGTATCCCAGCCTGCCCGTGATGATTGCGGCATCGATTGCGCGGATTCCCGCTGCGCTCCATGAGCAGAACGCGGTGCTTGGCCGGGTCAATCGGCTGCTTGCGCCGCGCGTGACCCGCATAGCGGCGTCCTTTCCTTTTGCCCGCTTCGCGCCGAAGGACTCGCGGCGCGTGGTGTTTACCGGCAATCCCGTCCGGCCCGAAGCGGCTGCGCTGAGAAGCGCGCCCTATGGGCCACCTTTGCCCGGCGGCCCGATCCAATTGCTTATTTTCGGCGGCAGCCAAGGCGCACGCGCTCTGTCGGAACTCGTGCCTGCCGCGCTGATCCGCTTGCCCCAAGCGCTGCGCGAGCGGATGGCAATCGTTCAGCAGGCGCGCACCGAAGACATCGACATGGTTGAAGCGGCCTATCGCGCTGCCGGCCTCAAGGCCGAAGTGGCAAAATTCTTTTCCGATCTTCCCCGGCGCATGGCGGACGCCCATCTCGTGATCGCGCGAAGCGGCGCCTCAACGCTGAGCGAGCTCACGGTTATCGGCCGGCCAGCAATCCTCGTTCCCTATCCTTTTGCGATGGATGATCACCAGGCCGCCAACGCAGCCGTGCTGGAAAAAGCAGGCGCGGCGTGGGTCGTGCCGCAGAGCGCGTTGAACCCCGAACGGCTGGCGGAATTGCTGACGGAAATCTTCCGCTCCCCGGAAATGCTCGGCGCGCGGGCTGCTGCGGCCAAAGCTCTCGGCCATGCGGATGCGGCGGAGCGGCTCGCCGATCTTGCCGAGAATCTGGCGGAAGGCCGGCCATGAAGGGTGTAGCGCAGACCCAAAATGAATCCTTGAGGGTGCCGCTGTCCATCGGCACGGTGCACTTCATCGGCATTGGCGGCATTGGGATGAGCGGAATTGCCGAGGTGATGCGCGATTTGGGCTACCGGGTACAAGGCTCGGATGCCGCCGATGGCGCCAACGTCAAACGGCTCCGCGAACTCGGAATTCCCGTGGCGATCGGGCAAAAGGCGGAAAATCTCGGCGATGCGCAGGTCGTGGTCTATTCCACCGCGGTAAAGCCCGAAAATCCCGAATTTGCCGCAGCACGCGCCCTTGGCCTTCCCATCGTACGCCGAGCCGAAATGCTGGCAGAGCTGATGCGGTTGAAACGCTGCGTGGCGATTGCCGGCACGCACGGCAAGACCACGACAACCACCATGGTTGCCGCTCTCTTGGATGCGGGCGGTTTGGATCCCACGGTCGTGAACGGCGGCATCATCAATGCCTATGGCACCAATGCACGATTAGGCGCCGGCGATTGGATGGTGGTCGAGGCCGATGAATCCGACGGCACATTCCTGCGGCTTCCGGCAACCGTTGCGATTGTCACCAATGTCGATCCCGAACATCTCGATTTCTACGGCGATTTCGATCGCGTCAAGGCGGCTTTCCAGAGCTTTGTCGAGAATCTTCCGTTTTATGGCTTTGGCGTGATGTGCGCCGACCATCCGGAAGTGCAGGGAATCATTTCCCGCATCCGCGACAGGCGGATCATCACGTACGGATTCAATCCCCAGGCCGATGCGCGGGTCACGAAATACGCGTTCTCGCAGGGTGCGTCGCATTTCGATGTGGCGTTTCACGACCGGCGCAAAGAAACGGCGGTTGCCATTGCCGATCTCCGTCTGCCCATGCCGGGCGAACACAATATTTCGAATGCAGTGGCCGCGATTGCGGTCGCGCGTGAGCTTGGTGTCGGCGCGGATACCATCCGCGCGGCGCTGAACGAGTTTGGCGGCGTGAAGCGGCGTTTCACGCGCGTAGGCGAGTGGAACGGTGCGGCAATCATCGATGATTACGGCCATCATCCGGTCGAGATCGCGGCCGTGCTGAAGGCCGCGCGCGAGGCTTTTTCCGGTCCGATCGTCGCAATCGTTCAGCCGCACCGCTACACCAGGCTGCACGATCTGTTTGAGCAATTCTGCACCTGCCTCAACACTGCCGATACGGCGATTATTGCGCCGGTTTACCCGGCGGGCGAAGCGCCAATCCCCGGTGTCGATCGCGATGCGCTGATGGAGGGTCTGCGCGCGCATGGGCACAAGCGTGTGTTTGGCATCGACGGTCCGGACGATTTGGCGTCTCTGATCGCACCGCTGGCGGAACCTGGAGGCGCCATCGTCTGTTTAGGCGCTGGTTCGATCACGCAATGGGCGGCCGGCCTGGAGAAAAAACTGAAGCAGTATGGGGCGCAGGCATGACCGCACTTCCCGTGACGTCGCTCCCGCAAGTCCGTGGCACCTATTCGGAAGGCGCGCCACTGAAGGACCTCGTCTGGTTTCGCGCCGGCGGGCCTGCCGATGTCCTGTTCCGGCCTGTCGACGTCGACGATCTCTGCGCGTTCATGGCCGCAAAACCCGGCGATCTTCCCGTAACCGTGATTGGCGTCGGCTCAAATCTTTTGATTCGCGACGGCGGCATTGCGGGCGTGGTGATCCGGCTGCCTGGAGCCTTCGGACGAATCGAGCGGCTGGACGATACGCGCATTCGTGCCGGTGCGGCGGCGCTGGATGCGGCGGTGGCGCGCGCAGCAGCCGACGCCGGAATCGGCGGTCTCGAATATCTGCGCGGCATTCCCGGTACCATCGGTGGTGCGCTCACGATGAATGCGGGCTGTTATGGCACCGAGACCAAGGACGTATTTGTCGAAGCCCGAGCAGTCGACGCATGCGGCCGGCTTGTCACGCTTGGACCGGCCGAGATGGGTTTCACGTATCGTCACTCGCTGCCGCAAGGGATGATCTACGTCGATACGGTGCTGCAGGGCAGACCCGATGAGCCCGATGCGATCCGCGCCCGGATGGAGTCTCTCGTGGCCCAGCGAGAGAGCACGCAGCCGGTGCGGAGCAAGACCGGAGGTTCGACCTTTACCAATCCGCCGGGCCGCAAGGCTTGGCAACTGATTGACGAGGCGGGTTGCCGCGGTCTTTCCCACGGCGCGGCCCAGGTTTCAGAGAAGCACTGCAATTTCCTCATCAATACGGGCGATGCGGCTGCCGGCGATATCGAAGCTTTGGGCGAAGAGGTGCGGGCGCGCGTGAAAGCTAAATTCGGCGTCGAGCTCGAATGGGAAATCAAACGCATCGGACGCAACAAATCATGACTTCCTTCAAACGCGTTGCAGTTTTGCTTGGGGGCCGTTCGGCCGAACGGGAGGTTAGCCTCGTTTCCGGCCGCGCCTGCGCCAAGGCGCTGCGCGACGAAGGATTCGATGTCGCCGAAATCGACGTCGGGCGGGACGTTGCCGAACGCCTGCGCGAAACCAAGCCGGATGCGGTTTTGAATGCGCTCCATGGCCGCTGGGGCGAGGACGGTTGTGTACAAGGGCTGCTCGAAGTGATGGAGATTCCTTACACTCATTCGGGGGTGCTTGCCTCAGCGCTTGCCATGCATAAGGAGCGTGCCAAAGCGGTCTTCCGCGCCGCGGGTTTGCCGGTCGCGCACAGCATCGTGGTGGACCGGATCCGCGCGGCATCCGCCCATCAACTCGAGCCGCCTTACGTCGTGAAGCCGATCAACGAAGGCTCCAGTGTCGGCGTGTACATCATCCGCAAAGGGGATAACCGCCCGCCGATGGTGCTCGGCTCGGCGGAGTGGAATCTCGGCAATGAGGTGATGGTCGAGGACTATGTGCCTGGCCGCGAGCTGACGGTCGCGGTCATGGGAGCAAAAGATAATGCGCTCCGGGCTCTGGCCGTCACCGAAATCCTGCCGAAAACCGAATTCTACGATTACGACGCCAAATATGCCCCGGGCGGCTCGGAACATGTTGTGCCCGCGAAAATTCCCGATTCCGTCCGCGATCAAGCCATGGTGTTGGCCGAGCGTGCCCATGCCGCGCTTGGTTGCCGCGGCGTCTCGCGCACCGATTTTCGCTACGACGACACCGAGGGGCGCAACCGGCTGGTCGTGCTCGAAGTCAACACGCAGCCCGGCATGACCCCAACCTCGCTGGTGCCCGAACAAGCGGCTCACAAAGGCATGAATTTTCGCGCGCTGGTGCGCTGGATTCTGGAGGACGCCTCATGTGGCCGATGAGGAGAGTCAAAATCGCGCGCGGGAAGCAAAAACGCGCCGGCGCGGACACACCGCCGGCGGGTACGCGAATAGGCTCGGCCCTTCGCCGGCCCATTCTGGTCCTGACGCTCGCGCTCATCGTTCTAGGAAGCCTGGGCGGGGTGTTTGCGGGCGGCTATATCACGAGAGCTGCCGCACGCTTGCAAGCCGCGATCATTGCGCCATTTACCGGGGCGGGCTTCGTTGTGCGCAACATCGCCGTGACCGGACAAGAACGCACCACGCCGGACGCCGCCTATCGGGCGCTCGGAATCCGGAAAGGGTCGTCAATCTTTTCGGTGAATCCCAACGCGGCTCGTGCCCGGGTGTTGACTCTTCCCTGGGTTGCGGATGTGGAAGTGAGGCGCCGCTTCCCGGATGCCGTGTCGGTGCGCCTGATCGAGAAGCGTCCCTTCGCGCTTTGGAAAGACGGCAGTGGCGTTTGGATCGTCGAGCGCTCGGGCGCGATCATTGTCCCGGCAGACTCGAAGGATTTTGGGCGCCTGCCTGTGGTCACGGGGGCCGGCGCTCCGGAGTCCGCTGCACCGCTGATCGATGCGCTATCGGGCGAGCGGGCGACGGAGGCGCGTTTGCAGGCGATCGAGCGCATCAGTCAGCGGCGCTGGGACCTGCATCTCGCAGGCGGCGTGACGGTCAGGCTGCCCGAAGAAGGATGGCAGCAGCAGCTCCAGGAGCTCGAACGGTTGATCATCGACAAAGGCGTTCTCGAACGCGACATCGAAACCATCGATCTTCGCTATCCCGATAATTACGTATTTCGGCTACATAATGGTGATTCGCGGCCTGTGCCGCGAGAGCGCCGCGCGTAAGGGTATTCGTTCCATGGGCGACATGTTCCGTACAAAAACCAATGGAAAAAGCGGCCCTGCCAAAGGCCAGCACCCGCGCAACGGGCTTATCTCCGCTCTCGACATAGGCTCCTCCAAAGTCGCCTGCATTATCGCGCGCACGGAGCATGGCGGACTTAATGTGCTCGGTTCGGCCTTGCGTGAATCGCAGGGCATCCGCGCCGGCGCGGTAACCAGTCTCGATCTAGCCGCTCAGTCCATTCGCGAAGCCGTGGAGGCCGCCGAGGATCTGGCCGACCACCGCATTCAGGACGTGGTTCTTGCCGTGCAGTGCGGTCAGCCCAGAAGCGTCAATACGCGCGCGGAAGGTTCGGCGGCAGGGGCGCTGATCAATGACTCGCATCTCCGGGTTTTGCTGGCCGACGCCAAACGGCGCTGCAAAGAAGAGGGATACGAGAATATCCAGGCCGCGCCCACCGGCTATGTGGTCGATCAATCGCGCGGCATTTCGGATCCGCGCGGCATGTACTGCGACCGGCTCGGCGTCTCGGTTCATGCGGTGGCCGTACGCACCGGTCCGCTGCAAAATCTTCGCCTCGCCGTCGAACGCTGCCATCTCACGATTTCCCGGCAGCTCTTCGCGCCCTATGCAAGCGGAATCTCAGCGCTTACCCCCGACGAGATGTCGCTGGGCGTCACGCTGGTCGAAATGGGCGGCGGCTGCACCTCGGTCTGCGTTTTCATGGACGATGTCATGGTTCACGTCGACTCGCTGCCCATCGGCGGTGCGGCCATAACGGCCGATATTGCGAAAATGCTTTCCACGCCCCTGCTGGCGGCCGAACGCATCAAGACGCTGTACGGATCGGCGTTGGGCGAACTCGATTCCGGCGGAGACCTCATCGAGGTCCCTCTGATGGGCGAGGAGGGCGAACGCGGAAACGACCGCGTGCGCCGTTCCATATTGACTCGGATCATCCGCGCGCGGCTGGAGGAAATCTTCGGCGAAATCCAGGCTCGCTTGATGAAGAGCGGATTTGACGTCGCCGCCGGCCGCCGGGCGGTGTTGACTGGCGGCGCTTGCCAGCTTGCGGGCGCGCGGGAATTGGCGGCGGAACTGCTGAACAAGCAAGTCCGCATCGGCCGTCCACAAACTTTTCCGGGCCTTGCGGCAGCAACCGCCGGCCCGGCCTACGCAACGGCTTTGGGACTGTTGATTTCCGGGGCGACGAGCCCGCCGGAAACGACGGATCCCAACCCGCCGGCGGAAGAACGCTCGCCCCGCCGCGGATTCGCGCGCTGGGTAACCGAAAGTCTTTTTTCATGATGCGGACGAAACCAGTGACAAAACGGGCGTCCATGGGGTGTCGGCTGGAAGAGGTTAAACCCATTCACGGAGGCACGACATGACGATCAATCTCAAAGCGCCGGAAGCAAAGGAGCTCAAGCCGCGTATCACCGTTCTCGGGGTAGGCGGCGCCGGCGGAAACGCCGTCAACAACATGATCAGCGCGCGTTTGGAAGGCGTGACCTTCGTCGTCGCCAATACAGACGCGCAGGCGCTCGCCCAATCCAAGGCCGAGCACAAAATTCAACTGGGCTCTCAGCTCACAGAAGGTCTTGGCGCCGGCGCAAAGCCGGAAATCGGCCGGGGCGCGGCGGAGGAATCACTGGCCGAAATCCTGGAGCATCTCTCAGGCTCCCATATGGTATTTGTGACGGCCGGCATGGGCGGAGGCACCGGCACGGGCGCCGCGCCCGTCATTGCGCGCGCGGTGCGCGAACAGGGAATCCTCACGGTCGGCGTGGTTACGAAGCCGTTTCATTTTGAAGGCGACAAGCGAATGAGGATCGCCGAGCGCGGCATCGAAGAACTGCAAAATTATGTCGATACGTTGATCGTCATTCCCAATCAGAATCTGTTCCGGGTTGCCAACGAACGAACCACCTTTGCGCAAGCTTTCGCCATGGCGGACGACGTGCTGCATTCGGGGGTGCGCGGTGTCACCCATTTGATCGTGATGCCGGGCCTGATCAATCGCGATTTTGCCGATATCAAAACGGTCATGTCCGAGATGGGCAAGGCGATGATGGGGACCGGCGAAATGGCGGGTGAGGGACGGGCGCTCAAAGCGGCCGAAGCCGCGATTTCCAATCCGTTGCTGGACGATGTTTCCATGAAGGGCGCGCGAGCGGTGCTGGTCAATGTCACCGGTGGACCGGATTTAATGTTGTTTGAGGTCGACGAGGCCGTTAATCGCATCCGCGCCGAAGTGGATCCCGATGCCAACATTCTATTCGGCAGTGCGCTGTCGGAAGAGATGGAAGGGCGCGTACGCGTTTCGGTGGTGGCGACCGGCATCGATGCCGAAAGCTGCGTGCGGATGGGTGACAATGTGCAAAAATTCCCGGGGCGCAGGAAGCCGGTGGAAGTCGGAACGCCGGAAATTTCAGCATCGCCGCAGGCCCAAGCCCATTTCGAGCCGATCGCTCAAACGCCTGTCCTCGACCCGATGGCGAATCTGACCCAGGAATTTGCCCATGCCGCAGAAATCTCTTCTTCACATGAAGGCGCGGTGGTTGCGCGAAACGACGAGCCGATGAATCTTGGCGGCGCCGACGCACCTATGATCGAAGAGCGGCGGCCGCGATCCGCGCCGATGCGCGAATCCGGGCCGCAATCCGGCCAGGAGCGTCAGAGATGGCGCGGCTTTGGCGGATTGTTTGGCGGGCGCCGTCGACCCGACAAGGCGAACTTCATCGTCGAGCCGCACTTCGAGGCGCCGCGCTTACCGTCGAACCCCGCTTCGGAATCTAAGACACGCGCGGCGGAAACGGCCTTGGTCCAACCTCCGCAGCCGGTCGCCCCGGTTGCGGCGAGCTCAGCGCGCCGGCCTGAAGAGCAGCCGCAGAAATCCGCAGGCGATCTCTTCGCAGATGTCGCCGACGATCAGCGGTTTGAAATACCGGCTTTCCTACGGCGCCAGGCCAAAACGGGGTCTTAATGGAGAAGCGCCGGACGCTCGCGCGCGAGATTTTCGCCGAAGGCGTCACCCTCCATACGGGCGTTCCGGTGCATATGAGGTTGCTTCCTGCTGCGGCTGAGGCGGGAATTTGTTTTAGCCGCAGCGATCTGCCGGGAACGGCGCCAATTCCGGCTTTATGGTCCCAAGTTTTCGAGACTAAGCTCGGCACGATGTTGAAAGGCGCCGACGGTGCAACGGTCGGCGTGACGGAACATCTTCTAGCCGCGCTCTCGGGCGCCCGCATCGACGATTGTCTGGTCGAGATCGATGGGCCGGAACCCCCGGTTCTGGCCGGGGATGCGCTTTCGTTCCTAGCGCTTATCGACGAAGCCGGTACGCGGGAATTGAATCGTCCTCGCGCCACGCTCCACCTTCGCAAAGAGATCAAGGTTGGTTCCGAGACGGCAAGCGCGCGTCTCTTGCCCTCGACCGAGCCGGAATTTTTTTTCGAAATCGAATTTCCCAGCACCGCCATCGGGCACCAAACCTTCGCCTTTGCTTTCGACGAGGCGGGTTTTCGCCGGGAGATCGCACCCGCGCGGACTTTTGGCTTTCTGCAAGAGGCCGAAGAATTGCGCCGAGCCGGCTATGGACGAGGCGCCGATTTTGCCAATACGCTGGTAATCGATGGCGATCGACTGTGCAATCCGGAGCTGCAGCGTTTCCGTGACGAATTCGTTCGTCACAAGATTCTCGATGCGATCGGCGATTTGAAGCTGGCTGGAGCGCCGCTGATCGCGCGCTTCGAAGGCCGGCGCTCGAGTCACGCGCTGAATAATGCGCTTCTTCGCACGCTTTTCTCCGCGCCGGACAATTACAGACGGGTCACGGCGTGACGAATCTTTTCAGCTTGCGATAAGGCCGAAAAGGCGCAAATCTCGCCCTCTCTGTCATGGCCTGCAACGGCGGGCCATCCAGGTGACAACTCGTACAGGCAGGATGTTATGTTTCAAAGCAGTTTTTCGCGCTTGGCAGGGACCGCTGTAATCGCAAGCCTTGGCGTTTGCGCTTTACTGTTGGCCGGATGCGCCGATGACAACCAAATGGCCGCGCAATATGTCGAGCGGCCGATCGAGCAGATCTATGGCGACGCCTGGAAACAGATCAATCGCGAGAATTGGCTGGAAGCCGGAAAGCAATTCGACGAAGTCGAGCGCCAGCATCCCTATTCGATCTGGGCTCGACGCGCGATGCTGATGTCCGCCTATTCATACTACGAGGGCAATCGTTACCAGGATGCGATCGACGCAGCCAATCGCTTCATCCAACTCCATCCCGGCAACAAGGATGTGCCTTATGCCTATTATCTCAAGGCTGTCTGCCTTTACGAGCAGATTGGCGATGTTGAACGCGATCAGCAGAAGACGGAAGACGCGCTCACGGCTTTGCAGGATCTGGTCCAGCGTTTTCCCGATACCGAATATGCCCGCGACGCGCGTTTGAAGGTCGATTTGGCGCGCGACCATTTGGCGGGCCGGGAGATGACGATCGGGCGCTTCTACTTGCGGCAAGGCGAATATCTCGCCGCCATCAACCGTTTCCGGACCGTGATCGACAAATATCAGACCACGACACATGCGCCCGAAGCTCTCGAACGCTTGACCGAAGCCTATCTTGCTCTAGGCGTCGTGCGCGAAGCGCAAACCTCGGCCGCGGTGCTGGGATTCAATTATCCTGGCAGTCAATGGTACATGGATGCCTACGTTCTATTGACCGATCAGAATATTGCACCGACAGAAGACAAGGAATCCTGGATCAGCAAAGCCTACCGGGCCGTCTTCTAGAGACGTTTGGGAAATATGCAGACGGCCCTAGCAACTCGCTGTGGCCTGCCCACAGGCGACCGCCCATGGTGACGAAAAGTGGATCAAACTAGTCCGAATCTGATCTAATCGTCGGCCCATGCTGGCCTCGCTGACCGTCCGCGACATTGTTCTCATCGCAAGAGCCGAGCTCTCCTTCGCGCCGGGCCTGAACGTTCTGACCGGCGAGACTGGGGCGGGAAAATCCATTTTGCTGGACGCTTTGGGCATGGCCGCCGGCGAACGCGGCACCGGACGCGGCGTCATTCGGGGAAGCGCCGAACAAGCCGTCGCGGTCGCGACATTCGAGCTGGATGGCGCCCATCCGGCTCGCGCGATCCTCGAGGCGAACGGGTTGGCCACCGCTTCGGGCGAAATCATATTACGGCGAACCGTTTCATCGGACGGCCGCAGCCGCGCGTTCGTCAACGACCAAGCGGTGGGCATCCAGCTTGCCCGCGAAATCGGCGCGGTCCTCGTCGAGGTCCATGGTCAAGCGGACGATCGCGGCCTGTTCGATGCCGCAACACACCGGAATCTTCTGGATGCGTTTGGCGGGCATGAGGATGTCGCGCGCGAGGTCGCGGAGCGGTTTGCCGCTGTCGCAACCGCGAAAAGCCGCCTTGACGAATTGCGGCGCAACCAAGAGGCAGCGGTAAAAGAAAGCGATTATCTGGGCCATGCCGCAGCCGAGTTGCGCAATCTGGCGCCTCAGCCGACCGAAGAGGCGGAACTCGCAACCACGCGCGCTCTGCTCGCCAACGCCGGGCGGTTGGCGCAGGAAATCGCCGCAGCACTCGATTTCGTGGCAGGCGATTCGGGCGCCGAGATTCGGTTGGGAAGTGCGCTGCGCCGCCTCTCGCGGTTGCCGGCGGAAGGCCGGCAGGCTGCGCAAGCGGCGGAAAGCGCGCTCGATTCAGCCTTTGCGCTGGCGCAGGAAGCGCGCTCCGAATTGCAGGCTCTGCTGGCGCGACTCGACGCCGAACCGGGAAAACTCGAGCAGGTGGAGGAGCGGTTGTTTGCGCTTCGCGCCGCGGCGCGCAAATACAATGTGCCGCTGGAGGCGCTGGGCGGCCTTTGCACGGAATTCGAGGCGAAGCTGACGCGGCTCGACCAAGGCGAATCCGAAATTGCCGCCGCCCAAGCCGAGCTGTTCCAGGCGGGCACAATCTACCGCGAGCAGGCAGCCAAGCTGTCAGCGCGCCGCGTTGTGGCGGCCAAGCGGCTGGAAGATGCCGTGGCCAAAGAGCTGGCGCCGCTGAAGCTCGGCTCGGCCCGGTTTCGCGTGGCTTTGACGCCCATTCCCGAAGAGCTGGCGGGCGGAACCGGATTCGAACGCGTCGGTTTCGAAATCGCCACAATTGAAGGCGCTGCCTTCGGGCCGCTCGCAAAAATCGCCTCGGGCGGCGAGCTTGCGCGTTTTGCCTTGGCGCTCAAGGTGGCGCTCGCGGGGGCGAGCCCGCCGGCCGTCCTTGTCTTCGACGAGGTTGACCGCGGCGTGGGGGGCGCGGTTGCGGCGGCGGTGGGCGAGCGGCTGCAATCCCTTGCCGGGACGACGCAGGTTCTGCTGGTCACGCATTCGCCCCAAGTCGCTGCCCGCGCCGCCCGTCACTTCCGTATCACGCGTGCAGGCGATGCAACACGCGTGGAAGAACTTTCCGCCGAGGACCGCCTGGAAGAGATCGCGCGGATGTTGTCCGGCGCCAAAGTCACCGACGAAGCGCGGGCTCAAGCGCGCCGCCTGGTCGCCGAATCCAATACCGGCGCCGCTCTCAAACGGCGGGCGCGCGCGTGAGCAGCTCCAAGGATAAGTCCGTTGAGCAATTGGGCGAAGAAGAAGCAAAAATCGAGCTGGCGCGGCTCGCCAAGGAAATCGCGGAATATGACCGCTATTATTATCAGGAAGACGCACCGAAAATTTCCGACACCGAATATGACGTGCTGCGCCGGCGCAATGACGGCATCGAAAAACGCTTTCCCGAACTGATCCGCCACGACAGCCCGTCGCAGCGCGTCGGCGCCAAGCCGGCCGAACGTTTTGAGAAAGTGCGCCATGCCCGGCCCATGCTCTCGCTCGACAATGCTTTCACCGATGAAGACGTGCGCGATTTCGCCGCCCGCGTGCGCCGGTTTCTCGGGCGTCCCGCCGGAGAAGATTTGGAGCTGGTCGCCGAACCGAAGATCGACGGTCTGTCGTCGAGCCTTCGCTACGAAAAGGGGAAATTCGTGCTGGGCGCGACGCGCGGCGACGGCACGGAAGGCGAAAATGTCACTGCGAATATCCGCACCATTGCCGACGTGCCGAAGACTCTCCAGGGACGGAACGTGCCGGATATTTTAGAGGTCCGTGGCGAAGTCTATATGAGTCATGCCGATTTCGCGGCCTTGAATCGGCGGCAGGAAAAAGCCGGTGAAAAGATTTTTGCCAATCCGCGAAATTCCGCGGCGGGTTCATTGCGCCAACTGGATCCCGCCATAACCGCGCGCCGGCCTTTGCGTTTTTTTGCCTATCATTGGGGCGAGGTGTCGGAGCTTCCGGGCAAAACCCATTGGGACGTTCTGCAAGCATTCAAGTCATGGGGATTTCCGGTCAACCCCCTGACGCGTCGCTGCGGCACCGTCGAGGAGGCGCTCGCCTTTTACGAGGACATCCAGCACAAGCGCGCCGAGCTTGGCTACGACATTGACGGGGTGGTCTACAAAGTGGACCGTCTCGATTTCCAAGACCGCCTGGGTTTCGTATCACGCAGTCCTCGCTGGGCGATCGCCCATAAATTTCCTGCTGAACAGGCGGAGAGCACGGTCGAGCGCATCGCCGTCTATGTCGGGCGCACGGGAACACTGACGCCGGTTGCTCACATCAGGCCGGTGACGGTCCGTGGCGTGGTGGTGCAGAACGTCTCGATGCACAATGAAGACGAGGTCGCGCGCAAGGATGTGCGCGTCGGCGACACGGTCGTGGTGCAGCGCGCGGGCGATGTGATTCCCCAATTGGTCCGCGTGGTGCTGGAACGGCGTCCAAAGGGCGCCAAACCCTACAAAATGCCCGGCATTTGCCCGGTCTGCGGCAGCCACGCCACGCGCGAGGTCAATCCCAAAACCGGCGAACCCGAAGCGGCCCGGCGCTGCGTCAACACGCTCTCATGCCCCGCGCAAGCGGCGGAGCGCTTGCGCCATTTTGCTTCGCGCGATGCCTTCGACATTGAGGGCTTGGGCGAAAAGACGGTCGCTGAATTTTTCGCCGATGGACTGCTTCGCGAGCCCGCGGACATTTTCCGCTTGCAGAAGCGCTATGGGCATGGCGCCAAAGCAATCATGGAGCGCGAAGGCTGGGGCGAGCAATCGGCGGCCAAGCTGTTTCGCGCTATCGAAGCGCGCCGCAAAATTCCCCTCGACCGTTTCATCTTGTCGCTGTCCATTCCCCATGTCGGCGAAACCACGGCCAAATTGCTCGCCCGCAATTTCCATTCGGTCAAAAGCTTTCTGGGCTCGATGGAAAGCGATCACGCAGTCGAGGATCTCGATGCCATCGAGGGGATTGGCGATGTCATGGCGAGCGCGATCAAAGGCTTTTTCGACGAGAAACATACGCGGGACGCCATTGCGCGATTGCTCGCGGAAATCGAAGTCACCGAGATTGCCGGGCGGCATGCGGCAAACAGCGCGGTTGCGGGCAAAACCGTGGTTTTCACGGGAACGCTGGAAAGGATGACGCGCAACGAGGCGAAAGCGCGCGCCGAGTCGCTCGGCGCAAAAGTGGCGGGATCCGTTTCGAAAAACACCGATCTTGTCATCGCCGGGCCGGGCGCAGGCTCGAAGTTGAAAAACGCCGAAGCGCTTGGCGTGAAAGTAATTTCCGAAGACGAATGGTTGAATCTCATCTCTGCCGCGTGAGGTTCGTCTTTCCTTTCTCGTCGACGTCAGGCCGCCGGTTAGGATTCCTTAACGATGGCTCCTTTAATGAGGAGCGTGTTTGAGGATTTTTTACGCCTCAAGGGGGACCTGCCATGAACGTTTTGGCTCACATTGATTCGGCGAACCCGACGATCAACCGCGCGGCCTTTTCGCCACCGCGCGCACGCAAACCCATTCCACGGCCCGCTGCACCGGACGATGAGGTATTGACCCTTCTCCGCGGGCTGGGCACGACGGTTCCGTTTGCGCGCGGCGCGCAGATCTTTCAGGAACGCGGTCATGCCAACGCGATCTACCGCGTGCTCTCCGGCACCGTCGCACTGTGGCACGCGCGCGCCAAAGGACGGCGTCACATCGCCGATTTCCGCTTGTGTGGGGAATTCTTCGGCGTTGTCCACAGGCCGGAATATACAATCAACGCCGAGGCGATCTCGGATGCGGTCGTGGTAGCGTATCGCCGCGGAGAGATTGACGGTATTTGCGACGCGCTTCCCTCATTTCGTCGCGCCATAACGGCATTGGTCGCGGAACCGGTCGTTTTGCGCCGCGAAACTGCGCTCGCGGAAAGTCAGACCGCGAAAGAGCGGATTGTCGATTTCCTGCTCGATGTTTCGGAGCGGGCGGCGGAGTCGGGCGAGGTCAAGCTTCCATTTTCGGAACGCGACATCGCCGACCGCGTCGACCTGCCTTGCGACATCGTAATGCGCAGTCTGCATGATCTCGAAAGCGCAGGAGCCCTCAAGGTGCGCAACGGCGGCGCGCTGGTTATCAATGCAACGCGACTCGAGGCCTTCGCCTGAAGCAATTCTTCTACCGCCGCGGTCACTGCGGCCGCTTATACCTCGCGACCAAAATGGCCTGACCCTTGGTGTGGCCCTGGAGTCTCGCGTCAAGCTCCGCCGCCGTCAGCCCGGGCGGCAATGCTTTTGCCTCCAAATCGGTCCCTCTGATCCTGAATTCGTAGTGGTGCGTCCCAGTGCCGACATTCTCCGGAGGGCACATCCCGCGCCATGTGCCCGGGCTGCGGTAAGCCTTACCGGCGACGAATTTGTCGGAAGGCTTGCTCAATTCGCCCTCGGCAAACGACGTCACGTCGGCGGGAATGCCGTAGACGACCAGATCCGTGTGCATGGGGCCGCCTTCCAACTCGAACAT
>Ga0307477_10000708_pt1 | contig 33381 bp, 30 predicted proteins | sample atmos_gasesECM2C_FD_203316 | JGI IMG/M metagenome (GOLD analysis project Ga0307477, IMG submission 203316) | Hardwood forest soil microbial communities from Morgan-Monroe State Forest, Indiana, United States - atmos_gasesECM2C_515 | ecosystem: Environmental > Terrestrial > Soil > Temperate...
GCTTTCCTCCCCGGCGTTTCATGATTTTGTCGAACGCCTTGAAATCGGCACGCGCTTTGCGATCGGCAAAAAACTCAGCAACCTGCAAAGCAGACAGCTTTTCCTCCACCGCCGTCGCCACAAACTGATTGATACTGGTGCCATCTTCCTCGCTCTGCTTCTCTACCGCCTTCATCAGAGAGCGCGGCAGCCGCAGCGGACAGGTAGTGATTTCCGTCATTTGCTTATCCTTTCGACCGCTTCCCGCGGCGTCATTACTTCGATCCCAAATCTCGCCGGCGCAGTCCCGTAGTCTCGCACGTTAAGGGTAATCAGCAGGTTCGCCCGTCCGTTCAACGCTGTTTCGAGGACCATCTCGTCGCTCGGATCGCGCAATTGCGGCCTCCAGAGATAATGGATTTTGACTGGTTACGCTATCGCGATTACAGCATCCACAAAGATACGCACTTCTTGCTCGCTTAATCCGGCCGCCAGTTGGTGTTCGGGTCTGACGCAAACGGCTTCGTACTCCATAGCCAATGGCACGCCTGGAACGACATCACCATCCTACATAGCCTCAGCCATACCAGCGGGCTTCCCGACCTTTATGAGGGCTCTATTCTGCCGATTGCGTTCACTCCCAGATGCGCTTCAGAAACTCTCCGTGAAGCCACTCGCCTTTAAACCGGGCGAAAAAACACGCTACAACGGTACCGAGTACCTTCTGCTGCGGATGGTGCTTGGGAAATTATCGGGCAAGACCTTCGGAGATTTCTTGGAGGAACGCATTTTCCAACCATTAGGAATGAAAACCGCACAGTTTGCAGATGCAAGAGACATTATCCCTCGAAAGGTGCCGCTCTACAGCCGCTGGTCACCTGACGCAAGCCGACGCGAATTTGAAGTACGAAACGCAACCGACGTGGTCTCAAAGCCAAAGCATCAAAAGTGGATCGTTCCATTGCTCTATCCTGAGCCCGTGAGAGCCGGGGCAGGCTTGGTGATGAATGCGATCGATCTTGCGAAATTCGACGCTGCACTCACCGCCAAAACACTTCTGAATGCACATACGCTCGAACAAATGTGGGCGCCAATCAGACTGACAGACGGAAAGGTTGGCGAGTTTATAGGCGGCACACAGGTATATGATACCTGCGAGCCTGAAAGTGGAAGTGTTGCAAGGATGAAGGTATATATACCTTCATCCTTGGCTCCTCCGAAGAACAGACTAGTGAAACTCCTAGACGATTGTAGATTAAAGCCTATAATTATAGGCTTTAAGTGATAAAATATGTTTAAAGCCTGTAAAATAAGGCCTTATTGAATAGTGTGTATTAGTAAATAAAGCCTGGAAATCTAGGCCTTATTGTGGTTTATGGAGATAAAGCCTATAATTGCAGGCTATGAGCGATCTGCAATTTAAGTCTCTGCCGGAACTGCAAACCGAGCTAGGTCGACGCATCCGACAGCTCCGTTTGTCACGGAACATGGATCAGCGAACTGCCGCGGAGAAGGCGGGAGTTACGCGAGCGGCATTGCAAAACTTTGAAGCGGGCCGTGGCTCATCGGTGCAGACAATGCTTCGCATTTTGAAGGCACTGAACTACCTCGAAGGCATTGAGATGCTGGCGCCGCAACCAACCGTCAATCCGCTCGCGCTTCTGAAAACGAAGACTCCGCCGCAGCGAGCGCGTCACCGCCGCCTGGCTCGGCCAAAGAAGGCAAATCCTTGAACATCCCAGTCATCGAAGTTCGTGCCTGGGGAAAGCTGGTCGGAGCCATAGCGCCGGACCCAAAGCTCGGCTACTACGCATTTGCCTATGATCCGTCATGGCGTCGCCTGGGAATTGAACTCGCTCCCATCACGATGCCCGTGACAGATTCGCGAGAAACATTCATCTTCCCGAGCCTGCCGGAGGCCACGTTTCGGCGACTGCCTGCAATGTTTGCGGACGCGCTGCCCGACGATTTCGGCAACGCATTGATCGATGCTTGGATGGCAGAGCGCGGAACCAAGAAATCGGAAGTAACGACGCTTGATCGGTTGGCCTACATGGGGAAACGTGGCATGGGAGCTCTCGAATTCAAGCCGACACTGGGTTCGCACCGCGAAAGCGCGGCGCCACTCGCGATGAAATTGCTTGTCGAAGAGGCAAGAAAGGCAGTCGAGGGCGATCTCTCTGCGGACGCCCATGCCAAGGCGGCTTCGGCGAACATTATTCGAGTTGGCACATCAGCGGGTGGCGCACGCGCGAAAGCGGTCGTCGCCTGGAATCCGGCGACAAATCAAATCAGGAGCGGGCAGTTCGATATCGCTCCCGGGTTCGAACCCTGGATTGTGAAGTTTGATGGCATCGGAAAGGATTTCGAGCTGGGAACGGGTGGAGATTACGGCCGTACGGAATATGCGTACTACAAGATGGCGACGCAGGCGGGAATCATGATGTCACCGTGCCGGCTGCTCGAAGAGAACGATCGCGCTCACTTCATGACGCGGCGCTTCGACCGGGATGTGGCGCGAAGCAAGACAATCAAACACCACGTGCAGACACTTTGCGCGATGAATCACCTGGATTACAAGCAGCGCGGCACGCACGCCTATTCCCAGCTTCTCATGACCGTGTCGGAGTTGGGGCTCGGTGACGATGCAATAAAGCAGGCGTTCCTGCGTATGGCGTTCAATGTCATGTCCAGGAACTACGACGACCACACGAAGAATTTTAGCTTTCTCCTCAAGCAGAGCCAGAGTTGGGAACTGGCCCCCGCATATGACGTAACGCACGCTCACAACCCAAGAGGGGAATGGACCTACCAACATTTAATGAGCGTCAACGGAAAGTTTGAGGAAATTACGAGGGCTGACTTGCTGGCGGAAGCTGATCGATTCGGCGTGCCGCGGAGGCAAGAATTACTTGGAGATGTTCGTTCGGCGCTCGACAACTGGACCGAACACGCAAAGGCAGCAGGTTTGAGCCCAGGAAAGACCGACGAACTTCGTCGAGACTTCCTGCTCTTATGAAAGAGAGAGGCGAGTGGTCCACAAGTGGTTTGCCTAACGAATATCATGGCCCGTCAAAAAGGTTGAGTTGGCGCGTTGTTTCCCTGATGGCCTTTGGGGGAACCTGGCGAGCCGGCCTACAGGGTGAAAGGACTGCCATCGCATAACTTCTGGAGTATGTGGGCGCCATGCGAATCTTGATGGCAAAGGTTCGCGTTCCTCGGGCTGCCCAAATCTGTGTTACTTCACGTTGCTCGCAAACGCAGCTTCTTGCTAATTGTTCGAGGGTCGCCGTATCGGATTTGAGAAGCCACTTTTTCCTGAACCAGGATGTTCCCCCTGTCCACCAGGCCGCCATTGGCCATGGGGTCTTCAGGCTCCAAAGGGAAGAAACCAGACGGACTTGGGCCCGAAACCGGCGCTGTCTTAGTTGCGCGATGGAAGAGAGCTCCACAGGACTGACGAAAGGCGAGGGAGCAATAGGAATTCCTTTGCGTGCCCTCTCATTCATTTTCAATGACTTAGCGTTCCCTTGCATTCCTCGCATGTCCTTGAAATTCCTCACGTCGTTGTTTCGAAAGCCCACGACCCTCAGTAGTGTGTCAGCCAACATGCGGGTTGGCGAATACACGGAACAACCAACGCTTCATGGCGCATTGGGAAGATCCAGATTCACGGTATTGTCGGGTGGGTCTTTTTTCTCGTTGGCAGCCTGTTTCTGGTTTGCTTTTGCCTTTTCCGAGAGTTTCTTTTGTTGGGCCTCGATGCCTTCGATTAGATTCTGTACTAGCTTTATGAGCTGGGTGATTTGATCAGGCGTCAGAATAATCTCGGTTCCGTCAGCTGTCCTTCCGTTTCGATGGACGAAGTCGTGCCGGATCTGCACTGATTTGAGGAGGTCTGTCATATCTTCTGGGAAGTGAACGCCCAGCGTATCGCGATACAACTTGGCGACTTCGCTCAAACGATGCCATAACAACCTTGTGAGATAGGCTCGGCCGCGCTTGTCGATCCCTTCGCTTTCCTTGAATATGGTGCTGAGGGCTATTTTCTGTTTTCGGAAGTGCTCAGTTGTTTCAATGTAATTGCGAAATGCATCTTGATCGGAGTTGATGGATGAAAGAAAATTGTCCAGCAGGTAGGCTTCCATCGCAATGATGACGCTCACGTAAAGCATGCCGCGATAGTGCCGCTGCTGCGCCGGCGGAACTTGGAGTGCGAGTAGGGCTGTCACGTTCGAAATGCTGCTGTTAAACGTCTGCAGATGCTTCGGCAGCTCGACACTAGGTTCATAGTCCCATTCGGTGAAATCGTCTGGCCCAATTGAACTGTCTCCGCTCCATTCCGAGCACTCGTTTGTAAGTTCTTCACCCAGCTCTTCAATGACATCATCAGGTACGATGCCGCTGAATTCATTTTGAAGCTCCTCCTCCGCCTCGTAGGGACCGCCATAAATAAATTGATAGCCGCCTTCTGCGGAGTCGTGCGGACAACTGTGTACGGGATCTTCGAAATGGCTGTAGAACCAGACCTGCATCACTTCTTTCTGAAGCTCTGCGTCGGCTTTGGCGAGATTACTCGCCGAGATCGAGCCCTCCTCTTTTAAGCGGTACTCGATCTCAGGAGCCGGGAATTCGCCGAAAAGGTTTGGTTGTGCCATCAGTCGTAGTGTGGCCAAGAAAGGCGAATTGGCGATTCTTCATACAGACTAGAAGTGACGTGTTAGTACCTAGGTGAGAGCGAACATTTTGATGAAGTCCCAGGTGGCACGAACGCGAATCCAAACGGCCTTTGCAATCTGGCCGTCGTTAACGGCCTGAGCGCACTCGAGCCGCGAGTCCGCGATCGCCGGCAGCACGACCATATGCATTGTCTTCCGCGAGCAGAAGCGATCCGCAATTGAGAAAAGAAAAGAGCCGAGGCCAGGCGTCAGCACCACCCTCGGGCCGTAGAAGATATAGTCTCGCACTGATGTCCAATTGCTGACTTTCAGGGTAGGAATCGCCGCTTTCAGCATCGGAAATGTGAACAGCTCTTTTTCGCCATGCAAGTAGAGTGTGACCGCATCAGAGTGCTTGAGCCTTACACTTCGAAATCTGCCGATCCGTTCGACGAATCAGCGCGGCCGCATCCAGCCTGATAGGAAAGAAATGACAGAGTCCGCAGGGCGGCAGAGCCGGTTGCGGAATGAATTGCGATATTTCTCTGTCGCGATCCTGGCGATTGTCCTTCACGTGTTACCCCAACCGTGAAATCTTCCAAATCGCCACTAGGTTTTTCACGAGAGCGTAGAGACCTAACGCTCTCCAGAAGCTCCAGTAACCACGGATGCGAATCCAAAACGTCTTTAGCCTCCTGCCTTCCGCCAACGCCTTGCAATATTCGGTTTGCAGGTCCGAAATAATGGGAGAAACCACACGTTCCACGGTCTTCGGAGAACAAAAGAAGTCAGCGAGATAATTCAGTAAAGCGCCCGGAGGCAAAATAATTCGGCCGCTCTCAGGCGGCTGCTTCTGCGCTTGAATGAGGGCCCAGATGACCACCAAGATCATCAGAAAGAACAAACGCGCGCTTTTTTCAGCTTCAGAGTTGGCAGAATCTTTTGCAGCGGTCTTTCGGGGACACAACTGTCCTGACTCCTCACCGAACAGTCGGTATTGCCCATGGTGAGGAGCACCAAGGAAGTCTTCCAGCGCCTTGTTTAGCATGTTGTCGGGCGATTTGGTGCTGCGGGACCTTCGAAACAGTTTCATGACGCACCGCCCAACAGCGCTGTGCGCATCCGTCCCGCGTCTCGGGCAAGTTCCCAGGCTCTGAAAATCTTCTGCCCATAGCCAGTGACTCGATACAGCCTTCGAGGCAATCCGCTGACATTTGGACGTGGCTCTTCGAGACGTGACTGGACGTACCCTTTGTCCTCCATGCGGTCAAGGGTGACGTAAATCGTGCCACGTTTGAGCTTGTTTCGCGAATCAGCCACCATCTCTAAGCCGTACATTTCCCTTGCTGGCTTTTCGAGCAGCAGCTCCAATACCACAGCTTCTTTGCCCGAAAGAGTTGGAACACGATTGTCAGATTTCATTGGGGTTCTCACTGTCCGTGCAAGGCGCGGGTGATTCAGTCTTACACAATGTCAGCATCACACTTACAGATGGTAAGTAATATGGGGTATTTTGTCAACTGAGAGCGTAGGTCTTGGAGTGGAAAGGGCGGCTCGAAAGCCGCCCTTTCGATAATTGTTTTGTGGCTCTATCTATGGCGTAACTAGCATGGTCACTACCGTACCTCTCTTCCAGTGTCGGCTTGCCAACCGTGCCGCAAAACCTGAGTATCGAAAGCCAACACATCTTTGGAACGGACCTATGAAAAATCGAACTGAAGGAACCTCGGGACCGAAACTCGAGGGAGCTTTAAGGGAGCAATAAGAATTTCGTTGCGCTCCCTCATGCTAGTTTTCAATAACTTGGCACTCCTTCGCATTCCTCGTAAGTCCTTGAAATTCCCCACGTCGTTGTTTTCGATCCCCACTTCCCACCAGTTCAAGTGGGTCCAACCATTCCGGCTCGAGTTGCGATAGCTCCCTAATCTAGCCTCCTATAATCAGTCAGATAGATGAGCTTGACTATCACAAAAAATGTGATAGAATTGGAATCGTCATAGGAGATCGAGTGCAGCCGAAGATACTAAGGGACGCTAGAAATCGACGCGAATGGACAGAAACGCAAGCTGCCCAGCGCCTGGGGATGTCGCAGTCTTATCTGGCGATGTTGGAATCTGGGCAGAGGAGGGTGACGCCTTCCCTCGCACGTAAGTTCAAAGCTGTTTACGGACTGAGCCCGACAGCCTTGCCAACTCCCGATCTGTTCAGTCCTCGCGTGGACGTCAGCGGTGAGGAGTTCGCAAGTATGGTATCCGCATTGGGCTATCCTGGTTTTGCCTATATGAGGTCCCGAACACGAGAAAGAAATCCAGCCGAGGTTCTTCTTGAAGCATTGAAGCAGGACAATCTCGAGCCCCGTGTAGTAGAGGCTCTTCCTTGGCTTTTGCTGCATTATTGGGACATGGATCAAGTATGGCTGGTAAGGCAAGCCAAACTGAACAATCTGCAGAATCGTCTGGGTTTTGTCGCCAGCTTGGCAGAGCAGGTTTCTAAGCGACCTACGCCGACGAATGAAGACCGAGATCACGCGCTTGAAGACCTTGGCAACATGCTAGAAGAAAGTCGACTGGTGCGCGAGGACACGTTCGTTAAAAGAGTGAACACAGACGTTGAACGGGAATGGTTAAGAAAAAATCGGTCGGGGGAAGCAAAGCACTGGAATCTACTGACGAATTGGCGACCGGAACATCTTCAATATGCCCTCTCACACTGAACAAGATCTGATGCGTTCGTTCAGCGATTCGATTTCTTGGAGCAGCGGCTCCAGAACCTCACGCAACTCCGCGTTCAATCCCGCGGCCAGCTCCCGGCTCACCTGCTGCGTGCCACACTTAGGCAGCCGCTGGCCATAAGACTTCACCAACCCGCGTACTGCGTTCACCAAGGCCGTTCGAGCACGCACCAGTTCGGCCCGTGCCCGAATCACCGTCAGATGAATTTGTGCTTTCGCGCTGCGATGCCGCACCGGCCCCAACAGCTCGGGATCGATTCTGGCCAGCCGTGCCAGTGTCCGCGCATCGTGTCGGTCATCTTTTCGATTGCTCTTGGTGATCAATTGCACCTTTTGTGCGTGCGCCACGAGCACCTGGTGTCCCAGCTCCCTTAGCAGCCGGCTTATCCAAGGGGAATGTGTTCCGGTCTCCATGGCCATGAGACTTCGCGGTATCTTCTCAAACGTCTGCTTCATCGCTTCCGGTGTCGTCGCTAGTTTCTGTTCCAGAAGGACTTCGCCCGCTTCCTCCAAAACGCAGTAGTTCGACCAGCGATCGCCGAGGTCCACACCAATCGTGAGCTGGTGTCCCTTGAAAATCATGTTTCCATTTACCCGAACAGTGCTAGTCTTTCTCATAGCCGGTCTCCTTTTCTTGTGCCTTGAGCACGTCAAACATTGGGAGCGTAGCGCATCCCGCAGGAGACCGGCCTTCTCATCTCATCTGTGAAGTAAACGGCTTGCGCGCCATGACACGCCAAAACGCGCCCGCAAATGCCACTCACGAAGTGACACCGTATGTGCCACCGTGAAAATTCTGAGAATTTATCTTGAGCGTCGATGCGTGCTAATTCATTTCAATGTAGGATGTTAAGAACACATAGGGGCGTAGCTCAGTGGTAGAGCAGCGGCCTTTTAAGCCCTTACGCGCAGCTCAGGACAGGCCCGCCAGCTTGCCGAGACCTTTCAGCTTCGCGCGCGCCGCCATATTACCGTACTGCTTCATCATCGTGCGCATTTGCAGGTACTGCTTCAGGACGGTGTTGACGTCCTGCACCGTCGTGCCGCTGCCCTTGGCGATGCGCTTGCGCCTCTTCCCATCAATCACGTTGTGGTCCCGCCGCTCCTGGTTGGTCATCGAATTGATAATCGCTTCCACGCGCGTAAGCTGTCCTTCGTCCACCTTGGCATCCTTCGGAAGATTCTGCAGCGGCCCCATCTTCGGCAGCATGTCCACGATTTTCTCAAGCGGGCCCATCTTTCGAATCTGCTTCAACTGATCGCGGAAATCCTCGAGCGTAAACTCTTCCTTGCGCAGCTTCCGTTCAAGATCGGCCGCGGCTTTCTTATCAACCGTCTGCTCGACGCGCTCAATGAGCGACATAAGGTCGCCCATGCCAAGTACGCGCGACACGATGCGCTCCGGATAAAATCCTTCGAGCGCGTCGTATTTTTCCCCCAACCCGACGAACTTTACCGGCGCGCCCGTAACTTTTCCGATCGAAAGCGCCGCCCCGCCGCGCGCATCGCCGTCAAGCTTGGTGAGAATCACACCCGTCAGCCCCAGCCGTTTGTGAAATTCCCCCGCCGACCGCACCGCGTCCTGCCCGATCATCGAATCGGCGATGAACAGCATCTCGCTCGGCTGCAATTCCTTCTTCAACATGCTCAGCTCATTCATCAAATCATCATCAATGTGCAACCGCCCGGCCGTGTCCACCAAAACCACGTCACTCGCCGAAAGTTTTGCCTCCTTGATCGCGCCCTTCACGATTTCCAACGGCTTGTCCGTCCCGGTTCCCGGCCAAAGCGCCGTGCCGACCGCCTTAGCAACCTGCGCAAGCTGCTCCCGCGCCGCCGGACGATACACGTCCGTCGAAACCACCAGCGGCCGGTGCCCGTGCTGCGAAAGCCATTTCGCAAGCTTTCCAGTGGTCGTGGTCTTGCCCGAACCTTGCAACCCCACAATCATCCACACCGACGGAGGGCGTGACGCAAAATTCGGCTTGGCATGTTTGCCCAGCATCGCCGCCAGCTCATCGCGAACCACCTTGAAAACCTGCTGATCCGGCGAAAGCTGAAGCATCACTTCGCTGCCAATCGCCTTCGCGCGAATATTGGCAAGCAGCTCGTCGGCCACGCCAACATTCACGTCGCCTTCCAGCAGCGCCTCGCGGATTTCACCAAGCGCCGCGTCAATGTGCTCTTCCGTGAGCTTGCCCTGCCCGCGCAGGTTCTTAAACGTCCGTTGCAGCTTCTCTGTGAGATTCTCAAACATGGTTCACGCAAATGCCTCGGCCGTACTCCTCAAGGATAACAGGGCAGAGCGCGCCGAGTGGAATCTCCCTGCTTCGCCCAGCGCAAAGGCGCGTTTCTCAGAGAAACTTCACCAGCGCCTCGGTCGTCCCCTTGGTATTTTCCTCCAGTATCCAATGCCCGGTGTTCTTCAACACCACGACGGTCACATCGGTAGCGACCAGCTTCATCTGCTGCCCCAGAACTTCTCCCAGGGACTTCTCCCCGCCAATCGACAGCACCGGCATCGTCAACTTGTTCTGCGAAAGCTGCGCAAAATCCTCCGCCGCTTGTGGAAACGAAACGAAGTAGCCCCAGCCCGCCCTCATGCGCCCCAGCCGTGAGTACGCTTCGGTGTATGCCTTCCGGTCGGCTTCGGAAAGCGATCGCGTCTTGTCCGCCGCAAAATCGTTCCAGTAATGTTCGAAATACAACCTCTCGCGCCCTTGCACGAGCGCCTCCGGCGTCGGCCCATTAAAGCGGAAATGCCACATCCCCGGATTGTTGTACACCGGCTCCCACCCGCCCACGCCTGGGAGGAAGGCATCCATCACCACCAGCTTCTCGACCTCCGCGGGGAATTGCGCGGCGTATGCGTACGCCACCATCAACCCAATATCGTGCCCAACCACTCTGGCTTTCTCTACTCCCAAAGACCGCGCCAGCGCATGAATTCGAATCGCCGCCGTCTTCATGTCCAGTCCATCCGCCGGAATCGACGAATCTCCAATCCCCGGCAAGTCCGGCGCAATCACCGTAAATTTTCCCCCGAGCAGCGGCAGGATCGGCGTCCACATGCGCGAGGTCTCCGCATATCCGTGCAAGAGGATCAGCGCCGCCCCGTGCCCGCCGCTCGTGTAATGCAGCTTGACGCCATCAATGTCCGCAGTGTGGGAAACGAAGCTCTTGTCTTGCGTCTCCGCGGCTGAAGAGGAAACGGAGGAAAAAAGTAGCCCAAGCAATGTCAGGGCCGGAACCAGTCGGCGAACGTCATTCATGGAGAGCTCCTTGGATGGAGGGCATAGTATACCCGGAGAGCAGGGACGGGTTCAGACGTCGATCACCCGGCCTTGTGTTTTCGGCTGTGCCCGACGGCCACCAGGAAGATCGCGCTCTTTCCTTCGGCGTGCGGAGCGAAGAAGCGCGTCACGTCGTCGTCGAAAAAGGTGAGCCCAGTGGCACCGAGGCCCTGGGCGTACGCCGCCAGATAAAGTTTGCCCCCGAGAATGCCCGCTTCCAGTTGCACCGCGCGATAGCCGCGATTGCCAAAGCGCTCTAAGATGAGCCGCAAATCCGCCAGGAAAAAGACGTCCACGGCGGCATCGGCGGGCAACTCCTGCCCCAGTCCAAGGTTGCCGGCTTCCGCGCGGAAGTTTCCCTCCTTCAGGCACTCGAGCATGCCAAGCGCGCGGTGAAAAACGTAAGCGCCTTGCGGGAGGCCTTCGACGGCATGGACGATCAAGTACAACTGATTGAGCTGGGCTCCGGGCGGATCTGCAAAATCCGCGGGCACGCCGCGGGTCGCGCGATCCAGGAGCGTCGAAAGCTGCGCAAAGGAGATCGGACTCCGGGAAAATTTGCGCGTGGAACCGCGCCGCTCAATCACCGGCTCGATGGGATCCCGCGGCATGTCCGCATCGGACCGCGGCGCAAGATGAACAATTGGTCCCACCGGTGACGGAAACTCCGACCGCGGCGTCCGGCCGCGCCAAGCCACCACTTCCTCAGCGGAATCCAGCGAAGAAGCCGCATGCATTTCTCTCATCAGCGGATAGTCCACCTCGTGCTGGGAGAGCGGCACCGTCTCGAAAGCAAGCGGCGAAATTTCCGCCGGAACCGGTGGCAGGGCGGCGACGGAATGGCCGAGGGCCACAAGGGAGAAAGCCACTTCACGCTGGGAATCGACACCCACCAGGCGGTTGACCTGCGCATCCACAAAGCCGCATACCACCCGCGCCGGCAGCCCCAACGCGGTAGCGACCGCGAGCAGGTTGGCGAGCAAAGTGCCGTTGTCCCAGCCGAAATGGCGATACGTGCGAGCTTGATACTTCCAGGCGTTGCGCCAGTAGGTGCAAGTGCAAACGATGCTCAACGGCGCATGCGCGATGGCAGCTTCACCGCCGGTGGCTTCGAGCAGGACGCGGCGATCGTCTCCGCCGCGAAGCCGCCGCAGTCCGAACTCCGCCGGAGCGAAGTGATAGACGCCGGCTTCGAGACCACCCGCCAGGTTGCCGCAAACCAGGTAAAGCTCGACCTCGTAGAGCGCGCCCGTGCAGGCCGCAGCCCGAAAATAAAGTTCACCGCCGGGATATTTTCGTTTGCGCGTGATACCCGCGGAGAGATAGAGCAGTTGAGCCACAGCCTCCAGATCCGGAGCCGCGCTGGTCTGCGCGGGAACGCTCGAGGCCATCGCCGAGAGCGCTGCGACGCCGGTCTGGCGTACTTCCCCCGGCAGGCCCAGCGGTTCGAGCGTCGGATAAATCTTGAAGGGGAGAGGCTGGTTGGCCCAGTCCATGAAATGCGGATGGCTCCGAATGCTGGTGTAGGAATGTTTGGTGGCTTCGTGATAGGTCCATGCGGCATCAAGCGTGCGGTTACGAGTCATGGCAGCGGCGAGCGATTATCGCATTCGAATGGAAGCATATCAGGTTGAGGCGCATCAAAGTTCAAATGAGCCGCGTGCCGGATTTCAGCTGGGGAGGAACGAGCATTCGGTGAGCGCTACGTGAACCGCATCTTGCGGAAAGTGTGTGCCGCGTTAATCAGATGGGGAGTTGTGCGCCTCGGGTGCTTCCGGCCAGTCGCCTGATTTCTGAGACGGCGTATAAGATTCTCGGGAGGGCCCACGGGAGGTGATGGCTCCCAGAAGCTCCTGCCGTGGAGGGCAATAAGGCTCCTCTCTCGGGCACGGTAAACCTCCGGCTCGCTGCAAAATCAAACCTGCAAAATCAAACCTTGACGATTTCGGCCACATCGGTTAACATGTCGGCATGCGACATGTCGCAAGACGACCTGCCATCGAGCATCCCAAGCCGCTCACCGAGCCCGTTCTCCTAATCCTCATGAGCCTGGCGGCCCAACCGCGCCACGGCTACGCGTTGATCAAAGACATCGAGACCCTAAGCCGCCACCGTGTGCGCTTGAGCACGGGCACGCTCTATGGTGCCCTCCGCCGGCTGCTGGACGAGGGTTGGATTGAACGGTTCGAGCAGGAAGACACGTCAAGGGACAAGCAGGCATACAGGCTGACTAGCGAAGGCCGCCGTCAGCTCGAGCTTGAGCTGGATCGTTTTAGAGAACTCAGCCGTGCGGGGTTCGCACGACTGCGTCTGGGCGACGCGTAGAGATATGGGTGCAATCTTCCGAGTGCTGCTTTATCTATACCCGCAACGGCACCGAGAGTTGCTGGGTGCCGAAATGCAAGCTGTTTTCGAACAAGGCGCGCAGGAACACCGGCTCCTCGGACCATCTCAATATCTGCGTTTCGTTCTGCTGGAGGTGGGTGGCCTGGTTCTACACGCCGCCATCGCTCAGTTCGCTAATGCTACCCACAGGGGTTACTTGGAAAACCAGGTCAACGGCACTTTGGCCCCGCCACAGGATCTACCTGACGAGGTGATTGAGGCGCAGAATCGCGTTGCGGTCAACCTCAATCAGCTTTTGCTCGCCATCTCTCACCATCAGTTTGTTCAGGCACGTTTCTACTCGAACGAGGAGCGTAAGGCACGCGAGAACCTGCGCCAGATGCAAGAGAAGTATGGCATCGGGGACCCTCAGCCTCTGCCCTGATGGCGAATCGCGCAGCGAGTGGACGTAGTCGCCTAATCGAACATGTTCGGACCAGTCTTCGGGAAGTACAATGATGGCCGACTTCCCGTTTGCGCCGCGTGGTGAACAACAATGGGCTATGACGTACATATCACACGACGCAAAGACTGGTCGGCAACAGGAAATGACATCAGCGCGGACGAATGGCTCGCTTATGTCGAGAAAGACCATGAGCTTTCGCTTTGGCCCACAAACGGTCCGCACGTGGCCAGGTGGAATGGTAAAGGCAAGCACCCTGACCTTTGGCTCGATTGGTTTCAGGGAAACATATATACGAAAAATCCCGAAGCCGCTCTGATCGATAAGATGGTGCAAATTGCGGACGCACTCGGTGCACACGTGCAAGGTGACGACGGCGAAGTCTACCGAAATGGCCGCGACGCGCTTATCTATCCTCAACCATCCACGTTCGACCGTCTAATGAATTGGTTGCGAGCACTGCGTCCGACACCGCGAGTTAAACCGGTTAAGCCGCCTTTTGAAGTCGGGGATCGCGTGCTGGATGCTTATGGCAAGGTGGCTACCGTGGTTCAAATCGTCCCCGAATCAAATCACAATCTTGGGAAAGTGATGGTTCGATACGAGGACGGCCGTGAACTGTCTTTCATGCTTGTGGCCTCGGGCCTAAGTCCCCTCCAAGACCCGCAAAAACACAAGTAAAGCAACTCAATAGGGCGTCGTGTGCGGGGGCGTTTAGGGGCTGGTGGGACCAAAAGCCAGCGAACAGGAGCAATCGTGGGAGAAGAAGAAAGTAAGCGTAAACGATTCAAAAAGCGGCTAGATGCTTGAAGAACGATGACTTGCAGCGAGTGCCCCAGCTACCGTGTCAAGGTGGCGCTCGAATCAACTGAGATCGGTTTGCTGCTCATCAGCCGATTGTGGAGCACCGCGGAGCCACGCCGGACGGCAAATCAAATTTACTGCCCCGCGGCGCTTTGCCCGGACTCCGCCGTCATCATTCTTTGCAGCTTTCCGGAATAAAGTTCCGAATCTGCTCCGCACAGCAGGCTCTCAATCGTCTGGCCATTTTCGGGATAGACGGCCACTCCCACGCTGACGGAAATCTTCGGCCCTTTGCCGTCATTGGCCAGGCTTTCGCAGATTCGCCGAGCTACCTGGTGGGCGGCCTTGGCGTCCGTCTCCGGCAAAATCAGCGCGAACTCGTCCCCACCGAAACGCGCCGATGTGTCAATGTCCCGGCAGCACGCAGACAAAACATCGGCCAGCCGGCACAGTGCCTGGCTTCCGATCATGTGCCCGTAGCGGTCGTTGATTGCTTTCAGCCCATCCATATCAAAGAACAACAGCGCAAACTCCCGGCCCGTGCGCTTGCTGCGCTTGATCTCCGAGTCCAGCACATCCACCAGGCGGCGATAGTTGGCTAGTCCGGTCAGTGGATCACTGGCGGCCTGCCGCCGCAGGTGATCCTCCAGCTCGCGCTGCCGCGTGACGTCTTCCGCGATCAGCTCGTAGGCATCCAACTCGCCCCGCTCCCCGATCACTTCTCGCCCGCTCAGCCGCACCTTCAGCAGCGCTTGGTCCTTCCGCTTCCATTCGATTTCCAGTGGATCGACGGGTATATCCGTGGGCTGTTGTCCCAGGAGTCTTGCCCGGCTGCCCGGATCCTTGATGATGTCCCGCGCCAGGTTTTGCCCCAGCAGTTCTTCTCTGGAGCCATAGCCCAGCATTCTCATGATCGCCTCGTTCACTTCCAGAAAACTTCCGTCGAGACTGCAGCGGCAAATTCCGTAGCTCAAGTTTCCTGCCAGCGCGCGGTATCGCGCCTCCGACCGCCGCAATTCCTTTTCCGCGCGATCGCGCTGGTTCCGCAGCACTTTCTCTTCGAGTGCTTGATGCACCGCCACCGGCAGGTGCCCGATGCTTTCGACTTCAATGCAATTCGCCGCGCCTTTCAGGATTAATTCCGCGGCGGTCTCCCGTTTCAAACCCTGCCCAAGATACACCAGCGGGATGTCCTTCCCCATCTGGTGCAGGATTTCCAGCGCCTGCGTTTCTTGCCAGTGGGGGCTGGGATACTCTGCCACGATCGCGTCGTAGACTTCCGTTTGCAGCCGCTCGGCGAACTGCTCCGGCGTCAAGACGACTTCGGAGCTGACCGTGTACCGCATCCTCCGCAGTTCGTGAACACAGCGCTCCACATCGGACGCGTAACGATGAACAAACAGAATTCGGACCAGGTTTTGGCGCTGCTCCGGTGCCGTGGAGACGGAAGCTCGTGCGAGGAGCTCGAGGTTGAGTTCGGAATTCGTTGACATACGGACTGGGTGACATAATCCCGGGAGGCAGTTCCCTTCCGCGCCCAACCGCCTCCCGGGTTTAGTCGGAGTTAACTCGCGCAAAGAATAACGACGCCTCCAACGTTTGACTGTTCGTTATTGAACATAGAGTACTAATTTGGTATTCGCTCCCTTTGTTGCTCTGGAGTGCTCCATTCCGGAACAGTCGCCCCTTCCCTCGCTCTAAAATCGAGTGCGCGACTCCCGCATTCTTCCGGCAATTGCTCTGCCGCAGCGACGCGCTTTCTGACCCCTTTCGCTCCTGCCTGTGCACGGAGGGGAGCCCCCGCCTCCTGCGTCTGGGAGTCCGACCGCCCGCAGGCGAGAAAAAAATCGCGGAAAGAGACGCGCGGCAACTCCTTCGCGGCCGGGAATGAATCTGACGGGCTTAGAACGTCAGCCGCACGCCCATCTGGGCGGCGAAGGGGATCCCAACGGTCGTGCCGGGGCCGAAGAAATCGCCCAGCCCGCCTGCCGGCACGGACAGTTGGCTCAGCCTGGTGATCGGCTGCGTGGTGGAGCACGCCGCGTTGGTGCAAAGGTCCGTCACGTTGCCGGATTGCGCTTGCGCCGCCGGAACCGGCAACGCCGCCACGTTCGTCACATCGTTCGCGCCGGGATTGTTGCGGTTAAACACGTTGAAAAATTCGATGAACGGCGAAACCGACCACCGCTCGCGTATCTTGAACGGCCGGCTCACGCGCAAATCCGCCTGGATGTACGGCGTTCCCCGGAATTCATCGAGCGAAGTCGGCATTCCGTTCACCGCTATCCTTAGGCTGTTGTCAGCCGTGGTGATCACGAAGGGACGCGCGCTCTCCGCTTGCGTCAGCGTGGTCAGTTCGAATCCGCCCGGCGCGCGAAACGTCCCCGCAAACACCAACCGGTTCCTCACGTCTTCGCCGGATGGACCGTAGTCCCCTGGACCAAACGGATCAGAGGTATTGCACACACCGTTCACGTAATCGAAAAGCTCGCCCAGCACGCAGCCCCACGTTTTTGCCGATGCCAGCGTGTAGTTCGCCACCAGACTCAGCCGCTTGGACACGTTGCCCTGCAGATGCAGCGCCAACGCGTTGTAACGGGAGCGGTTGTCGGTGCGAAATACCGAGACCTTCGGATAGCTGTAATGGCGGTAGGCATGCATTCCGGTCTCCAGCGTGTAGTCTGCGCTCAGAATCCAGTCGGCGTTGAACGCATGTTGTATCCCCGCGGTGGCGTGCAGCGCATACGGCGTGTGGTAGTTGGGATCGATCAACGACGGAGGACTCAAAGCATTCATGATGTTGAAATTGTTCACCGCATGGAACGCTTGCACCCAGCCGCTCTGCGCCAGGTCGTTGAAATAGAGTCCGGCGCCGCCGCGAAGCACCGTATTTCCCGATGAGCCCAGGCCGTAGGCGAATCCCAGCCGTGGCGCGAACGCCTTGCGGTCGTCGTGAGGAATCCCGGAAATAATGCCATTCCCCGCGAGCGCCGGGTTCAAGCTCTGGTCGTGCCCGGAAGCGATAAACAGCCCAAACGTGGTGTCGTAGCGTAGCCCGTAATTGATCGTCAGATCTCGCGCCACGCGCCAGGAATCCTCGGCGTAAAAGCCCAGGCGCTGCACGTTCTGCGAAAAGCTGCCGTCGCCCTCGGGAGTGGCTGTGCACTTCGTGCCGAGCGTGATATTCGGGGAAGGCGTCAGGGAGCAGACGGTCAAATCGTCGGCAAATTGCCGCTCGCTGGCCGGACTCGCGGTGTAATCGGTGGGATCGCGAACCAGGCTGACAAGATTTTCCGCGTTGGCCGTGAGCGCGCCGCTGAGGACAGGTTCGTGAATGAAAGTAACGCCGAAACGCGGGGCATGGCTGCCCGCGACGTGGCTCACGTCGTACCGGAACTGGTATTTCTCCTGATTGCGCAGCACCGGAAACGCCGTCACCGCGGTAATGAATTGGTTGTCCCCGAACGTTTCCAGGCCGGAAATGGTGTTCGAAGTGGAGCTGAAAGGAAATGCCAGCGCGAATCCCAGGTCCGAATTGCGCGCCTGCGTCAAATGCAACGTGCTTCCCCCTAGTACCAGCGTCCCCATCCATGTCGGGCTGAACGTGAATTGATTGTTGATGACAAAATTCGTGTCGTTATTGTGCGCCGTCGCGCCCGTCGACGGCAGCGTCCCTTGCTGCACCAGCGCGTTGTGCGTCCGATAACTATCGGCAGAGAAACGCAGGAACCACCGCGAGCGCGTGCTTTCGGCCCAGTCAAAACGCACCAACCCCAGATAATCGCGAAACGGAATGGGAACACTGGACGGAACCGGAATGGACGTGACCGTGGTGTTGCCTACCGTCACCAATCCTTGCGCGGCAAGCTGCGCAAGTGCCTGGAACTGCGTCTGGCTGGCCGGGCTGTAGGCGATGCTGGCATCCTCATGCACGTATTCGAGCGACGAGAACAACCAGACTTTCTCTTTGAGGAGGGGTCCGCCAAGGGTGCCCACGTAGTTCTGCCGCGAAAAAGGCTGTTTCGGATTGGGCGCGGGATTCTCAATTGGAAATCGCGCGTTGAGCGCGGCGGCGCGCTCGTAGAAAGCTCCCGAGCCATGCCAATGATTGGTGCCCGCCTTGGTGGTAATTACCACAGAGCCCGCCGTTGTGCGCCCCGTATCCGCATCCGCCATTGCCGTTCGAAACGCAAACTCCTGAATCGACTCCGGCGAGAAATTCTCGAGGAACCCCCCAATCCAGTCGTCCGAATTGTCCGCGCCATCCACCGAAAGATCGTTGTTCAACCCGGAGCTGCCGCCCGTGGAAACCGCCGTGATCCGCGCCTTGGTCGGATCCGATGGCTCGACCGGTTCCGTTCCGGGCGCGAGATAAGCAATGTTTGCAAAGCTGCGCGCCGCCAGCGGAATGGTGTCGAGATCCTGAGCCGTGATCACCGCTTGATGCACGGCGCTCGTGACATCCATACCTTGGTCGGTGATCGAGGTCGGCCCCCGACCTTCATCCAGCGTGATGGTTTCCGCCAGGCTCTGCAATTTCAATCGCACGGTAATTTCTCGCACGGAACTGACAGCCACCTTGACATCGGAACGCGCCTCGGCAAATCCCTTGGCATTCACGGTCAGCTGATAGGTTCCCGGCGCGAGATCCTCCATCCGAAATTCTCCGCGAACGTCCGAAATGGTTTCACGCTGCAGGGAAGAATCCCTTGCTTGCACCACAATCTTTGCCGAAGGAACGACGGCACCGCTGCTGTCCTCGACCATCCCACGCAACGACCCGCGCGGATTCTGCGCAAGAAGCGCCAAAGGGAGCGCCGCAAACAGTAGCAGTCGAGACAGACAGGCGCCGGTAGAGCATTTTGTCGTTCGAACGAAGCGGTTGTTCATGTCCGGGGACAGGCTACGAAAAGCGGCGGCCTACTACCACAGCTCGTAGTGTGCCGCCAAAAAAGAAGTACCAGGCCCAGGCGAAGCCGCGCGATTCGTTTGAAACAAGCGTTTGAATGATTTAGCGGAGGAAGAGTTCCAGCAACCGATGCACGGAGGAAAGAATGGCCGGCCCGGCCAAAAGTGTCGCGATCAGCGCGGCCATCAGAAACGCCCCGCCAAACGTGAGCGATCGCGCCGGAGACAGCGGCCGTCCGTCCGCCGTTTCGAATTCCAGCAAACGCTCGATTCGGGATGCAAGATCGCGGTCGCCGGCAACGAGGGAAGTATGCAAAAACGACAGTCGTGGCCCGGAACCCATCCGAGCCACGCGCAACAGCGCGGACGCCAGCGAAACGGCGCGGTGCGCATCTCCCTGAACCGCTTCATCGTCCGCAGCCCACTCCGCAAATTTCGCCCAGCCCTCGTCAAGCGTCCCGAACCTGTGCACCAATGGAATTGGGTCGGGAATGACCAGAAGTAAAAGCCGCTTCAAATTGTCCCTCGAAGCGCGATGCGCATTCTCGTGATCGAATGCCACCTCGAGCTGATCCGCAGAGAGCGCCTGAAGCACGCCGCGAGAAACGATCAACCGGGGCTGCCGTATTCCGGCCAGAGCCAGCAGCGGAGCCGCATTCTCCACCACCATCGCCTGCGAGTTTTCTCCCGGCAAACGGTCCTCATGACCTGTTTCTTTCCATTGTTGCTGGCAGCGGGATGATGCCACGAGCGCGCGCGAAACGCGCGCGATCGAAGCGAACCAACTCGCCGCGCCCAGCACAACGAGCGCGAGGCACGCCAGTCCCACGCGCTCCGGCGTAGCGTGCGGCTCGAACCACAAATAACTGGGAACGCAAAGCCCGAGCACCGCGCCAATCCCCAGCGCGAACGGTAAAATTCGGATCAGAAAAAGAAAACGAGCGGCGCCTCGCGCCGGCATCGTCTCCGCAACGCGAATAGCGGCACGCGCAGCCGCGGACACCAGCAAACCCACACACCCGTGCACCACAAAAAACGAAGCCAGGCACAGGCAGAAAAGCCGCAGCGCGTACACCACGATCATGATTGTCCTCGCCGGAAAAGTTCCTTGCGCTTCGTTCGAATCTTCTTTTCCAATTCATCCAGCAGCGCCGCGTCATGCTCGCCGACGGCCTCGAGAAAAGACGAAACCAGCAATTCGCGCGAAGGATGCGGCCCGGCAAAAAAATTCGCCACAACATTTTCCGCACGCCCAATTTCCCAGGCCTGGCGCGACATCCGCGCGGAATAAACAAACGCCCGCCCCGGCATGTGCCGGTCCAGCAACCCTTTTTTATATAAACGGTCGAGCGTGGTCATCACCGTGGTGTATGCCAGCGGCCGATCCAGTTCGCGCGCAACGTCGCGGACATTGCACTCGCCGCGAGCCCACAGAATTTGCATCAAGGAATATTCGAGTCGCCCAAGCGAAAATTTCGCGCCGGAGTCACCGCGGCGCGCGAAGCGGTTTTTGAGGAAACGAATCATTGTCCAGTGCGAACCAACGTGCCACTCGACGCATGGCGCGCCTTGCTTTGCGCACCACGAATCGCGTGAGTGGCAGGGGACATTCTACGCTTCCCACGCGTGGAGGAGAAATTCAAAATTCCGCGCGGCGGAGTGATCCTGTTTCACTCGTGCCGCGCGGAAGACCTTTCCGATAAAGAGACGGCCAACACCCGGTTGTCCCGAAAGACGCATGGCGGATGCGCGGGGTTACAGGAATCCGCCGGGAAAACTCGAACAGGGTGAGAGTACGACTCGCCCCTTCAACGTTCAGCTCTTGGGCGCCCAGGCGGCGGCGACCAAGTCGTGGTCGAAGGCCGGCGGCACCTGCTTGAAGCAGGCGTAGCGATACAGGGCGGCGTTGAAGACGCCCTGGACGGCCGACATGAACACGGAGAGCAGCAGGAAGTAGAGAACCATCAAGACGGTGCCGATGAGCAGGCCCTGAATGCCGCCCAGAAACATGGCGGCGATCCACAAGCCGAACCCCGGCAGCAACAGCACGAGAGAAACCAGGCTGAGGCTGAAGCCGCCGACGACCTTCTCTCCCCAGGTGTCGCGGAAGAGCTTGGCGGAGCGCTTCACGGCGTCAATCGGGGTGAGGTCTTCGAAGGCCAGCACGGGCACGACGAAGTAGCAGGCTAGCGTCCAAGCAATGCCGATGATGCGCATGATGATGCGGCCGACGATGCCCAAGCGCTCTTCGATGGTGCGCAGGATCATGCCGACCGTGGCGGCGACGAGCGCCCATTGGAGAATGGTGCCCTTGCGCGCCCACGCCAGCTCGATGCCGTCGCGGAACGTCCAGCTTCCGCCCATTAAGCGGCTATTGGCGACGCCCACCAGCGCAACGTTGAAGAACACCATGATGAAGTAGTTCGCCACGTACAAGGTGAACAGGCCCAGCAGGAACACCGGCGACTGGTTCGGATTGAACCGTTCGCCGGCGGCCAAGGCCGCGGCTCGCGCCGGCAGCAGCATAAATGTGCCGCCGGTGGCGATCACGGCCGTGACGAACAGGCAGGTGACCGCCGAAAGAACGGGAAACAACATCAATTGTTTGTCAGAACGGAGAATCGCAAAGCTTTGCTTTACGAGCTCCCAACTACGAGAGAACTTGCCCATCGCACCCTCCTACGATGCCCAAGACGTTCGTAATCTGGCCTGACCCCAGAATCGGGAAAAGATTTGCTCGCTCCAATAGTACGACGGATGCACGTCTTTCGGACAGGTAACCGGTCGGACAAGCAGGCGAGGCCCATAGCATCGGCGCGGGGCCTCAAACGATATCCGCCAGTCGGCGACCGATCATACCAAGTCAACGACCCGATGCAGCTGTAAGATAAACTTGCACGATACTTAAGCTCCTTAGAATCAACAGGAAACATAGGGGTAGGTGGTGTTACGCTTGACTAGGAATCCCAAGAATCCCCACATCATGCGTTCCGCGCCGGCATGCGACAAGACGCCTGCGTTACAAACCGGCAGAGAGGAGGGGTTCGAAGACGATTTGCGGCGTAGGTGGGGAAGCGTGACGAGTTTCGGTGATCGTCACGCTTCCGGGGGGTGGGGGTGCGTCTGATACTGGCGAATCTCCCTGGCGTCAGCTACAAGAGCGCGCCCAGAAGATTCAGGGAGACAAGAAGCACATCGAAGCAATGCTCTCAGAGACTCATCGTGTCGCGCAGTTCAATACCGCACATAAACCTCCGAGCAGCGGCTGCTGAGTCTTGGTATGTGGAAAAGGAGTGAGGTTTTCGCTGTGGCTGTGACGATCAAGATTCACCTCATCCTGCCTAGGATGACCTACCCGCCAGCACTAACGGACAGGGTTATCATGAGGAAACACTAAGAAAGCGTTAGGCTTGTCAGAGAATGCACCCAAGAGGACCATAGTACTAGAACCAAGCCCAACGGAGGCAATCTGCAAGGAGGGTACGAAATGCGTAAATCACTGATTCTGTTTGGTCTTATTTTGCTGGCGGGGAGTTGCGTCCAGGCCCAGGAAAACAAGGGGTTCGAGGTTTCCGGCAACTATCAGTATGTTCGTTTCAACCCAGGCAGCGGGGCACCCGGCATAAACTGCCAAGGTGGCTCCGGCACGGGCGCGGGTTATCTCACCTCTTCGATTGGTATCGTCGGGGAGTTCGGTGCGTGCAGGGTCACCGGGCTTCCTTCCGGCGCAAGCGCGCACGAGATGGATTACCTCTTCGGTCCAAGGGTGTACTTCCATTCGCACGGGCGTATATACCCGTTCGTCCAGGCGCTCTTCGGCGGTGAACGCTTCTCAGCCGGTGTCACCGGCGTAGGGTCGGGGTCGACCAACGCCTTTGCGACGGCCGTGGGCGGGGGAGCAGACGTGACCCTAACGCGCCACGTGTCCCTGCGAGCGCTTCAGGTCGACTACCTTTACACCCATTTCGGTGGGGCTTCGCAGAATAACTTCAGGTTGCAGAGCGGTATCGTGTGGCGCATCGGCAGGTAGTCTCGAAACACCATAGCGGAGAATGGAGCGATGACGGCGGGCTCATGCCCGCCGTTTTCCTTTCAACGAAGTGACGCGGCGATTGCCGTGGAGCATCGCGCGAGCGTGTCGACCCTGGACCAGGATTTTTCTCGAATCGCGCGCTCAGGCCATCGCACGCCGTGTGTAAAAGTGAACAGTTTCAGCAAAAGGTGTTTGGTATATCTACGCCGTGATCGGGCACTTCCAAGGTGGCGTAGTTCCCTCAGGGCTCCGCCGAGTTTTGGAACAGAAAGCGGGTTGACCTCGACGGCCAGCCCGCTCCCGGCTTGCCACAATCCGGTGCAATTAGGTTCTAGGAAGCTGAATTTGAGACGTACCGCAATCTGCGGAAATTAGGAGACTCTCGCATGCGCATCGACCGTTACACGAAGACCATCCTCACCATCATCGCTTTGCTTCTCGCGGTAATCGTACTGAAGCCACTCTTTCAACCCCAGCCCGCCATGGCCGACGGAAAGTACGTCGGGGTGCAGTTCTCCTATAGCGGGGGTAACCACGCGTTCTTCGATAGCCGCAGTGGCGACGTCTGGGAATATGGCGACAATGGCCAATTCCGCCAGCACTACAAAGTTCATGAGTTTGGTAAAGATCACGATCACGATCGCGATCACGGGCGTTAAAAGGAATGGGGACCGGGAACCTGGGGTTCCCGTTTCCGGCCTTTAGCTTTCGAGAACGATGTTCACGAGGGGCAATGTGGCGAGAGCCCGGAGATAAAGGGTTTGATTCGGCCGTGGCGGGCCATCGACTAAGGCCGTGAAGTAAGGGGCGAATCACGGAGTTCAAACTTGGCTTTGAACTGAAGGCGGCCTCATTGGGTGCAGTTGCAGTTTCCGTTGGGATCCAAGATCGGGCCGGGGCCCCACTGGCGCGATTCCAGGCTGGGGTCCGGGTTGAAATTATCCAAACCGGAAGCCAGCAATTCCAAGCCGGTCACTCCCAAGCTCAAACCGGGACCCAGCAAGGTCAAACCGCGCAAGCCGAAACCACCCAAATTCAGCGCCAGGCCGAACAAGTCCGGGATAAACGAAAAATCAGCTCCACCGAAGGAGGCTGCTTGATTGAAGGAATAGCCGCCCCCGTCTGATGGATTTGCGCCTCCGAAGCGCGACCCGCCTCGTGAATGAGACCTCGAGGAACGGCCGGCCACGGAATTGCCAAAGCGAGGGTTTCCGGAATTCGAGAGTCCGCGATTCGCATGGAACGAGACGGTGGATCTCGACAAGCTGGCCCAGGAAGTTTGATTCTGGCCGGAGCGACTCCGCGAAGGCGCTGTGGCGCTCGGGGGCCGATTGGGGTTGAAGGAGGTTGGCGAGTGTGGCGTGTTTGCCCAGGAAGATTGGCCCTGGCCCGGCCAACTCCGCGCCGGCGATGGAGCGGTCGGGGGCCGATTCTCGTTGAAGGAGGACGGTGAGCGCGACGCGTTTGCCCAGGAGGATTGACCCTGGCCCGGCCAACTCCGCGCCGGCGATGCAGCGCTCGGTGGGCGATTCGAGCCAAAGTTCATAGCGGGATTCATGACGGACGCGCGCGTGCCCGCCGCACTTGCTCTAAAAAAAGAGCTGCCCACTGTTCGCCCCGCCGCGGCATTTCTATTGCGCGAGCCATTCGAGCCGGCGCTGCGGCCTCCGAAGAAAGCGGAATTGCTATTCGCGTGCGCAGGCCATCCACCAAATACCCTGGACGAGCTACCACCCGTTTGACGCGGCGCGGCTGAACGCCCGCTCGGAAAACTCTTGCCACTGGAGTGTCCGCCGCCGAAGTGGAACCCACCGCCACCGCTGCCGTGGGAACGACTGCCGCCGTGAAACCCGCTGCCACCACCGCCATGGGAATGGCTGCCACCGTGGGAGCCACCGCCTCCTCCGTGATGTTTGGCGAACGCAGGGTTCGGCACAGAGACCAAGGCTAACGCGACAGTGGATCTAGACAGGAATCGTGAGACCGTGAGTGTCATGTTCAGTTTCCTCCTCCCGCGGCGCGCACGGGCCGGGTGAACTCGCGATCGCGATAATCGCGGGCAGAAACGGCGCAGATTTTTCCACGTTTTCGCCTACCCTGCCGGCGGGTAGGTTCAATTTGAGCGGTCAGTTGTCGGGTAGTGGAGGAGCAACTCGGTGGCCGAAGGACTGAAGAGGCAAGTTGCTGAAATAAAGGCAGTTCGTATTTGCAAAGTCTGCATTGAGCTGCAAGGTCCGGCCAACACTGACGGCCCGGGCCGACAGTGCGTCTGCGCTTGCCCTCCGTCTGAGAGGCACTCGATTCCTCGGGACTAGCACACACCGCTGGGGCGAGTCGCGGCGCCGGATTCCTGAGTCGGGAGGGTCTGCGTGGTTGGCACGGTATACGGTGTCGTTCCCGCCAGGTTCGCGGCACATTGCAGGATAGCCTGCGGAATGGCGGGAAGTGTGGACGGTAGATTCGGAAACGACTGGTCAGGATTTTTGAAATTAAGGGCGCTGGTCAGATCGCCGACCGCGGCGCGGCGCCAGACGCTCAAGTTGGGGACTTCCGCGCCGAAGCGAGTCTCCAGGAATCGCAACACGGAAGTGTGATCGAAGAGGTCTGAGGAGACGAATCCGCCGCGGCTGAAAGGCGAAAGGATCAACATGGGGACGCGAAAACCCAAGCCAATCGGGCCGGTAATCGCGGGAGTGCCGATTACGGTGGGGTCCGGTACCGCGGGGGCGGTTACATATTCGCCGGGCGTGCCGGGAGGCGCGGTCAACGGCGGAACGTGGTCAAAGAATCCGCCGTTTTCATCGTAAGTGACAAGGAGAACAGTCTTGGCCCACAGCGCCGGGTTCACTCTAAAAGAATCGAGGATGAGCGAAAGAATATTCTCACCAAAGATGGAAGGGGAAGGCGGGTGGTCCGAGGTTAGGACTGAGCCGACCAGCCAGGAAACTTGCGGCAGATTCCCCAACGCCACATCGGACAGGAAGTCCACGGGGAACTGAGGTCCGAAAGCTTTCTGATGCAGCACGGATGCAGGGTCCTGAAAGTTTTTGAAGTAGGAGAGAACATTGTCCGAGAGAAGCCCGCCAAGAACCGTTTCGTCAGGCGACGAGTAAACCTTCCAGGAAATTCCGCGAGCCTGGAGCTGCTCGGGCATCGTCGTGTAGGTCAGACGGCCGTAGAAGGCCGTGCGGTTTGTGACGATGGTCTGCAAAATCGGTCCGCCGTTTTTTCCATCGGGGTCGAGGGAAGCCGCCATGGTGTAGAGGCGGTTCGGGTCGGTGGGGCCCATCACGGAGCAAAAATAGTTGTCGCAAATGGTGAAACCATCGGCCAGGGCGTAGTAGTAAGGAATGTCGGCGCGAGTGTAGTAGCCCATGCTTAATACGGCGTCATTGGGGTTGATCGGAAGACGCGAGCGCACAAAACCGTCCATTGCGCCATTGTCCCAGCTCTGATGCTGCGGCACCCAGTCGTGAGTGATGTCGTGGGTGCAGGCGGCATTTGTTGTGGAGGTGTCCAGGTGGAATGGCAAGAGTGATCCCACCGGGGAGATCGTTGTGTTCGCAGGATCCGGCTGCCGGAAGGCCATGCTTTGCTCGGAGAATCCGCGGACGCCGCGGTAGCTTCCAAAGTAGTGATCGAAAGAGCGGTTCTCCTGAATCAGGATCACTACATGTTCGATGTCCGTTACTTTGGAGCAAGCGGCGGGAACTGGAGGAGGGGTGACAGAACCACCGGCGCCGCATCCGTAGAAACTCAATGATCCTAGCTCCGCGAGGGCTGTGGACGCACCGAGTTTCAATAGATCGCGGCGGGTGAAATTGTGCATAGACTCTGTGGATTGGATGCGCTCCATGGAGCAAAGGTGGGACCGACGCAACAGAAGCGGTCCGCGTGGAAAGGGCGCAACGGTGCTGCGCCCCTATAAAGGCAGAGAGGGAGACGAGATTGCGGAGGCAGGAGCGAGTCCGCTTAGCGCAAATGCGAATCGAACCAGGCGACGGTGCGGCGGATGCGGTCGCGCTGGTGGGCGGGATTGACGAAGTGGTGGCCTTCGTGTTCGTAGACGACGAGCTGGGTTTCGACGCCGAGAGTTTTGAGGGCGTGCCAGAATTCGTAGGATTGCGGGGTGGGGCATTCGCCGTCGCTGTCGCCGACGATGACGAGCGTGGGCGTTTTCGCGTTTTTGATGAAGGTGATGGGAGAACTTTTGGCGTAGACGTCGGGGTCGTCGTAGACGGATTTGCCGAAGAACGGAATCATCCATTGATCAATCTGGTTTTCGCCGTAGTAGCTGAGAAAGTTGGCGAGGCCGGCGCCGGCCATGGCGGCTTTGAAGCGATTGGTTTGCGTGATGCCCCACATGGTCATGTAGCCGCCGTAGCTCCAGCCGGTGAGGCCGAGGCGGTTCGGATCAATGGGGGCAACACGGAGAGCTTCGTCCACGCCGGCCATAATGTCGCGAAAGTCGCCGTAGCCGAAATCGCGGACGTTTGCGCGGGTGAAGACTTCGCCCTGGCCGAAGCTGCCGCGCGGATTGGGGTGCAGAACGAAATATCCGGCGCCGGCTAGAGCCGTTGAGAAATCCCAGGAATCGGGCCAGGCGGATTGCACGGCGTCGCCGGGTCCGCCATGGACTTCGACGATCAAGGGATATTTTTTCGCGGGGTCGAAATCGCGCGGATAGAGCAGCCAGCCCTGAATGTCGTAGCCGTCATTTTTCCAGGAGATGGTTTTGGCTTCGCCCCAGGCGGGCTTCACGGCGTCGTTGCGATGCGTGATTTGCTTCCAGTGGCCGATCTGGCCGGCCCAGACTTCGGGAGGAGCGCCGAAGGAGCTGCGGACGGCGGCCGCGGTGCTGCCGTCGCTGGCGACGGAGAGGTTGGTTCCCCAGAGTCCGGCGGTGAGTTGGCCTTGGTCCTGAAAGAGCGGCGCGATTTGGCCGCTGGCAGGATCCACGGTAGAAATGGCGGCGTCGCCACCAACAAATTCACCAAAAAGAATTTTTCCTTGGGCGGTCCACATTAGCCAGCTTGCGGAAGATTTTCGTTCCGGCGTGAGATTTGTGGCCTCGCCGCCCGTCGCGGCGATCGTGTAGATATCGCCGCCGACGGAGGGCTCATCGCTCATGAGTCCGGCGATGAAAGCGATTCGTTTGCCGTCGGGGGACCACGCGGGGTTGGCGATTTGCAGGGGCGGCTTGAACACGGGCTTCAGCAGGCCGAGCGCACCGGCGTCGAGAGAGTAGAGCTGCGCGATGTACCAGTTGTCGTCGCCATTGCCTTGCGCGGCGGTGACGGCGAAGCGCGCGCCGTCGGGCGACCAGTCGAATTCGTAGATGTACATGTCGGCGGGAGAGATTTGGCGGAAGCCGCCGGTGGCGAGGTCGACGAGGGCGAGGCGCTGTTCGAAATAGGAGTCCTTGATTTCACCGGTGGCGGGAGTTTCGGCGACGAGCGGTCCGGCAGCGCGGGTGGCGTTTTCGGTGAAGAGAACGGCGATGGATTTGCCGTCGGGTGACCAGGCCGGCGAGGCCAGGAGACCTTTTACGTTGGTGATTTTTTTGGCGGGACCACCAGCGGCGGCGGCGACGTAGAGCTGAAGCTGGCCCGGCTTGAAGGCGTCAGAGAGAAAAGCGATTTGCTTGCCGCCGCGGGACCAGGCGACGCTGCCTTCGGCGCGCGCAGCGTTAAGACTTGCGGCGGAGAGACGTTTCGGCGGAGTGCTGGCGTCGCTGTCCGCGACGTAGATGGCGGTATTGCCGTCGGGAGCGCCGTCTTTGCCGACGAGAGTTTCGACCCAGGCGATTTTCTGGCCGTCCGGGGAGATGGCGGTTTGTTCGAAACGGCGGGCGGCGTACATGGTGTTCACGACTTCGTCGAAGGGGGTGGCGGACTTGGGAGCGGCGGCGGGGATTTTTTTCGCAGCGTGCTGCGGGGGATTTTTTTGTTGTGCGAGCAGAGCGACCTGGGCGCAGAAGAAAAAAGTGAGGATGCTCGCAACGAAGCGTTTCGAAAATCGCATGGGTACCGGCCTTTCGTATAGGAATGGCGCCGGGCAAAGATAGAACGAGTGGCGGTTCGCTGCAAGCTCTTGCGCGGATTTCTTGCTTGAGCCCGGCAGCAATTTGGGTGAGGCAAAAGAGCGGCCCGCCTCGGAAGGCGGGCCCTACAAGATGCGCGTGGACGGGCGCGATGATTTAGAGAAATGAGGATGGTTGCTGCGAATGTGGATTGTTGTGGCGGGGGTTGGCGCGTAGAATTCGCGCAGCGATGTTTGCGAATGGACTCGAGTGGGCGTGTGGAGGACATGATGGTGGATCGGCGTGGTTTTTTGTCTTCGTTTGCGGGATTTGCGGGCGCTGCGGGTGCGCTGGGGCTTTCGGCGGAGCGGCTTCGGCTGTTCGAACAGGAGGCGCCGAAACTGCCGGATAGCTCGCTTTACAGTTCGAATGAAGAGGCGTACTGGACGGAGGTGCGCAAGCAATTTGTGATTCCCGCGGATGAGGTGTACTTGAACAACGGGACGGTGGGGTCTTCGCCGCTGCCGGTGCTGCGTGCGATTTTCGACTGCTATAACGATGAGGAAAAGATGGCGCAGAGCGACCCGGAAGATTATCCGATCTGGGGGTATGCGGCGTGGAACGAGTTTCGCGATCCGCTGGCGGCGTTTGTGGGATGCAGCCGGGATGAGATCGCGCTGCTGCGAAACGCGACGGAGGCGAACAGCTACATCGGGAATGGATTGGATTTGAAGGAAGGCGATGAAGTGCTGATGACCGACCAGGAGCACCCGGGCGGGGAGCACCCGTGGAATTTGCGGGCGAAGCGGTACGGAATTGTGGTGAAGAAAGTGATGCTGCCGAGGCCGGTGCCGAATGCAGCGGCGGTGCTGAATCTCATGAGTGACGCGATCACGCCGCGGACGCGCGTGCTGTTCTTCAGCCACATCACGACGGTGACGGGCGTGGTGCTGCCGGCGAAGGAACTTTGCGCGCTGGCGCGTTCGAAGGGGATTATTTCGGCGGTGGATGGTGCCCACGTGCCGGGAATGATGCGGCTGAATTTGCATGAACTGGGCTGCGACATGTATTCGTCGAGCCCGCACAAATGGCTGCAGGCGGCCAAGGGCAGCGGATTTCTTTACGTGCGCGACGAGATGATCGACCGGCTGTGGAACACGATTGCGACGGAAGGCTGGAACGATCCGAAATTGCGCGCGGAGCGATTTCAGCGCATCGGGAGTTCGAATGTGCCAGTGCTTTGCGGGTTGCGCGCGGCGATCGCGTTTGCGAATGCGATTGGAATGGAGAGAATCGAGCGGCGGCACCGGCAGTCGGCGGATTACATTTTGAAGGAGATGGTGCAGCGAGGGGCGACGTCGTGGACTTCGCCGGATGCGGCGCTGCGCTGCGGGATCGCGGCGGTCAATGTTGCACCGATTCCGATCAGCGAGATCGAAAACTGGATGTGGAAGAACAAGAAGATCCGCATTCGCGGCGGGGCGCCGTCGAAGATCCGGCTTTCGACGCCGTATTATTTGCTGCGGAAGGACGTGGACCGTTACCTGGCGGCGTTCGACGAATACCGCACGATAAAGCGAGCAACCTAGCGTTATGGGCCACACCAATTGGCTATCCGTAAATAATTGAATATAATGCGTTTAACTATAATCATGCATAATATACTTGTATGAGCACAGCATGATTGACTTGTAGATACGCGGCACTATATACTTGTATTTGCCCGCCACAATAGACTTGTAATCACCCGCATAGCATTGGAGGCTTCATGCCCTCGCCAAACGAAAAACTGGCTGAATCCCTCGACGTGCTCGAACTGCTCCAGCAAGGCAACCGGCGTGTGTTCCGTTCCGACGACCTCAGCCGGGTTCACCGTGAGCGCCTGGTGGAGAACCGCTTCCTCGAAGAAGTCATGAAGGGTTGGCTGATCTCTTCAAGCCCCGATTCAGAGCCCGGCGAAAGCACGCCGTGGCACGCGTCGTTCTGGGAATTCTGCGCACGGTACTGCGACGAACGCTTTGGCGACAAATGGCACCTGTCGCCGGAGCAGTCCCTTTTTTTGCACGGCGAGAGAACGGTGATCCCGGATCAGCTGGTTGTGCACAGTCCGAAAGCGACGAATAACGATATCAACCTTCTTTTCGGCACGACTCTTTACGATCTGAAAGTTGCGGAAATGCCCGCAACCGCGGCTCTCACCGTCAGGGACGGATTGCGGCTGTTTTCTCCGGCGGCGGCCTTGGTACGCGTGCCGGAATCATTTTTTCAGATGTATCCCGTCGAGACGCAAGTTGTGATGGCCAGCCTTGCTGACGCCTCGGACGTGCTTCGGTTTCTCTTGAATGGCGGCCATTCCGCGAAAGCCGGCTATCTTGCCAAAGCCTTCCGCCAAACCGGGCGCGCCGACCTGGCGGACGAGATTCTCCGCGCCATGAAGGGCGCCGGATACGATGTCCGAGAGAGCAGTCCTTTTGAAGCCAGACATATATTCGCCAGGCTGGGCCGTCCCGCAGCGCCGATTGTGGGTCGCATTGAGATCCTTTGGGACTCGATGCGTGGCAAGGTGCTCGCGGCGTTTCCCAAAGCACCGGGACTTCCGGCAGATACTGGAGCGTATCTTCACTTCGTCAATGAAATCTATCGGACCGATGCCTACCACTCGTTGTCCATTGAGGGCTACTCCGTCTCGCCTGCCCTGGTTGAGAGAGTGCGGCAGGGCGGCTGGGATCCCCAGCACGACGCTGGTGATCGCAGAAATCGTGACGCCCTCGCGGCGCGGGGATACTGGCAAGCGTTTCAGCTCGTGAAAAAAGGAGTAGAGAAAGTAATCGCCGGTGAGAACGCCACGGCGCTCGTGCGTGCTGTACACAACGACTGGTATCGCGAATTGTTCCAGCCCTCCGTCACAGCCGGCCTGCTCGAAGCAGGGTTATTGGCCGGGTACAGGAACATACCCGTGTTTCTGCGCGGTTCGCGCTACATTCCCCCGAGGTGGGAGGCGGTGCGCGACGCCATGCCCGCGTTCTTCGATCTTATGGAAAAAGAACCCGAGCCTTCCGTTCGCGCGGTGTTGGGACACTGGCTTTTCGGTTATATCCACCCGTACCCGGATGGCAACGGCCGCATGGCACGCTTTCTGATGAATCTTATGCTGGCTTCGGGCGGCTATCCTTGGACGGTGATTCGCATCAGGGATCGCAAATCTTATCTGAGCGCCCTGGACCGCGCCAGCATCGAAATGGACATCCATCCGTTTGCAACCTTCATCGTCCACCGCGTGCAATGGCGCCTTGAGCGGCACGAGCTGACATTTCCTGCGCCCCAAGAGATTTTTGTTCTCGAGCGCGATATTGTCTTTTTCTACGGGCGAGATGGCGAAGCGTGGGTGCGCTGCGCCATCAGCGGCGAAGCCCTGGACGATCACTTCCATGGAGACGGCAAAGATAAACTCGAGTTGTTCAGAGCCAACCGCCAGGCCATTGAGCAGGAGGTGCGGCGGAAATATATTGCCGGCGACACCGAAGTGGATGGGTCTATTCTCATTCGCTCGGACGATCTGCCTGAGTGACGGCTTGCGGACCCGAGACGGGAGTTTCGCCACCAATAGCTTCGTTCTTGTTGCGTGGCTACGCGCGTGGCGGTGATGCGCGCCGGGCAGTTTGTGGAAAGCGGACGGGTCGAGCAAATCCTGCATCAGCCTGCGCATCCTTATACAAGAGAGTTGCTGGCGGCGATCCCTGAAGTGCCCACGAGTTGAAGGCGTACCGCACTCCAAGAATCCTGTTGGATTTGACATCGTGCCGAGCTGGGGCGCAGCGTGCTGCGCCCCCACCGGATGCTTGCTGAAATTTCTCTGGCGTTTCGGCGTAATGCAGGGTAGAAGGCAGTACGAGCGCGCCTAGTAAGGCGCTCCTGTGGTGGAGGAACCTCGATGGTGACAACTACGTCCATGCCCGCGCCGGAGGCGCAAGCTCCGATCAATCATTTTGGGCGTCTTATCGGCGTGTTTGTCAGTCCGAAGCAAACCTTCGCGAGCATCGCCGAGCGGCCTAGTTGGCTGGCGCCGCTTCTGCTGATGGTAATCCTTGGAACATGTGTAGGCGGGCTGCTAAACACCAAGATGAGCTGGGGGGAGTACATCCGGCACAAGGCGGAGGAGAGCCCG
>Ga0307477_10000710_pt1 | contig 33363 bp, 44 predicted proteins | sample atmos_gasesECM2C_FD_203316 | JGI IMG/M metagenome (GOLD analysis project Ga0307477, IMG submission 203316) | Hardwood forest soil microbial communities from Morgan-Monroe State Forest, Indiana, United States - atmos_gasesECM2C_515 | ecosystem: Environmental > Terrestrial > Soil > Temperate...
CTCCAGAGGCAATGAGTCCCCGGTGCCACCTGTTCAAACCCGACTATCGGGCCGAAGATGACTACCGGGTTTAACCGCGCGAGGAATCTCGGAGCTGAGCCGCGAAATACGCAATCTGTTCCTCTCGGTTCATTTGGCCGAGAGATTTCGGAATTTGCGCACGTTCACTGGCACGGGCCGGGATTGTTCTCACACTAGCTGCCGGCTGACTTTCTTTCGCCGGAATCTTCTCTGTCCTCTGCGGAGGGCCCTCGTTTCTTGCGGGCCGATCGTCATGAAGTGCTTTGCTGTACTCGTGTTCCAGATACGACAATATTTGCTCGAAAGAAGGATAACGCCCATAATTTCGTTGCGCGGCCGTCTCTGCGATGTCGTTCGCTTCTCGAATGAGCGCCTGAGGGCGGCTCTTCGCTAAGCGGGCTAGCGTGGGATAGGTCTCAGTATCCTGAGCTTGTTTCAGGAAATCCGATTCTGCTTGCTGTTGTCTCGCGGCTGCGGCTCGTTGCTCCTGTTGCCGCTGATATTCAAGACGTTCCTTGCGCTCGGCTTCTAGTTGGGAACGTAGGATTCTCGCCTGACCTTCGGGCGTCGATTCTGCTACAGCCTGCTCTGCTATCTCTCTAGGGCTTATTCCGAGCGCGTACATCGCCTCGCTACGTCTGTTGGGATCAGGATCTCGCAGGGCGTCGACCATCTCAGCCTTGCGTTCGGCTGCCTCCCTTTGCTGGCGCTCGAACAAGGCTTGCTGCGCTAACTGCTCTCTCTCGTATCGCAGGCGCTGAGATTCCTGGGCCTCCCTCTGGCGGCGGATGCGAGCCGCCTTCGCTCGATCTGCTTCGACTCGAGCACGGGCGAGCTTATCGGAGGCACTCTCTTTCGTAGGCAGGGCGGCCAATTCGGCATGTTCGACGGTAGGCTCAGGGGAAACTTTCTCGAGATCAGGAGCAGGCGCCTCTATAGGTTTGGGGGCCGTGGGGGGCAGCGCTTCGCTAGACACAACGATATCAGACGAATCATTCTCTTGCGGATTGGACATGTTCTTTCCTTGCTGGTTTTCAGAGAGAAGCTAGGCAGCCATAGGCATGCCGGGAGGCATCGGCCCAGGTGGCATCCCGGGCGGACCAGGTGGCATCCCGGGCGGACCGGGAGGCATACCCGGCGGACCAGGGGGAGGGGGAGGCTTCATGTCGTTCGCTTGAGTGATCCAATTACGGAGCATCTCGAGCCGCCCTTCCTCAATTCCCTTCATCCGACGAACGCGGCAATACTCAGCCGTCGCGACTTTCACGGCTTCGTCAAGATCCATAAACGGTTCAGGCGGCTGAAACTCTCCGCTCTTCAAAATGTCACTCACCATTTGTCTGGTGAGATTGTAAGAGGCGAATTCCGTTTCATCCTCGGCCTTCAGATCAGGAATTCCGTCCATGAGTCGACGTCCCGTCTTCGGATCCATGATGCCTGCGTTCACAAAGTCTTGTATCTGTTGCAACTTCGCGCTGGGGTCGCGGGCGAAGGCATTCGTTGGGACGAGTTGAAGAATATACTCCTCCTCTTCCATGTGAACGTCAGCCCACGTTACAACGTTCATCATCCGTCCCGAGTCTACTGCTTTTACCTTGAACTTCGGATTCCTCTGGCCTATCTCCCTGGCCAGTGCAATAACCTGCCTGGCAACCTTCAAGAAGAAGTGCTGATACTCTCGGAACGCGACCGAAAAGCGCTCGCTTTCGAGGTCCGTATAGGTCTGAAGAGCTTTGCCGGAATTAAGACCTGCGGGCTTCTGAGACTGAGCCGAAAGCTGAGATATCCCGGTAATTTCAAACGCTTTACCGTACAGTCGATCCAGTTGCTGATATACCTCTGGAGCGATCGCGGGAGGTGTCACGGCTTGAGGCATCGTGCCCGAATAACGGATCATTGAGCCGACGATGTCTGAGATGAATTGCGTGTTTACGTTAGAACCGTTCTCAATCATCCAGCGAATCGACCCGCTCATTCGGATCGCTTTGCGAATCATATTCAGGATGACGTTGATCTCAAACTGGATGCCTTGCAGTTCTTCCGCCAGGCCTGTGCCCCAAACACCGAACTGGGGTTTTTGACGGTACATGTCTACGATAGGGAAATAAGGTTTCGTCCAAGGCTCGTCTAGAATAAGAACGCGGCCGCACGCGATCGTGTGTCTGCCGTCACCTGCCCCTTCGCACGAGGGCAAGTGCCAAGCCTCGTCGATGCATATCGTGTCGGTATATGCGTTATCTGCAACCGAGCCATCGTCGTAATCCCCCGTCGCCCGGGTCACCGTGGCAAGTTCCTCGGCCGCTTCAGGCCAAATAGCCATCGCCTGCAATCGATCCACATACTTAGAACGATAGCGTGTACGCAGTGACTTCGGTCCAGAGTACGCTTCTTCATCGTCGCAATACGACTCCCCGGGAACGATCCGCTCTATGACAATTCGCTCTTCACCCGTGCCAACGTCGTCGGAATAGATCTGGACAGAACCTGTTCCGGTAACCGCCATGTCAAGGGCCACTAACGGCGCTATCTCGTAAAGATCGGTCTCGTAGAATTGACCTGTGAGAAAAGTTTCTAAGGTCGCAGACTTCTGTTGTAGATCCCAGTCAGCGCCCGTAGTAATACACGAGACCATCGGGCGCTCGTTCGTCAATTTCGCAACGAAGGAATCGGAGCATGAGCGTATGACGTTTAGGCTCAGCCTCTCTCGTCCCGAATCTTGCTGGCGCTGAGAAAAGCGCCGGGGGGTGAGACCTAGAAGAGGAAGGTTTGAATAAAGCGCCGCGTATCTACGATAGTTCTCTTGTCTGTTGCGGTCGTTCTTTCGGATGGCTGCCGCCGTGGACGTCATCCGAACGGCGCGCTCTTGCTCGAAATCGGGCAAATACCAGCGGCTGTCCCTTGCCTTCAGTGCCTCTAGGCCTTTTATGTGCGTGGAAGACTTCGCGGGCTTCACGGATTTCTATTCATCTTCCCAAGGAAAGAGTGTTTGCGCCTGCTCTCTCGAGGTTAGGACGGCATCCCACCTCGGCCTTTGAGCTACTAGATCAGCCATACAAAGCCAGGCCTCCCTCCATTCCGCAGGTGCATTGGAGTCCTTTGACATGCGTTTGATGAATGAAGAGCAGGCTTCGCGTTCTTCGATACGTCCATCACTCATGCTCTGCCTCGTCGGGCCAACCGGCGCTTGAAGCGAAAAGAATCTCCTCATCGGTCAAGTCACGTCCGTTAGTGTCTTCGTCCCTAGCGATCGGGACGCTGAAAGAGGCGCGCATCGCCTCAACAGTCTTAGAGACTTTCCTAGGCTCCGGACCTAAAACCAGGTCTATATCTGAAGTCTTAAGTTGGATGATTCCTAGTTCCCTCATCTCTTTGACGAGGGCTCGTAATTCACTCTTCTCCATAGACATCTGCCTCCATGCGCTCAATCCAATCACATTTGCCTTTGACCGCGGCCGCGTTGCCTTTGCGTTCTATGTCAGCCCATTGTTGCTCTTCAGCCACTTTGATTAGAGCGAGCCTCTCGGAAGCGCTGAGGGCAGGGCTTCTAAGTATAGGGTCGGGTATCTGCTTCGAGAGCACTAGCGCTAGCGCCGCAGCATAGTCCGCGTGGCGACCGTCTGCCGTACGGGGCAAGTCGATTGAGATACCGCTCTGAGTCACACGCTTTCGGATGGAGAGAAGGTCGGCTCGAAACGTAGGATCGTCCGGTATCTCAAGTGCGTCATCTGCCAAGCGCATGCGCATGGACTCGAAATTATCCACCTTGCTACGAGCGGTTGTAGCCTCGTCGTAGACCGAAAGGCCGTGCCTGTGACCGATTGCTTTCACGAAATCCGCGCCGTGCTGGTCACTCCACACGTGCGTGATCTCGTACCCGCGAAGAAGCCCCGCGATTTCTTTCAGAACGTCGTCGGGATTCAAAGGACTCGTTCGACTGCCGATCCATTGCTTCGCTAGAGCTACCGAGTGAACGATACGACCGGCTATGACTCGTTTGGTAGCTACGACTAGGGTCCACGCGTTCCCTCTCGTGCCTGGATCCATGGCAGCCACGTAGGAATGTCCCTCTTCTTTTGGCAGAGTGACGGAGCCCTTACGCGTGGCTCTATCGATTTCCGTGGTGGCTATAAGCGCCGTTTCCGGCTCGGCGAATTCCCCTAGGACGTCGGTACGGTAGGATTGTTCTGCCGAGAGACGTAGCTGTTCGCATCTCTCCGGTGTCCACCAAACCGGATTCATGGCCGTCGCCGGCGCACGGATCACTACGATAGACGGTGAGGGCTTCTTCCAGTGTTCCTGCACAGCCTCGTAAATGGGGCCGCGCGGGGCCCACGGGGAGCCGATAGCAACTAGCTGCGCACCCGGGAGTAGACGGCCGAGCACAGCACGTCTGGCGTCATCGAAATTGATTATCCCGTCCGCCTCCCCATTCATACGCGGCGCTTCGTCGAAGATGCAACCAGCCGACCATCGCGCTACAAGCGAGCCGCCGGCTTTGCTGCCTGCGACGACGCGTACCTCTACCGGCCGTCCTGACGGGTGTTTGAGTGTGACCGTATCTGCCGTGGGAGGGACCTTGAGAAGGGCCTTTAGCGCGGGGCGGTTCGTAACGGTCCCGATGAGATGGCCCACTACGACGCGGGCGACGTCCATCGTCAAGGAGACGACAGACACGCGAGCGACCTCGCCGGGGCGAAGCCTAGATAGGTCGCACGTCAAAGCCGCTCGGACGGCGAGAGCCGCTGCGAGGAGAGACTTTGCCGTTCGTATCCCTGAGAGCACGACAAGCTCTTTCGGTCGTAGATTGTTCGGCCAGTTCGAGACGTCACCTATCGCTTGGATGACGTCGGGATGGGTGGCTAAGTCTCCAAGGGATTGACCGTCCGCGATGCGGCAGATCGCTCGCTGCAAGGGTGTTGCTGTGGTTAAGCCGAATGCATGCTCAGAGGTGAGCATCTCTTCGAGCGTGAACGTCTTGACCGATCGGCGAATATGCTCGGCTTGTAGAGACTCGAGATGATCGAAGTCTTGTGCCGTGGGCGTGGGTTTCACGCGAGCGTCAAAGGCTTACGGGCAACCTGTACGTTGACTTGTTTTGACTCGACGCTATCCTCGTCAGTAAGCTCGTAGTCGCGCACCATGTGCCACGGAACTCGGATCTTCGTTTCTTTCTGCGTATCTCGAATCACCGCTTCGACGCCGATATCTACGAGAACTTCATAACGAGCGTCCTCTACAATTGAGATTCGTGTGGCATTCACGCCGGAAACCGGGCGTCCTAGCCGGACGTTGTCTCGAAAGAAAATACTACGGCACTTTTTCATGATTTACCTCTTGCTACCTTTTGCTAGTGGCCCAGCTGTCACCGAATGTTTCGGTGATGTGCGGGGTAAGCAGTCGAACGAACGACTCTTCCCATGCTTCGATGCGGCTATCATCTCGATCTAAACCGAACGCGGCCGCGGTTGAGTAGATTGCCCCTGATAGATTCAACATTGCGTGCAATACTTCATGTACGAGTGTTTGGATAATCAACGTCTTAGGTGTGTCTACGTGAATCCAAATCGTACATGTATTCGCATCGTAAAGCCCGTAGCAGCCTACAAGCTCTTTATGGTCTTCCGATGAACCGACCTGAATCGGGATCTTTGAGCCACAAACCTTTATGAAACCGAATCGTTTCATGGCTCGTGCGTCATAATCTGCGGCACATATCGCCACGTGCTAGGTACGTGCTCCGCAACGGGCGAAATACGCCAGCCCTGTCCGTCACGCTCACGAGGGAGGCGAGCGGCACACAAGACGTCACGGCGATCCAGCAAATCGGCGACTAGCATCTTGGAGATGCCGAGCCGGCGCGTGTTCGCTCTCACGTAGACGTAATAAAGGCGCTCAGGGAAGACCAGCGACTTGACCGTCCACCCCAGGATCGTATCTGGATCGTCCTCGGGGCAGCACACCCTAACGACCGTCGAGGGCCACGATAGGACCCCACGCATCTCAGCCTTATGCCAGGCTACGAAATGCCTTCCGGCCTGGCGCGCGGGCTGGGAATCCTTGGCGCTAAGTAGCCAAGTATCAAATATGAATGGCCTATCTGCTTCGGTGCCCTCGCGCAAGTCGAAGGGCAGGGGGTCGGCCGGGGTCACGCCATGTGGCGAGAGGAAAGAGACTTATTGCCTCACTTCCCGTACGGATTCTCGTGAACGATCGAGACGGGCTCCGTCAGGTCGACCGTAGTATCTGCGTGCACTGTCGTGACTTGCACCGGCATCTTGCACGCGACCATCATCGACTGGTGGCGATTGTTCCAGGTCCTAGACGCGCCGAACACCGAGCCGCCGAAGGCTCCCATCCGTTCCGACGTCTCAATGTCGTCGATGCCGCCGTCGCGGGCGATCACATTGTAGCCGTACGGGCAATAATAGCTTATTGTCTGCCAACACCACGAAACGTTTCGGCATTCAACGACGAAACCCTCTCGGCCATCGGGCGTCGTAACCCGCTCGACGTAAGGTGCTCTCGCCGTCTCAGTAGTTGCTGAGCACGCCGCCAGGATGGCACCCGCGGCCAGCGCCGCGCTCACCTTGGCGGCCATGATGAGCGCCTCGACCACTGCACTACGGGTCTTGGCGGATTCCTTGGCGAGGGTGACGAGGCGGGCTGCGGCATCGGGGGTCAAGGAGACCTCGACCTTGCGCTTGTGTCGCAGGTGGCGCGGGGTTGCGTACCACTTCGAGGTTTTAGGGTTGCTGCTCATTGTAATACCCTCTCTCCCACTAACGCATATTCATAGGCTTCGACCGTTGCCTCCAAGTTATCGAAGCGTTGCGACTCGCCGATCGAGATTGGTCAAATGGCCGTCAAATAAGTGGGAGACTGTCGCTCACGTTGTTCATAACAATACTCTATCACTGGCCGGCCATCCTGCAACTTGATTGGTCAAATGGCCGTCAAATAAGTGGGAGACTGTCGCTCACCATGTTTGCAATCTGCTGAGCGGCGAACGGCCGTCCGTTGCGGGCGAGCTTCCCTTCGGACGCGAGAGCCTTGCAGATTTTGCCGAATGACAGCCCCCTAGCTCTCAGCGTTCTAGCTCGCACGATCGTCTCCTGCTCACTGTGAACGGCCGCGAGCGAGCCGCCCGTAAGGGTGTGCCCGTATGGCGCATGACCGCCAGTATATCGGCCCTGCTCTTTCAGATGCTGCATGGCCACGGCCGTGCGCTCGCTGATGGCCTCGCGCTCCCATTGCGAGACGCTGGCCAGCACATTCAGCACCAGCCGCCCCGCAGCACTGCGGGTGTCAATCTGCTCGCTCACGCTCAAAAGCGCCGACGTAGCGAAGGGGCCGGCTATCAATTCCCCTAGATCTTTGACGCTTCGCGTTAGCCGATCTAGCTTTGCGACGAGCAATCCTTCGGCCCGCCCTGCGGCTAACATGGCCAATGCTCGCGCTAGGCCGGGCCTAGCAAGCGTTTTTGCCGATAGCCCTTCCTCTACCGTCTCTATGATCTCGAGCCCGTATAGAGCCGCGTAGGAGGCGACTTGTGCTTTCTGGGCGTCGAGGGATATTCCCTCCTCCACTTGCTTTTCGGAAGAGACCCTTACATATGCCACCACGCGCGTACACGTCGACGCGGGCTTGGCTGCTCGGCGGGCCATTAGTTACAACACTCCATAATACACCGAGCTTGATTCAACGCCTCTATCAAATTCCCATAGAATTTGACGTGGTACACATGGAGGCTCCACTGCCATTCTATCTCCCACGCATCACCGTCCCTGCTATATCGCACGGAACGCGCGCCCTTTTTCGTCTTGATTGCTTTCGGCGTCCATTTAGGCCGCGGGCGATCTTCGTTGCTCATGTTCTGAATATACGACCGGCCAGTGGCATTCTGGAGTGCCTCGGAGTCGATTGGCTTCATTTCGGTCGCAGCACTCCACCGACTCTGGAGAACTGGACGCACTTCTGCGCAGAGTCTCCACACCGACCCTACAAGCCCTTGTCCAGGTAGGCACTAGGGCGCAAACTATAAAGGCGGGGTCCCGCATTGATAAAAGTGAGAGAGCCTGCGACCGGCCACCAGCCCCAGGTGCTCCTCAACTGCCTCCTTTTATGGCGGCTGCAAACGTAAAAGGCTCGATTTCCAAGGACGTGATGGAGCGTCTGGCCGCTCCTCTTTCCTTCTTGTCGGCGGAGCGCCTGCATGTGTCTAAATGTAGTTTGCCAAATTGTCAAAACGTTGACAATTTGGCATAAGGATCGCGCGCGCGGCCTTTTTTTCGGTGTAAAACATGTGTGAAACTCAGGGGCGCATGAAGCCAGCCCTGTGGGGGACGTGATGCTCTTCAAGACGACGCCAAAGCAGGCGATGAAGCTCGCCTCGATCATGGTCAAGATGGATGCCGCGGGTTTGGATCGGAACTTCATCGTGACCGCCTCCAAGCTGGCTAGAACCGATCAAGGGGTCTACGACCTCATGGCCCTATGGCACACGACCAAGGATGACTCGGAGAGGGACGAGGTCGTCGCGGACATTCAGGAGTCCCTCGACGACTACCGCGCTCATCGTCCCTAAAAAGGCAATCTCAGAGCGTGCTTCAACGGGAGCGGCGTCGCAATCGTCCATAGCTTGCGTCGCTGCACTTCGAAGAGCGTCCTACATATTCGCTTGGCGTCTTTCCCCTCGGCACCCTTGAGAGACCTAGCAATCCTTGCCAGAGCTTCGCGGATTGCACTTTGTCGACGCTTTAGTCTCTCTGCCGTGCGTGATTGACTGAATCTCGCATCCCAGAATGTAACAAGCAGTTCAAGATCTCGTTCTGTTATTTGGGCATCTGATAGTGCTGCCCTAATCTCTCGAGCCGACAGATCCCACGCAAGCTCCTGGACGGATCGCAAACGCCACATCGCGCGCCGTAAGCGGTATCTCACACCAGCGCCAGTTAGTCCTACATCTGCCGCAATGCTCGCAGATGTCTCACCGCGCATGAGATACCTTCGCACTAAGTACGCTTCCTCGATCGGGAGCGCCCAGTCTAGAAGTTTCGTGACCCGGCTCGGATCGTCAGCGGCCAGACAAAGCAGCATGCGGTACAGAGCAGGAGACAACCGACGACGAGACGACTCTTCCTCTGGCTCTTCGAATCCCCCTGCCTCTTTGAGAAGCAACGCAGTCTCAGGATCTGGATCTCTTGACGCAAGCACGCGCTCCATTCGGCCCGTGAGAGGGACCGTATCCCAATCCCATTCCTGAGGGTCATTCGTCGACATCATCGTCCCCTTTACCCAACAGAGGGACACCCAATACTGCTTCCGCAACCTGGCGCCTGCGCTGCTCTAACTGCTCGTCCGTCAGTACGGCAACGGATAGCTCTTCCATTTGGGAGGATTGCGTCATCTCTAGAAGCGTCCTAGCCGCAGCCACGCGCGCGACTGACGACGCCCTAGGATCCGTAGCGAGCGAGCGAAGGTTTCGAATCATCTCATCGCGAAGAACGGCCGCCGAGGGCAACGGATCGGAAGCCACGCCCATGCCTTCCGCCAAGTCATCGTCCTTCCTTTCCGCACCCTTCCGAGGCCTCGGGTCGCGCCATTCTGGCCTCCATCCCGGCGGGCGATTAGGACGATTGTCGCTCATCAAACGGCCACCCTTCAATTAGATCCTCAATCTCTTCAACCGTCTTGCCCTCGGTAGCAATCCCCATTGCGTGCGCGATGTTCTCTAGCTCCGTCCTGAGCAGGCTTTCTAAATCTTCTTTCGTCATGAAACCCTCGCTTGCAAGAAAAGTCGAATGTCCTTTGCAGCGACGAACAGATTTAGATTCTGACCTCTTGCGAAGTTCCCTCGCGTGATTCCTACAAGCTCTCCAGAACCGTTAAAAAGCCCGCCGCCTGACGAGCCTGGTCCGATGGGCGTCGTTGCCTGGACGCACCACATCGAAAGTCCTTCCTCAATGTCAACGTACGGTCTCAACGCGGCCACTTGCCCAGCCGAGAAAGACCACCACAGCCCCACCGGGTGCCCCATGGCGTAAACGTCCGCCCCGACCAATGGGTCATCGCCGAGCGTCGCCCACGGGTGGGCGCCTGGGCTCAAGGCCACTGCGAGTGCCAGGTCGTGTGTAGGATCTACGCGCGCAAGTACGGCCGGGTTAATTGCGATATGCGTCCCGCTTTCATTCTCCTCGACGCCGTTCGAAACAGCGAAAGAGACCTTGTCGCCGGGAGACATATCTGCCACGCAATGAGCGGCCGTTAGGATTCGATTCTCGCCGACCCAAACGCCTGAGCAGAACGGATCACCAATGTCCGTCACCAGGGCCACAGTGTCCTGCCTCAGGGCACTGACCAAATGGTCTCTACTAATCGGAAACGCCGTCGGCAGAGAGTAGGAAACAGCACACCCGGTTAGACATAACGCGACTACTTCTCGCAGCATAAAATCAAGTATGTCCCACAACGGAACTACTTACAAGACTTGACGCCAGTGCTGATACAGATCTTGTGTTCTCTGCAATAACGCTCCACGTCAGATAGACTCCGTGCATGCACGCCGTCTTCAAACAGTTTGGCGAGTGCATACAGATTCGTATACTTTCGAAGCCATGCAACGATGATCGCTCTCTCGCTCATCGCTAACGACCGCGGGCCCAAAGCCCAATACCCACGGCGTCAAGCACATTGTGCTGCTTGCCGGGAGAGATTCCTTCGAGGGCCGCGGCGAGAATCTCTTTCTCGTAGCCATTGAGCGAAGCTCGAATTCGCTTGTGATGTATCTCTTTGGGTACCTGACCCTTCCACGTCGCCGGTTCGATGAAGTTCACTTGCACAGCGTGCACTTCGTAGATTCCCGCCCAGCGACCGGCATCCCTCGCAAGCTTCACAATGTCATTCGGCGGGACCTTGCTCCGCGGATAGATAACCGGGGATTCAATCCACGCGGTCTCAATCAACGAGACGGCCGGACGGGCCTCGCTCCGTAGCACGACATGGTGCCTGCACTTGCGGGGGTCGCCGAGACCGCAGGCGATGAGACCACCGGCAGCGATCCCTGAGCCAGCCGACATAGTCGCTCGGCTCCAGATAGCCCAGCCTGTTTCGTTCCCGGGGTCGATTGAGACGTACATGGTTCAGGAGTGATATTGCCCCTGGCGGGGGTGTTATTTTTTATTTCGCCGTTTGCTATCTAGGCCGTCACTGGAGGTTCTTTTTTCTTTTTTGAATCCACCCCCATTGACTCGCGCCGTCCCCATGCCCTCTAGGCATGGGGAACGGCGGCGAAAGTCGTCAACGGGGCACTTTCGCCGACTTTCGCCAAACGGCGAAAGTGGAAGGCACCGAGTTTCCTGAATCCTTCTGAGTAGTTACGTTATTCATCGAATCGACTTTCGCCGACTTTCGCCAAAGGCATGACTTTCGCCGACTTTCGCCAAAACCGATCGGTTGGCGAAAGTCGATAGTGAGCGATTTCGCATACTTACGAAAATGAACATTTTGTCCGTGATAAATATCTTCTTTTTCGAGCTGCTCAGCATTTTCTACCAATTATTTTCTGAATGATTTCAAGTTTTTTCAGTTAGCAGTGCATATTTGATCCTGTTTAAAGAACATTCCTCTATTGTCCCCATTTCCCGCAACTCCCCGTATGCCTTTCTGTAGATGATTCGATTTCGGTCGGCGAATGTGTCGTCTAGGACCTTCTTAGGCATCCCTGAAGAATGAGGCTTCAGCTTTTGCTCAATCAAAGCCTTCATGCTCTCAACCGTGTCCTTCAGTTCGACCTTGGGAGACTCCGTGACGATGCGTAGCCCGTGGTCGCTTAGCTGGATGCGGATGTCTTTAGGCGTTCTGCCGGCGCCATCCTTGACGGACGTCATCGTAGCAGTGACAGTGTTATCGGCTTCATTCTTCTCTACGTTTTCGAAAGCGAATACGCGATCGCATGCTGCAAAGATGGCAGTGGACCCGCGGATAGCCTCTCTCTTGTCCCCTCCATTACCTTTGCGAGCATGGTGAATGAAGATGACGCTCGTCTTGACCTGATCTGCCACGCGACCTGCATGGTCCAAGATCAAGTCAGCGCGAGCGTCGTTTTCATCAAGGCTAGGGCCCGCGCGTCGAAACGAATCTATGATCAGCAGATCGGGCCTGGTATTTGCTAAGGAGACCCATTCCTCAGGATCTTCTAGGCTGATTCCGGGGTAGGACGAGTGCCACAATCTTTGCTCTACCTCGTCATCCTGCACACCTAAGAGCTGCAGACGGCGGAATGTCTCGTGCTCTCCGCTCTCGTAATCAACTATGACAGCCTTGCCTTGTTTAACCGGGAACTGCTCTAGCCATGGCTTGCCCGACGCGACAGCTAGAGCAACAGAATGCGCAAGCCACGTCTTCAAGGATCCACCGTGTGCCACGAACATGATTACTTCCTCGCGCGCGATGATCCCTTCGATGAGGTACTGAATCGGAGGGATCGGTCGGTTGTGGTTTGAGGTATGAAACTTGAACTTGCCAACCTGGACTCTAGTTTCTCTAAGGGATTCGAGGTTCTCGACGGCATCTACGGACTCGGCTAGCTGCGGTACTTCGATCACTGGCTTGATTGAGCTAAGCCTAGCCTCAATGTTGCTTCTCCATTCGTCTTCTAGCAGTCGACGAACGTAATCTACGACGGTTACCCCTAGACGTTCGGACAGCCTTGTCCACCCCGTGGTGGGGGCGTCCTTATTTCGAGCCCACGTCCTCTCGACGGTATCCTGGCGTTTTTTACGGTCCTCGTCGCCAGCAAGGCGACAGACGTAGCAGAGGAACTCTAGTCCGTCCTCCTTCGGCCAACCTTCGTTATGTAAAGCCCCGGCTAAGGCGAACTGCGTCTCGTGCCTACCGTTCCCCATGGCTGGCCAAAGAGCAGCTAAGGCGCCTGCGGCCATTCTTCTCTTTTCAGATAGTGGATGAGAGGGACTGTTTTCGACGGGAGCCTTAGGTGTCTCGGGTGAAGAAAACTCCGCGGGTTTCAGACTATCGAGCACCGTACACGGGCCGGGTATTACCAGGGACCGATAACCCGCCGTTCGGATCGGACAGTAGAAGAGTCGAACAATATCTAGTGCGTTCTGATCTTGCTCGCCTCTGCTTTGCAGGTATGGCTTGACGCGAAGCTGCCATTCATCGGGTGTAGCCTCACGATCCAGTAGCTCGAACACGCGCAGACGCCACGTGCCGTCTTCCGTGTTGCGTTCCGTCGCAGTCGTGTGAATCGCTAGGAACCTATCAGGAAGCAGTTCGCGAATTTTTTCGCATGCCTCTTCGAACGTATCAGCCGCTAGGTGGTCAAAGTCATGGCCTATGACTTGTCGACCTAGACAGTGCTCTTTTCTCCTAACAAATCCGTCGAACCTCGCAAGGACTAGTGCGGGTAAGTCTTTCTTGACCTCTCCTCGGCTCTTAGAATCGGAGGCCTCCGCAAGCCGCTTTACTAGAGTCTGTTCTTCTTCAGGCCATTTAGGATCGTTGAACAGCGCCGAGACAATCTCGGTCGGCTTCTCTACTAGCCAAGTCAGAAACTCTTCGCCGTCCAGGTCTGAAATAGCTCTGAACAGCCTTCCCATGTTGTCACGGTTGAGAACGCCTACGTGGATCATTTTGACGTCCAAGGGAGGCTCCAAGATAGACCGATGCTTCCATCAGTGGACTTCATCGCCCTTCCTCCTGCTCAAGCATGTCGAGCCCTTGTAGAATCTTCATCTTCGTTCGGCGTTGAAGAGGACCTCCGGCCAGGCAGCGCCACAGAGAATACGTCGTAATGTCGATCCGCTCGGCCACGATGTACACCGTATGCTTGTCAATCTGTTTCGTAAGACGAGCACGCGTCTCAGGGGCTGCCGGGCCAAGGTTCATATCAGCACTCAATTCAGTCATGTTCTAACCTCCGTTGGAAGGAGATATTGCCCCAGGGCATCTCGCTATTTCAAAAACAACGTCGCCGACCGGGGCTATTTCTAGCAGTGGCACTTCTTCTCTCCGCGTCGCAGCTGCAGCTGTTAACCGAATGCCAGCGAAAATGGGGGTTTCGGTACCTCGAGAAGCTGCGAACACCGCAACACCCCAGCGCCGCGCTAGGGCAAGAGGTGCATGAGAAACAGCTTGGCCCATACCTAACGCAGGGAAAAGCCTTTGATTTCACGCGCCCGAGCGGCGAGATAGCACAAGCCTTAGTGCCGTTGCTTCCTCTGCCAGGTACGCCCGGGCTTCACTTAGAGCGCCGGTTCGAGATCCCGTCCCCTTCCGGTAAGTTCAGTTACCAGGGATACATTGATCTCTACGCGCCCAATTCGACGTGCGTGCCTGGGATCGAACGAAGCTCGTTGAACGATTTGTCTCCATCGCCCCTAATCGGAGACTTCAAGACGACGTCTAATCTCGCTTACGCTAAGACATCGGAAGGCTTGGCGACCGATATACAAGCCCAGCTATACAGCTGGGCTCTTATGGTGGAAGAACGAGCCAACGAGATAGATCTCGTGTGGTTCTATACACGTACGCGCAAACCACATAAGGCGCAACGCGTGCACCTGCACGTATACAAGTCGCACGTAGACGAGCAATTCGAGCGGATAGATGAAATAGGACGCCGCGTCGAGGCTATTAAAACAGCATCACCAGCGGTTGAAGATCTCCCTCCTAACGTTCGCATGTGCGAGCAATACGGCGGCTGTCCCTACAGATACAAGTGTAATATCGCGCCGCCCGCCTTCGCGCGGGCGCAAGAGAAAGGAACGTCCATGAATAGTATGACCAATGATTTCCTGGCCAAACTTCGTAAGGCGACAGCACCCACCGCTGATGCCCATCCCGTGGCGCCACAGAGCCCGCCCCCTGCGGCAGTCAAACAGGTAGATATGTTCGAAAGCAGCGAGGTGCAGCTACCAGCGTGGGCTACCTCGCCGGTCGATCCCTTGACCGCGAAGAAGGCACCCGCACCTGTGGTAATGCCTGCAATCAACCCTCCAGAATCGGCTCTACCCCCAGCGCCTCCTACCGGCGTGGCCGCTCCCAGCGAGACGTCGGAAACACAGAAGAAGCGCGGACGTCCGCGGAAGGAGGCCACGATTACGGAATCAATACAGCAGGCACTAACTGAACCTGTCCACCCCCTGCCAGGCTCCTTCGAAGATTTCACGGAGAGGTTGCGCCGATGTGGTGTGAAAAAGCTTCAGATGCCCACTACGGAAGTAGACGGAATTACTTTTTGGTCGATTGAGCTAGCGTGATGATCCCTGCCGTCGCGCACACGGCAGACTTTCAGCGCGTTCTGTCGCTCCCGCGGCGCGTATGGTCCGAGGAGGATCTCGAGAAACTGGCGCTCGATCTCACATCTATATTGAAGACACCGGCGGGCACTATGCGCTTGAAGCACATTCAAGCGCTGGCGCTCCACGACGCCGGTGTCTACGGGGGGCTCTTCGGGCCGATCGCCGTGGGAGGAGGTAAGACACTTCTGACACTCCTATTGCCGGCCGTGCTTGAATCTAGGAGACCGCTGCTTCTCCTGCCTGGCGGGCTAATAGAGAAAACGCAGAGAGAGCGAATCGAACTATCCAAGCAATGGCGCATCCCGTCGTCACTACGAGTGTTCTCGTATGACATGCTCGGAAGGGTAGAAGCAGAATCGGAGCTAGCTACGTATAAGCCAGATCTGATTATTGCGGACGAGTGCTTCACGGGTACGACCTTAGTGCGCACGGAGAATGGCCCGCGACGCATTTCTGACATCGTCCCAGGACAATACGTATGGTCGCTCGGTATTGGTGGACCTGAGCTTAGAGAGGTATTGGGAGTAGGGGAGACACTGACAAATGAGCTGTATCGAATACACTTCGAAGGCAAGCACTACGATTGCACTGCCGGACATCCGTGGCTTACCCGGCAAGGTTGGAAGTGCTCGGCGGAGCTCAGTGTGGGTGATGAAGTCGTGCGAGACATGCGGCCAGAGTTTCAAGTCAAGGCCGTGCCAGAAACGAAGGTTCTGCTCGAGGAAATGCGTATACACGAATCCGAAGCTAGTGGAGGACTGGTCCGAGAGAATGTCGCGGTCGAATCCTGGCCAATATCGGAAGATCAATGGAATGACACGACCGGAAGTCCGAGAGAAAGTATCCGCAACTCATCGCAAGAATGGTACCCGTCCGAAGATCCAAGGGGGCAATGGCCGAGGAATGACGATCCAGCAAGCGTCTTTACTCTCGGCTTTAGGGCATGGCTGGAAGGCCGAAAGGAGATTTCCTTGGGGCAGGTGCGCGATCCCGGCATGGCTAGTGGATATCTCTCACGAGAAAGCGAAAATTGCGGTCGAGGTGGACGGGAACAGTCACAATACTCTGGCAGTAAGAGCGCGAGACGAGAGGAAAAGGCTATTTTTAGAGGGGTTGGGTTGGATCGTGTTGAGGGTATCGAACGACATGGTATCCGAGAAGTTGGTAGAAGTTGTCGAGTATATAACCTCCACGTTGAAGGAACGAACAACTTCATACTCGAACACGGACATGTAGTTCATAATTGTCACAAGCTTAAGAACAAGCGCGCCGCCGTGACCCGTCGCGTCGCTCGGTACATGCATGATCAGCCGCTCACCCATTTCTGCGGGGTGAGCGGAACGATCATGTCACGGTCCCTAAAGGACTTCGCACACATCCTGCTGTGGTGCCTGAAAACGTCGGCGCCCGTGCCCACGGCGTTAGAGGAAATTGAAGAATGGGCCGAGGCACTCGACGAAGGGGTCGACCCGTTGGCCCGGCGGAAACCAGGCGCCTTGCTCGAATTCTGCACCGAGGAGGAGAAGAAGGCGCGCCACCCTGCGAGAGTCGGTTTCTGCCGTCGTCTAACAGAGACACCCGGTGTCGTAGCGACCGTAGGTGAAGGAGAGCACGTTGATTGCAGCATCTATGTTCGTGCAAGCCGGCACAAAGTCTCAGCCGAAACGGAGCGCCATTTCGAGACATTGCGATCGGCATGGGAGACTCCCGATGGCTGGCAGCTTTCGCAAGCAGTAGACGTTTGGAGGCATGCACAGGAGCTTGCCTTGGGTCTTTTCTACGCGTGGGAACCTCGGCCACCTACGCCTTGGCTCGAATCGAGGCGTGATTGGAATCGGTTCGTTAGAGAGACCATCTCCCGCGGACGAACCTATGACTCGGAGCTTCACGTAGCCAACGCATGCGACGCGGGAAAGCTTCCGACCGAAGCGCTCGCCAAGTGGCGATCGATTCGAGACACGTTCACTCCTAACGTTATCCCCGTGTGGTGCGACGATAGCGCGCTACACGCATGCGCCGATTGGATGAAAAGCCCTGGGCTCGTTTGGGTGGAGCACAGGTTCTTCGCGCAACGTCTCTCCGAGCTAACTGGCGTTCCCTACTACGAAGGGGGTGGTTTCGATGCCACTGGAAAGTACGTAGAAGACGCGCCGAGCAACACGTCCGCAATCGTAAGCTGTGATGCGAACAGAGAAGGCAAAAACCTACAGAAGCTCTGGCACCGCAATCTGCTCGTCTGCCCGCCCGCCTCTGCTGCGCATTGGGAGCAACTCATTGCGCGTACGCACAGGCCCGGACAGACGGCAGACGAGGTGATCGTGGACATCCTGCTAGGGTGCCGTGAGAACTTCGACGCGTGCCAGAAAGCCCTAGAAGGCGCTCGCGCGATTCAAGAAGTGACGGGGAAATCTCAGAAGCTCTTACTGGCGGATATTGTCCTACCTAGTGAGAGCGAGGTCGATCGCATCGGCACGCCGCGATGGCGCAAATAAGAAGGATCGCGGGGGCTATATCTCTACTGTAGACGGCATCTCAATCAGCCCTAGAAAGTAAGGCTTGGCGAGTGACCCTGCTTTACCGGCCGGTATGCAGGCTCTCTAGGGCTGATTGAGGCGCCGTCCTCTACCCTCAACCAGAGAAAGCTCCATGTCTACACAAGCAATTCAAGCATCCCAGCAGGCGACCGAATACCGTAATGCATTTCGCTCCGCTCAAGTCTTTGGCAAAGGTCGTTATTTCGAACCAGGGCGCTACCTTCTCGAGGTAGATAAGTTGTTCTACAAGCGAACTCTCATAGACGGTGCTGCGAAAGAATCTATCATTTGCGAATTCAAGATCCTTGAGAGTTCAAACCCTGCATTCGAAGTAGGTAGTACCGTTTCGTCTGTTTTTTCTTTCGCTAACAAGGGCTGGTTGTCCCGTTTCAAGATGATGGTTCTAGCTCTCGTAGGAGCAGACCCGGACCGCGCGCCGGCTGCCGCGCAGGAAGCGGCGGGGGACATATACGCAGCGCTCCGAGACGACTCGGAACGGGAACGAATCGGGTTGCCAGAGAATTTCATGCGCGGACGCAAGGTCCGAACAGAGGCCATGGCTGGCAAGACTAGCAATGGCCAGGACATAACAAATATGAAGTGGGAGCCGGTAGCCCAATGATATGGGTAGCGACAGTATTGAAGACCCTGGTAACAGCAGCCGCGGGCGCATGGCTCATGCGTGTATGGTGCTACCGGACGCGAGACCTCAGTGGCGAGCGGTGCGAAGTGTTCGTACCGCAGTATGATCAAGTCAGATTGTATCTAACGAAACGACAGCTATCCCTTACGTTTACGTCTAATGACGCCGTCTCAATCGCGAAGATGCTTTTACATTCCGCCTTTGAATCAAATCCCGGAAAATGGCTAACACCTAAGCAAGAAGACAACCCAAACGCAAACTGAGAATTACCTCCGCTCTCACAGTAGGCCGGGCATTCTCCCTCGCCTCCTGTGAGAGCACATTCAAGAAGGAAAAGACGATGGCCAGACGCGCTAATAAGATTGCGTGGTCCGAGACGCCAGAGGCGAATGCGACGTATGTCCAACGAAGGGCAGAGGCGCAAGCAAAGGCTAATGAGACGGGGTTTGATTATAGGCTCGCTTTCAATGAATTGGTGAAGGATTACATGATTAGCTTGCTGCCGATGAAGAAGAATCGATATGGATTTGAGCTTTGGTGCGAAGTGGTGAGTTGTGAGGACCTATCCAAGTGCCGCCCCGGGCACGGACCGATGGGATGAAAGGCTAGAGGGAACCTCCATGCTCAAAGAAGTCTGTCACTGCGGCCACGATCGATTATCTCACTACGTCGATGCTGACTATCAGCCGCCGCGCGCTGGCGTTTGCCTAGCGATGCACTGTCATTGCCGCAAATACGTAGATAGAAATGAGGCCCAATCGGCCGAGCGACCGTCTCGCCCGAACCACGTATCGTGGTGCCGATGCCGTCAATGCGTAGCCTTCTCTAAGGCGGAAACCTATCACCCCGACGATGACGAGCATCATACTCCTACGCTCCCGTACCTAGGGGAGTTCTGGCCATGAATGTTCCCGGGAACGTGCCCGCCTATCCGGTTGCGTGGGTCGCACGGCATAAGAACAAACGCAAGCTCATAATCGCAAGGCTCTGGATCGAGGCTAGAGAGCTTGCAATGCAACACTTTCAATGTGGGCCCGATGATCTGTCTATAGAGAAGGCAAAATGAACGTCGTAGCCTTCGATACCGAAACGGCGCTCATTCGCCCGGCGCTTCAAGCCCCGCCGATGGTCTGTCTCACGTGGCAACGAACGGGGATGGAGCCTCGAATTGACCACGTGAAGGACGCGGAACCTAGGATTAGAGGCTGGTTAGAGGATCAGAACACATTACTAGTCGGCCACTATACTACCTATGACACGGCCGTCATATGTGCTCAGTTCCCACGGTTGACTCCACTGGTGTTTCGCGCCTATCGGGAAAGTCGGATCACTTGTACTAAAAAGCGACAGCAACTGTTAGATATCGCTGGAGGAGTCTTCCGCGGGCGTCTCGGAGAAAAGGGGCGATGGATTACACATGAATATAGCCTAGATGCTTTGTCCCGCCGTCTTCGAGGTATCGCCATGCAAAAAGACGGCTGGCGCCTGGAGTACGCAAACTTCATAGACGTGCCTATAGCCAAGTGGCCCGAAAGAGCGGCAGAGATTCAAGAGAAGGCTCGCATTCGCCGGGCTGAGTTACCCCCCGATCCAGTTGACAAGAAGGATGCGCACTATGATGAAGTGAGGAATCTGAATGCGATTCTCGCAGATGAGCCGGAAGGCGCGATTAAGTACCCCCTTGACGACGCGACCGCAACCCTAGAGGTATATCTCGCGCAAGAGAAGCATGCGGACTATCTCAGAGACCAGTATAGACAATCATTTGCAGAGTTTGCACTCTACCTCTCCAGCGCCTGGGGGCTTCGAACTAATCCGGGAGGCGTAGAGTCGCTTTCCGTCGAAACGGAGAAAGCCCTCGCAGAGATAGAGCAAGATCTCGTCAAAGCAAACCTAGTTCGCGAAGACGGCACACGGGATACGAAGGCTGCAAAACGCCTTATGGCGAGCGTATGCCGAGCTAATGCCATCCCTATACGCCGAACGGAGGGCCATACAAAGCCTGACAAGCACGGTGTAGTTTGCGCTGATACCATAGGAGAAGCGTGCGAAGAGCACGTATGCCTAGACTCAGATGCGTGTGGTGCTGTATGTGGGATGGGCATTACGGCGGTAGATAGCGGCGAGATATGTCTGCTTGAGGGAGAAGAAGGGCAGCTACTTGGACAGTACTCGGAATTCTCTACCCTGAAGAAGGTTTTGTCGACGGACGTCGAAATGCTGAAACAGGGAACAACGTATCCTGTTCACACGCGATACGATATAGCAGAAACAGGCAGAACGACGAGTTCCAAGCCAAACATTCAGAACCTGAGGCGACTGCCTGGGATCAGGGAAGCTTTCGTACCTAGGGACGGAATGGTATTCGCGCAGGCAGACTATCCTCAGCTCGAACTTTACACCCTAGCTCAATGTTGTTTCTCATGGTTGGGTCACTCGAAGCTAGGAGAGGCATTGAACGCAGGTCTAGATCCTCACCTCGCCATGGCCGCAACGATTTTGGGTATCGATTTAGCGACGGCGAAAGCTCACAAGAAGCGCGAAGACGTACAGAATGCTCGACAGACGTCAAAGGTAGCTAACTTTGGCTTCCCTGGAGGCCTAGGTCCCGCGAGCCTCATTCTATTTGCGCGTAAGACGTACGGCGTTACCTTGACTCAAGAGCAGGCCCGAACACTTAAAGAGCAATGGCTGGCGACATGGCCGGAGATGCGAGAGTATTTCGCTCGCGTCAATCAACTGTTCGGCGACGATTGTGAGCGCGCGTCGATCGAGACGCTGTTTACGGAACGCCACCGAGGTGGCGCCACCTATTGCGCGGCGTGTAACAACGGCTTTCAGGCGCTGGGCGCGGATTGCGCGAAGCGAGCATTGTGCCTCGTCGCAGAGGCGCAATATTGCGAACCTGGTTCTCCTCTCTATGGCACACGAACTGTCGCGTTCGTTCACGACGAAATCATCGTTGAATGTAATGACGACAGTAAGGCGCATGACGTCGCTTTAGAGTTAGCTCGTCTCATGGTTGATGGAGCCAACGAATACTTGAAAACTGTTCCTATAAGACTGTCAAATATGGAGCCCACACTAATGCGAGTGTGGTCCAAGAAAGCAGAACAACGGTGGGATGTGAACAAGAGGTTAGTACCGTGGACGCCGTGAATGCAGCCGATCATATAGGCCTGGTGTACCACGTCGCTAAGCGCTTCAATCGCCGAAACGAGAGCTTTGATGACCTAGTTCAGGCAGGTGTGTTTGGTCTAATCAAGGCGGCAGAATCCTACGACCCGTCTCGAGGTTGTTTCTCTACCTTGGCGTGCTGTAAGATACGGACGTATATAGCTCGGTATTTACGAGACTGTACTAGGATAATTCATATCCCTCACCACGTGCGATCTGGAGTAACGAAACCTGTAGAGTGTCCGGGAACCGTCGTCGCGAGCTTGGATGCCCCCATCGATGAGTTTTCAACTCTGCATGATCGCTGCGGGGACGGCACTCCTAGTTCTGAAGAGCAGATCGAAGAGGCGGAAATTTCTCGTCTGATTTGGGCGCACGTGGATAAGCTGAAAGAGCCATATAGAGAGGTCATTCATCTTAGATATCGGGACGGCATGACGTTACAGCAAATAGGCGATCGTTTCGGACGAACAAGAGAGAGGATGAGGCAAATAGAAGAGCAGGCTTTAGCAATGCTCCGAAAGAGGGTGAAGCTATGAGCGGATTGAAAGTGTACGTGGCAGGAGCATCTGCAGAGGCAGAAGTAGTCTCCGAGTATATAGAGAGACTGAAGGGTTATGGGATCGACGTGACGCTCGATTGGACGAAAGACGTCATAGAGCAAGGAGGTGGCAACGCAGGATTGGCGGATCCTCAGAGGCGGCATTTTGCAAAAAAGGATCTGAAGGCCATCGCTGAAGCGGATATTCTTTGGCTGATCATTCCTCCGTTTGACATGGTGTCGTATGGCTGTTGGGTAGAGCTAGGATATGCGCTAGACACAGGCCTTCGCATCTTCGCCTCTGGCGACTATAGGTGCAGCATATTCACGTCATTGACAGACTCTTGCTACGACTTTCACGAGGAAGCGCTAGAGCGTATCTGGCGAGAGGATCGTAACGCCAGGCAAGGAAGATTGTCATGTCTGAAGTAAGGCATACAGACCCTCAAACGGGGGGGCAAAAGGGAGTGAAACCCGAGCGCTTCGAGCTAATACCCTGGGACGCCATGGAGGAAGTGGCGCGTGTGTACGGAGCCGGCCCTGCAAAAAAGGGGTATGACGAATGGAATTGGCTTCGAGGATATAGCTGGAGTCTTTCTCTCGGTGCAGCCTTCCGACATCTTGCGAAATTCTCATTAGGATATGATTATGACACTGGACCTAAAGGTACGAATTGCCATCATCTTGCCTGTGCCGCATGGCATTGTTTGACGATGCTGACGTTCTTCCTTCGTCACCTCGGAACCGATGATCGAAAAAAGTCCCCTGTTATTGACAGCAATATATGGATAGACCCCGATGAGGACTGAAGAAGCCAAAGAGCGAAAAGAACGTCGACGGCAATACGATCGCGTACGAGACAAGACACCGGAACGCATCGCCAAACGTCGAGCGCGAGACGTGCGCCGTCACGCTCAGGAGCGAATCGTCTTACAGGCTGTGAAACTCCTAAAACAGTTACTCCTAGAAGGATTCAAAGGTTGTAAATGAAACCTAGCACCCTACAAACCGCTCTAGATCAGTATACGAAGGCCCTGGCCTCGCGAGCTGAGAAGAGCGAGATAGCTACTCTGCGAAGAGATCTGTTGGCTCTTCGTAGCAGCCTAGACACCCTGGCAGCCATGACCTCTCGCCCACTTAAGCCTGTGGCTAGGAGGGAAAGAGCATCAGGCATGCGCGAGGCGACGGCGGTAGCAGGTCTCTCCGATGTTCATTGTGAGGAGAAGGTTCGACTGGGCGAGACGCCCGTAGGCAATGAGTACAGCCTTGCCATTGCAGGGCACTCAATCCGACGCTTCTTCGAGGGGTATAGGTGGCTTATTGACCTCTATCGGGAACGCTTCGCGATCCGTGACGCTGTGCTTTGGCTGGGGGGAGACCTTATGTCCGGGCACATACACGAGGAACTGAAAGAGAACACAGTAAGCGCGCCCATTGAGACCATCCTCTGGCTCAGGACGCACATCAGGTCAGGGATAGATTTCCTGCTGGAAGACGAGCAGCTAGAGATGCTCCACGTTCCTTGCTCCTACGGCAATCACGGTCGTTCTACAGCCAAGTCCTACCGCGCCCTCGGCGCGACTCACTCGTACGAATGGCTACTGTACCAGTGGCTGGCGTCCGAGTATGAGGGAAACCCCAGGGTCAAGTTCCTAGCGGACCAAAGCGCTCATCAGTACTTGACCGTCTACGACTACGATCTGCACTTTCACCACGGGGACGAAGCCACATATCTAGGTGGAGTGGGCGGCATTACAGTGCCGCTAAACAAGTCCATCTCCCAATGGGATCGCGCTAAAAGCTGTCACTATCACAACTTCGGTCATTTTCACACTTACCTAGACACTGGCCGAATCGCTGTCAATGGTTCGGTTATTGGCTACAACGCATATGCGATGAGCATAAAAGCGGAGCCCGAGCCTCCGCAACAGATGTTCTATCTCATAGATTCGAAGCGGGGAAAGACTTGCAAGTCCCCCATTTGGGTGCGTGAAACACCTACACGGTAGGAACGTGAAGGTCCACTGTGGAGATAGACGGCCTCCCCCACTATTATCCAGAGTAGGTGGAGTGCTGCTACCGAACTGGAGCTGATCCCCTCCAGATTCGCAAGCTCCCGTCGTTCTACATTACATAATGAACAGCACGGCCGAAAAAATCCGACCGTGCTGTTCTCCCTGACTAACAACCCTGGCCGCCCGTAGCTCGCCAAAGCCAACGGTAGGCTCCCTTCGTCGCGAGGGTTATTCGCGAAAAAGGCCGGATTGTCATGCCCACAGTACTAGCTGGCGAGAAAAACGCAAGCCCTCCCGAGTACATTTACCGACAGGCCCCTTCGGCAGATCGCCGCCGAATCCAAGCCGAGGTGATCGCGGCGTATAGGCCCATGGTCGCGCGCTCGGCGCGGCAAATGGTCCAAGCCCAATATTATAAGGAAGCAGCTCACGTCGGGGAGATTGGTCTTCTACTCGCATTAGAGCGCTATGACGCGGCGAGAGGATCATTCTGGGCGTTCGCCTCGCACTACGTGCGTAATGAGATAGAGATATGGTTGCGCGAAACTGTACACGCTCGACCACGTTCCCATCGATGTCTCGAAGGACAGGCTCAAGAGGAGCGTGACTCGCAGCGTTGGTCAGTGTCTTCGGACAAGATGCAAATCGCCAGTGAGGTGCCCTCACCTGAGGAGCTAGTTCGAGAGAAAGAGCTACGAGGGCTGTTAGGGAAGTTCTTGTCTGAGCTTTCCGATGCCGAGCAGCACCTCTTGTTATGCGCTAAGAGAACAACGAATGATGGAGGTGTAGAAGCCGGAAATAATCTCAGGTCTCGGGGCTATATCTCTCTTATGAAACGCGCGACGGCGTTTCTCAAAGGAGGTAAGTGAGATGTACTCCACTTCGGTTAAGGATCTTTACGCTGTCATCCGCCGCCGCGGGGGGCTTACGAATACCCTTCGCATGGAGACGCTGGTAGCTGATCTGTATATCAATCAAGGGTGGCCCATTACGGAGAAGACGTTGCACGCGGAAGCGGCTCCGACCATCCCGGCGAAAGCTGCATGATTCGCGCCGCCGCGTCGGCGGCTTGGACCGTCATTATGGTGATCGGGATCGCAATCAACGTTCTACTTTTTGCCAGCAACATAGGTTCTAGGCCGCAGGCTGCGCTGGTGAATATGGGTTCCTCGTTTCTGTTGCTACTCGGCCTTACCTCGAGGGAGTGAAGATGTTTCAGAGAGTCTTTCTATTAGGTCAATTGACCTGCGTTCTGTTCAATCTAGGCGTCTTCGCCTGGGAAGCATCACGCGGAAACGTCGGAATGGCTGTGGTCAATTTCACGGCTGCTTCGTCGTGTGGCTTCGCTGCTTGGCTGGATTGGGTGGGAATATGAGCGCCTATTCTATCACCCAAGGAGACGTCGTCGAAGTCCTTCGAGGGTTTCAGGATAACTCGTTCGACGCGCTATTTTGCGATCCACCGTACGGCTTTTCGTTTATGGGCAAGGCGTGGGATTACGACGTACCATCCGTAGAGTGCTGGGCTGAGTGCTTGAGAGTTCTCAAGCCAGGCGCGCCCTTGCTCGCGTTCGGCGGTGCTAGAACGTATCACCGCTTGGCGTGTGCCATCGAGGACGCCGGGTTCGAGCTACGGGATTGTTTGATGTGGCTCTACGGAAAGGGATTTCCAAAGAGTCAAAACATCTCACTGGCCATTGACAAGTCGGCCGGTGCGACGCGAGAGGTCGTAGGTACGCGTGTTCTTACCGGGAATGCCGCCATCTCTACGAAGGAGAAAGGAGGGACCTATGGTATACAAGTAGGAAGCGTCCCACCGAAGACGGTGAACGTAACGGAGCCGGCCACAGAGCTTGCGCGAGCTTGGGAGGGATATGGTACCGCGCTAAAGCCGGCATATGAGCCTGTCGTACTAGCCCGCAAACCGCTAGACGGCACGATGGCACAAAACGTCGAGCGGTGGGGGGTTGGAGGATTGGCGATTGATGCGTGTCGACTTGATTGGATCGGCAAGCCTTCCGGGTGGTCGAAGACAGGTAGCGAGGCGAGCGAGAACGTCGCGATGTCTGGGGCGAACTACGCCCGCGAGGCGAAGCCGGACGCCGATGGCCGCTGGCCCGCGAACCTCCTCTTAGACGAAGACGCTGCAGCCCTCCTAGACGCCGAAGTCGGTGGGAAAGGGTTTCTTAATCTCAAGCCGGCACATGAGCCTGTCGTACTAGCCCGCAAACCGCTAGACGGCACGATGGCGCAAAACGTCGAGCGGTGGGGGGTTGGAGGATTGGCGATTGATGCGTGCAGAGTAGGCAGTGAAGGCGGCGGGACTCATTGCAGCAACAGAGACGCACAAGGACGGTGTCTCGGACACAGAGATAGGAACGGTCGTCTCTGGGAGACGATTCACTCGGCCGAAAAGAAAGAAAAGTTAGTGAGACCTAGTAAAACTCTCGATGATAAAAACGTATTTGGCCCAGGATTAGGAGCTGACACACAAGTAGAGCCTGATGGACGCTGGCCCGCGAACCTGATCCTCGACGAAGACGCTGCAGCCCTCATAGACGCTGAAGTAGGTAATCGCCCATCGACCCCGTTTCGAGAGAATACCGCCACGGGCAACGTGCTGCCCTTGAAGAAGAGAACGGCCGGGGGGTACTCGGACGGAGGAGGGCCGAGCCGCTTTTTTTATACCACTAAGGTGAGCACCAAAGAGCGAGAGGCAGGGTGCGAATATCTCCCGCTTCGTAGCGCCGGCGAGGTTCCGGAGCGGGACGATAAGTGTAAAGATTGTGTTGGTCGCGGATGGATTAACGATGGAGGCGTCCTAAGTAAGGATCCAGGCTTCGAGTGTCCGACGTGTCTAGGCAACGGTCGAGTTCGGACGGCCGGCCTTGACGATCCTCTCGCCGGGGCGGGCCGCAGGGGCGGCGCTCGCAATAGTCATCCGACGTTAAAGCCCATCTCCCTAACTACGTACCTCGCGCGACTAATCATGCCTCCAACCTCGGGTGTCATTCTGATCCCGTTCGCGGGCTCAGGTTCCGAGATGATCGGAGCCATAAAGGCTGGATGGTCTGGCGTGTTCGGTATCGAGAGAGAAGATGAATACGTGAGGATTGCGAGGGCGAGGCTCGCGTATTGGTGCCCGGGAAGTGAGGCGGCGTGATGAAAGATCGCGAAAAAGAATTATGTCGCGTAAGCCGTAAGGAGTTACTGAACATTATTGCTAACCTTATTTGTGACAACAATCGATTGTCAGATCAGCTTACAGTTGTGCAAGAAAAGTGCAGTAGTTTGCTAGAAGAGTTTCGGGAAAGTAGGAAATCATGTCAAACGAGCTAAAGGAAATCTCTTTGGATGGTGTGAAGTATCTCAGGGCCGATTGTGTTGGAGAAGCCCCCAAGCCCGGAAAGAGAGCGGTAGTCGTGCTCGACCGTGGTTGGATTGTAGCAGGTGACGTGTCCACATATGAGGACGAGCATGGACAGACAAGGCTGAGGATCACTCGATCTGTCCATGTTCGTAGCTGGACGGGAATAGGCTTCGACGGTATGATAGCGGCTCCAAAGAGCGATAAAGTCATCATACAGCCGATGTCAAATGGCTTCGATTGCCCTGGGGATTCTGAGTTGTTCCGTGTGCCTGTTGACGATAATTGGGGACTGTAGAAGATGCTGAGACCTATCGGCAACGGCTACGGCTACGGCTACGGCTACGGCTACGGCTACGGCTACGGCTACGGCTACGGCTACGGCAACGGCTACGGCAACGGCTACGGCTACGGCAACGGCTACGGCAACGGCTACGGCAACGGCTACGGCGACGGCTACGGCGACGGCACTATAACTAGACACTTGAGACGTCGAAGATGCTGAGACCTATCGGCTACGGCAACGGCTACGGCAACGGCAACGGCTACGGCGCCGGCGACGGCGACGGCGACGGCTACGGCAATGGCTCCGGCAACGGCTACGGTAACGGCTACGGTAACGGCTACGGCAATGGCTACGGCTCCGGCTCCGGCAACGGCAACGGCTACGGCGACGGCTACGGCAACGGCTACGGCAACTGCTGCGGCTACGGCTACGGCGACGGCACTGTAACTCGACACTCGAGACGTCGAAGAACGTAAAGAGGGCAAAGTGAGGCTACTGGTACTCGTCGGTATTTTCATCGGGGTTTGCCTGTTTGGAAGTGTTTTTGCTTTCCAAAGGCTTGAGTTCTGGGCTCACAGGCACTTTGAAGTAAGGATTGATAGATGCCCTGCAGGTTGCATCATAGTATCCCTGGGGTGGGTTGGAGTTACTTGGCTAATGGCGGAGTGCTACACGGCAGAATCCTCAGGGGATGGAAGCTAAAGTGAGCCCGGCTCTCCTGTCCCTGCTCGAAGCCGCCGAGTACCTGGGTGTAAGCCGCTCATCGTTCAAGGAGCTTGTGCAGCCTTTCGTGCCGTGCGTGCGCATCGGTCGCCGCGTGCTATTTGACCGTGTAGACCTCGACGCATGGGTAAGAGAACGCAAGGCGGCTGGACCATCCGAATCCCGGCCGGCGCAAATCGTTCGGTCTACGTCGTTCGATTCCGACACAACGGGCAACGGGTCTCGAAGTCCACGGGCTGCGCAAATCCTGACGAAGCTTCGGTCGAAGCCGCGCGTATCTATGCCGAGGTAGTAGGTGGTCGCAGAGTAGCTAGGCCCGCATCAGGGGACTTTGCAGCTACAGTAGCAGACTATCTAGCAGACTTTGAACTTGAGACGAGCCCCGAATGGTCGGCCATCGTCACGATCTATTTCCGAGCGCACCTGATCCCTTTCTTCGGTTCGTTCGAGGCGTTCACTCTGGCGTCTTACGGCGATTACGGTCGCATGAGACTGCAGAAGGTCACACGGCCTACGGTCCGGAAAGAGCTTAGCGCATTGCGAAGGTTCGTAGCATGGTGTGCAGAGCACGACCGCATCCTGCCGCCAGTGCCGTCCCTGCCGAAGCACGGTCAGCCAGGCAAGCGCGCCAAAAACGCCCGCAAGCGCAAGGCGACCGTCTTTACAGCAGATGAAGCGGCGCGCATCCTGGCAGCCATGCCGGAGCGCAGTCAACGAACAGGGCATTGGATTCGTCCGCTCTTTACGGTGCTGTGGGAGACGGGCCTACGTCCTACGAGTGTCCTAAAACTCGAGACGCCGCTTCACTACCGCAAGGGTGCCGACGTCATCTTCATCAGCCGAGAGATAGACAAGGAAGGCTTCGAGCGCACCTTGCCTATCTCACATGCCGCTCAGGCTGCCCTCGACCTTGCGGTCCCCGCGGTCCCCGGTCGAATCTTCCTGGCGCCCAAAGGTTCCCTCAGGGTGTACCTAGCCGATGCACTGCAGGCAGCTGGCCTAACCTCCCGAAACATCAGCACCTACGACTTTCGACACTCTCGAATCACGGTCGCGGCTAACTCCCCCGGCCCCCTGACGGGTGCTTCCTACCTGGCAGGTCACAAGCATGCAAGCACCACGGCGCTCTATATCCACGCTGGAGAAGAAGCGGCCCGGGCAACGCTGGCAGCGATGTCTGGGGACCGCAGCGGGGACCGCAGCGGTAAAACGAAGAGCAAACCGAAAAAGAAGAGTGGCTAAGTATGCGTAATTATTGGTGCGAAGGGCGGGACTTGAACCCGCATGCCAGTTACGGCGCTAGCACCTCAAGCTCGCTAACGGGATCGGAACCCCCGAAAACACCGAGAAAAACGATGAGTCAAGGGTTGCCTAAGGCCCCTAAAAGCCGCCCAGTGGGGACCGCGGGGACCGCAAAACTCTAACGCTAGAACCTAACCGGCGTTTTGTTGCGCTTCCGGATCTGGCGTTAGAAACAGGGCTCGCTCTTCTTGCCGGCGCTTTAGCAAGCTGTTGTCTACGACTAGCTTTCCCGTCGCAGGATCCGTTCGGTGATCCCAAAAAATGATCGCGTCCGCTGCTTGCTGCACGTTGCCTGCGTTGAACTGAGACCGAATGCTCGACGCCTTAAGTGCGCCCGTCCCGCAGTTGAACGTGAAGCTCACGAGCGCGTCGAATTGATTCTGAGTCATGGGCGACGTAATAATAGAATTCACGCCAGACTCAGCCCAGGCCACGTCCGAGGCCAGCATAGCCATCGCGAGGCCTTGCGTGATGCCGTCCGGGAATGACTCGCCGGGACGAAGGAGGTGGCCATAGCCAATCGTGTCCTTGCCCGCGGAGTCCTTGTAGGTGTGAAGAACACAGCCCTCATGACGGGCGATAAACTGTAGGCCGTTAGGGGAGGTTTTCACGATGCTCCTAAATGAATTCGTTCGCCTGTCTCGGCGTCGACGTACCATTGTGCCGGACAGGCGTATTTGGTGGTCCTACCCACGATCGTCGCCGTGAGAAGAGTCAACGGCTTCTCATTGCGATCGGCATCGAGGCGAGCCTTTTTTACCGGGTACTTCATTGGCCACACCATCCAAGCCCTTGCACGCTCGCAGGTGTAGTAGCTGCGCACGTGAGCGGCGAGCCATTCGGCATACGAACTAGTCGCGTGTTCTCTACGGCTTGAAGCACCTCTGCGCAATCGCTAGCCGTACCCGCCTCGCAACCCGCCGCGGCCAATCTTGTACAAGCCTCGGCGCACGGGTTAGGGCCATCGGCCGACGCATCCGAAGCATCCGGAGGCATAGGCGCGGGGCCCGGTGTTACGTGGCACCCTGTCATAAGAAAAATCGCGACTAATGCGGTACGCATGGCCACGCCTCCCATGCCGCATCGAGCCAATCTTGGCCGACGAGGCACTTGCCCTTGTCACACCAGCCCTCGCCCCAACTGTTCGTTAGGGTGAATGTGTAATTACCCGCAGCGTTGATCGTGTAGCCAGAGAGGTACACCGCGTGCCCTCCGCCTTGCGTGTCGGACATGTTCGGTTTGCCTGCCACTTGACCAGCCTGAAGATTTTCGAACGTCGTATCGCAGAAGAACGCGACTACGACCGGAAAACCTAGTGAGATTGCTTGTGCTAGCGTTGCCGGCTGCTGCAAATCAGACTTGTACGGTCCGAGAATGGGTCGCGAGTTAGCTACCTCTAGATCGGCAATTGACGGCTCCGTAAGCACGTTAGAAGCGTCGCAGTCCGAATTCCTGCCTTCTACTGAAGTGCCCATGGGGCACACACCGAATTCTCGAACCGCTTGGAAGACATCCGCGAGCATGGCCCCGCTATCTGAAAGCGGAGGCAATGTCCCCCCGGCTATAGTAGCTACTCCTCGCTCTAGTCCGCGAGTAATCGCATAGATGCTTTTAGGGCTAGGGACCCATGTCAGCGTCCCTTCATAAGCCGTGTAGATAGCTGCGGCTGTTGCATGAGCCGTACAAGCGCCGGTAGGACCCTGGTCTAAAATCTGCGGCTGATATTTGCTCAGGTCAGCCGATGGAGGAATCGAACCTACGTCCGGAGCCAGTAACCTGTAGGCCAGTTTATGCGCGTCAGATGGCTTACAGCCTTTGCCCCGAATCACGGGGTGGCCTCAAGAGCCGCCTTGACGTGCATCGCTTCCTTCTGAGCCGGCGTGCCTTGGACTCGTGTGTCTTTCGACGTTGCAAGGATGGCAATAACAGCCGCCATGTCCATACCACACGGGGCAGCTACATCGTCCACGATTTGAGCGACTGACATGTTCTTCGCAGCGTCATCTAGAACGCGCGTCGCACAATCGACCGCCGCGGGCTCTATCGTGTGAAAGAGAGAGCATCCGACTACCAAGGCCATTAGGGCAGCTGCCACTACGGCACCCGCGGATCCTGCTCCTGTGCTTGGGGGTGTCTTGCTCGAGGAGACGGAATCACTCACTAGACCTAGGACCGTCTTGACGAGGGTAAGAACCGAGACCGCTATGGCAGGTAATACGAGCGCACCGTTCGCTTGCTCGTTCATAACCCACGTTACTGCTACAACTGCGAACGCGAGAACCAATTGAGCCCAGTGGGGTAGCTTGAGATTCATTTCGACCCTTCCTTGTTATCCTTAGACTTCAACAGTCTATTAATAGACCGTCTTCCCAATTCGGCCACGACGGCAAGAATGAAAACGGAAAGCATCTTCTGCAAGAAGCTTAGTGCCTCATCTGGAACGATGGCTACGAATGCAGTGATCGCGGCGTTAGATATCGTGCCTGCCGTTGAAAAATGATGACTCTCATCCATGACAACAACCTCATGAAGCATTAATGCACTCGGCGCGATACACGGCGTAATGAGTGCCGTTCAACGCTGCAAACCAAGCCACTTGAACCTTTACGGTCGTGCCAGCCACAGCGACGGTATAACTAGGAGGGTAATTTGCAGCTGTCGAAGCATCAGACCAATCTGCCGAAGCCGACCCGCCGGCTGGCGAGTCTATTAACGTCACAGTGCCGCTGACGTTTTTTACTAGCACTTTCATCCAGAAACCTGCAGAATCTCCAACGGAGCCTACGCCAGCAGACCCCCCCGTCCGTCTTGACGTCACCTGGAAATCGACAAGTACGGTTGAATTCGTAGGAACCGTGTAAGCGACCAAATCGGTGTTCGTAGCATCCGTTGTTGTTACACGGTTACCGCTCTCTTCGACCCATTGGTGAGCTGCACTGGTGTCATATTGCTTCCAGATACCTAGAGCTTCGTTCAAACCGTTACCTGTCGCGAAGCTGACACCTGAGCCATCGGGACGATAGATATATCCGCCGGTAGGCCATATCCCTCCGCTCCCTGGCGTGGCCGATTCTACTTTTAGTACTCCCGTGACACTAGGATAGGACAGGATTATATTATCCGAGGTACCGAGCGTAAGACCCGCCGACGTCACGCTCACACCTACCGGGCTACCGTCCAGCATGAAACGACTTTTGCCGGTAGTGCTTGTAGGACCGATATAGGTATTTGTCCCGTCACTCGACAGAACTGGATTCGTACCAGCTGGAGCGCTCGTATCAGGGAAGGCGTATATGGCCGCTAGTCCAGTATTGTCCTCTCTGGGGCCTAAGGCCCAAAAGTTCGTACTACCGGAGGAGACATGCCAGCCACCCACGCCTGTTCGACGGTTCTCTTCTACCGGGGAGGACCCATTCCAATATCCGATGGGCCTGA
>Ga0307477_10000711_pt1 | contig 33290 bp, 27 predicted proteins | sample atmos_gasesECM2C_FD_203316 | JGI IMG/M metagenome (GOLD analysis project Ga0307477, IMG submission 203316) | Hardwood forest soil microbial communities from Morgan-Monroe State Forest, Indiana, United States - atmos_gasesECM2C_515 | ecosystem: Environmental > Terrestrial > Soil > Temperate...
GGCGTTAGTGAGCGAAGCGGATGGGGTGGTGACAGGCTTTCTGATAGGACGGAGAGCGGAGGAAGACGCGGAGATTTTGAATCTGGGTGTAGTGGCCAGCACAAGGCGCGCCGGTCTGGGCAGCGCGCTATTGAGGGCCGCTCTGGAGGAGTTTCGAACGCGGGGAGTAACTCGTGTGTTTTTAGAGGTTCGCGAGTCGAATGCGCCTGGAATTAGCTTTTACGCGAAGCATGGATTTGCCGAAATGGGAAAACGGCGCGGCTACTATCGCGTGCCGGAGGAGGACGCCGTGCTCATGGAAAAAAAACTCACAGACTAGGACCAAATTCCTACACGTTCCCTCTTGACGTGGCGCGCCGGAGTGCTATCTTGCGTTCATGTAGTATTCACATTTCATTTACGGGTCATGAGGAGGACGCATGGCAACAGCGCAGCGGGCACCTCGGGACATACTCTTCGAAACAGACGCCGAGTATCAGCGTCTGGCAGAGCAGCACCGGCAATACGAAGCAGAACTTCAGAAAATCTCCAACTCGCCCTACCTGAATTCCGAAGACCTCCTGGAAGAAATCAAGCTCAAGAAGATGAAGCTCCACTGTAAAGATGAGATGGAGCGGATTGCCTCGCGGATTGTACGCGGCCGGGCCAATTTCAGCCAATAACGGGCCGGGCCAAGCACAGCCAATAACGACGTTATGGCAAGTGCTTTTGTCGTAGAATGGCCATGCGCACGCGCGGAGTGAGAAGCGCGCGCGAAAACGCCGAGGTCTATCCTCATTCGAATGGTCAAGGAAGGCTACTATTTTGGAGTGCCGCCGCTCGCGCTGGGCGGTGTCTGTTTTTTTCTGCACTGGTATGTGACCGCGGCGATGCTGGTATTCCTGGCGTTGTTTGTCTTCTCCTTCTTTCGTGATCCGGAGCGCGTAATTCCGTCGGAGCCGGGAGCGCTGGTGTCCCCGGGCGATGGCCGAGTGGTGGTGGTGACGGACGAGGAGGATGCGGGGCGTCCCGGAAAACGCATCAGCATTTTTCTTGCGGTATGGAATGTGCATGTCAACCGGTCGCCTGCCGCGGGGACCATTACGAAGTTGGAGTACCGGCCGGGGAAATTTCTGGCGGCGATGCGCGAGCGAGCCTCGCTGGAGAACGAGCAGAATGTGTTTACGCTTTCGACCGACGCCGGAGAATTGGTGTTCAAGCAGATTGCGGGATGGATTGCGCGGCGGGTAGTCTCCTGGAAGAAGCAGGGCGATAAGGTAGTGCGCGGAGAGCGGATCGGACTGGTGCGTTTTGGGTCGCGTGTGGACGTGTGGGTGCCAAAAGAGGCAGAAATCCTGGTGAAGTTGGGACAGAACGTAAAGGGTGGAGCAAGTGTTCTGGCGCGGTTGCCGGGGAAAGCGGCAACGAGCAAGCTGTCTGAAACGAGCGCCGCGGAGAAAGACGCAAATCTGACAGCGACAGGAAAACGGTCGTAATTATGGCTGACGTCGAGCAGCACGAAATATCATTCCAGGGGCGGCGGATCAAGAATCCGAAATTGCGGCGGGGAATTTTCTTGATTCCCGCTGCGTTTACATCCGCGAATTTACTGTGCGGCTATTTCGCCATTGTGGCGTCGACGCTGGGGACGCCGGATGACTTTAACCGCGCGGCGAAGGCGATTGGACTAGCGATTTTGTTTGATTCGCTGGACGGCCGAGTGGCGCGAATGACGGGTACGAACACGGAGTTTGGAGTGCAGTTCGACTCGCTGGCGGACGTGGTCAGTTTTGGCGTAGCGCCCGCGATTCTCGCGTATGCCTGGGGCATTCGAAGCGTGACGGCCATGGACCTGGAGGCATTGCACCAACTCGGGCTGTTTGCATGGGTCTGCTGCTTGTTCTTCTTGATTTGCTGCGCGTGGCGATTGGCGCGGTTTAATGTGAAGGGAATGGCGCCGGGAGGATCCAAATATTTTGTGGGCATGCCCACGCCGGCCGCGGCCGCGTTGATCGCAGCGGTGGTACACGCGTTGCATCGTGCAGGGCCGTTGCAGGATTGGCGATGGTCGGTGGCGTGGCTGTTGATGGCGGCGGCGCTGGGCGGGCTAATGGTCAGCACGATTCGATATTACAGTTTCAAGGATCTGCCGTGGTCGCGGAAGCAGCCGGCCTTCCTCATTCTTGTGCTGATCACACTTGGTGCGGTGATCTGGGCGTTTTCGGAGATTGTGCTCGTGCTGCTGGCTGGTACGTATGCGGTGGCGGGTGTCTTGTTCCATCTCGTGCGGTTCGTGAGGCAGCGGACGGTTTCGCGGACCGCGTGATTCATGCCTTCGCTTGAACGGGAATCCAACCGGATTGTAATTGCGGGCGCGTCTTCGCTGCTGGGGGCGGAGCTAAAGTCTTTATTGGAGGAGAGCCGGTTCGCGGCCGCGGATTTCCGGCTGCTGGATGAGGAACTGGCGGCAGGGACGTTGACGGAGGCTGGGGGCGAGCCTGCGGTGATTCAGCCGGTCGAAGAGGGCAGCTTCGAGCGGGCGCGCTTTGTGTTTTTTACAGGATCGGCCGAGTTTACGCGCCGGAATGTGGTTGGTGCGAAACGCGGCGGCGCAAAGATCATTGATCTTTCAGGCGGAATCGCAGGAGAGGCGGGGACGGTGGCGTGGTTCCCGAAGCTTGATGCGCTACTCGGCCGCGAATTCCCTGCCGGTGCCGCAGCGTACGCAGTCCCTTCGGCGCCGGCCACGGCAGCTGCTGCGTTGGCTTTCGCGCTGTCGAAGAGTGGCCTGCGAAACCTCGCGATGATTTTCTTTCAGCCTGTCTCGGAAGCAGGGCGCGCCGGAGTTGAAGAATTAGAGAGTCAGACGGGGGAGTTGCTCTCGTTTCAGAACATCGGCCAGCCGGTATTTGACGCGCAGGTGGCTTTCAACATGCTGGACAGGTTTGGTCCGGGGAGCGCGCAGAAGCTTGCTGCCATTCGTGAGCGTTGGAGGGCGGAAACACGGGCGTGCATTGGGGAAAAGGCGGCGCTGCCATCCATAGAGGCGGTGCACGCGCCGGTTTTCTATGGAACAGCGTTTGCGGCGTGGGCGGAGCTGGAGGCAAGGGCGGATACGGATGCGGGGAAGATTTCGGAGGCTTGCCGGTCTGCTGGTTTTTCGTTGGCGGATGACAGTGATGCTGGTCCGAGCAACGTTAGCGCGGCGGGAGAAAAGAGCGTCCAACTTGCGAAGCCGGAAGCGGATCCTTCGCAAGCGGGGCATTGGTGGTTTTGGGGGGCGGCAGATAATATTCGATTGCCGGCGGCAAATGCGGTGAAGCTGGCGGAGACGCTTTCGTGATCGGCCAGAAGATTTTATGGGCGTTGCTGGTTGGCGGGTTGTCGAGCGGCTGTGGGTATCATGTCGCAGGCCGAAATGATTCGCTGCCGAAGAGTATTCATGTGATCGCCGTGCCCGCGCTGGAGAATAAGACGACTAGCTACCGGATCGAGCAGAGATTGACGAGCGCGACGGTTCGTGAATTTCTGGCGAAGACTTCGTACCGCGTGGTATCCGAACCGGCGAACGGGGATGCCGTGCTGCGCGGGAAAGTCTTGAGCCTCGAGGCGGTTCCGCTGCTCTTCGACACTAAGACGGCGCGGGCGACGGCCATGCTGATCACCGTGAAGTGCGAGATTACGTTCGAAGAACGCGAAACGGGCAAAATTCTCTATCACACGGAGAATTTTGTTTTCCGGAACCAGTATGAGATTTCGACGGACGTGACGAATCCGAATGCCATCAAAAGTTTTTTTGAAGAGCAGGACCCGGCGCTGGACCGGCTGGCGCAGGATTTTGCCACGCGGCTGGTGGCGGCGGTGACGGAGAATTATTGAGCCTTTTTGAGTTCTACGCGCGGGTTGATGTAGTCAGTTGTTAGTTCTTAGTTTTTAGTCAGAGAAGAGTGTCGTTACCCTTGGTTCTTGCTGGAATTATTAACGAGACTTCCTAATGGTCGCAGGACCGGGTGAGTCGTTAGGTTTTAGTCGTTAGTTTTAAGTCGGAACAGAATCTCGTTGTTTTTGGTTGTTGCTCGTTTGTGCTCCGCGTGGAGCCGAGTTTTGTGGTTTTGACGCTTTCAGGTTCTGATGTGGAAGTGTCAATTCGTTCCTAGAGGCGGGAAAGGCAGCAAATGGCGCTGGTATCGGCGGAAGAGTTGGTGGGGCGGCTGGAGAAGGGGAAACCCGTTCCGGCAATTTTGTTGCTGGGAGAAGAGCCGTACCTTCGGGATTTGTGCCGGGCGCAGCTGATTGAGCGCTTCGTGCAGGAAGCGGCGCGGACGTGGGCGGTTTCGCGGTATTCGGCGGACCGGGGAGAGACGCAAGCGGCGCTGGATCAGGCGCAAACAATGGCCATGCTTTCGCCAGTGCAGGTGGTGTTCCTGGAAGAGGCTGAGGCGATCGAAAAGCTCGGGGAGAAAAACCGGGACGCGGCTGTGGCTCAACTGGATGCCTATCTGGAGGATCCCGCGCCGTTCACGGTGCTAGTGATTGAAGCGACGGGGCTGGATCAGCGGATGAAGCTCGGGAAGTTACTGGGGGAGAAGACGCTGGTCGTGGAATGCGGGCTGGGGGAAAACGCGGGGGAGCGGCAAACGGCGGCGGCGGCGCTGGCGCGGGCGATCGCGAAAGAAGAAGGCGTGGAGTTTGAAAGGGGCGCCGCGGAGGATTTGGCGGAGTTTGTGGCGGCGGATTTGCTGCGGTTGAAAACGGAGATCGAAAAGCTAGCCACGTACGCGGCGGAAAGGAAATTGATTCGGCGGCAGGACGTCACTGCTCTGGTGATTTCCGAGAAGACGACGACGGTATGGGAATTGGCGGATATGCTGGCTTCGCGGCAGACGAAGAAGGCGCTGGAATTCCTGGACCGTTTGTTGCGCGATGGGGAAGAGCCGCTGCCGATGCTTGGCGCAATGGCCTGGATGTACCGCAAGCTGATTGAGGCCAGCGAAGTGAAGGGCGTGATGAATGGATGGCAAGCCGCGCGGTCGCTGGGGATGCGGCCGGAGCAGGCGGAACTGGCTTTGCAGAATGCGCGCAAGATTTCGAAGGGACGATTGTTAAGTGGATTGAGCGCTCTGCAGAAGGCGGATGACCGCTTGAAGCGGGGCGGGGAAGACGCTCGCGCGGTGATGGAATTTCTGATTACGGAGCTGACGGGAGGGGAAGCGAAGGCGGCGCGCGGATAAGAGCGAAGAATTAACACAGAGGACGCGGAGGACACAGAGTTCACGGAGAGTTCGCGGGCAAATGAAAAAGGGGCGGCCAAATGGCCGCCCCTTTTGTTGGCGAGCTGGAATTGATTGCTAGCGACCGCCACCCTCGTGATGATCAAAATCGAAGAGATCGAAAAGATCGCCTAGCGCCGGGCTGTTAAGCGGCACGTAGGGATTATCTTCGTCAACTCTGGGATTCGGGAAATTATCGCGGCTGCGGTCAGTTAGTGGTTTCAAATTCCAATTCCGCTCGATGAACTTCAGGATCGAAACGTGGTCGGAGTAGGTGTGGCTGATGTGGCCGCCGCGAGTGAAGGGTGAGACGGCGATTAGCGGAATGCGCGGACCGTCGCCAAAGAAGTCGAGCGGCTGGATGTAGCCGGAGTCGTAGTAGCCTCCGCCCTCATCCATGGTGATAAACAAGACGGTGGATTCAAACAGTTCCTTATTCGCGGTGAGATGGTCTACGATTTTCTTGACCATGCCCTCAAAGAGGTCTTCCTTCGATGAAGCTGGGTGGCCGTCGAGAAGGCCGTCTGGCTTGACGAAGGAGACTGCCGGGAGAGTGCCGTTGTCTACGGCGTTAAAGAAGTCAATGGTGTCCTTGATGTGCGCGCCGCGTTGCGTTGCATTGCCCATGATGGCGTTGGTGTAGGACTCGAAATTGCAAATGTTGCAGTAAGCCGCACCAATGAGTATGGTCGGGTCGCTTGTACTTCCACCCGCCTCCTTAATCTTGGTGAGCTCCACCGCGGCGTTGTACGCTCCACCGTAGTAAGCCCAGGAGATGCCCTTTTCATTCAGCGATTCGCCAATGGTGCGCGTATTTATCGGTGGGACGGAACCGCCGCTTGCAATTCCCTTGGTGTCCACGGTGCCGTCCGGCAAGAAGCCCGGGCTGTCGTTATTGACCATGTAGAAGCGGCCGGGCTGGCACTTGGAAGCGGGAGCATAAGGCAGAGATGCCAGGTAATCCAAGACGGGCTTAATGCCAGGCTGCGTGGCATCACCGCACTCGGTGAAGTTGCCGTCGAAATTGATGTCCACGATGTACTGATCGTTGGAGTCTGCGATGGGATTGGGATTAGCGATGTGGGATGGCGGCATGGTGGGATTGCCGTTGCCGTCGGACCAGAAGATAGCGTCGCCGGTGCCGAGCATGACGTGGTTGGCGCCGGTGCCGCCCATGAAGGATTGATGGAAATTGTCGCTCATGGAGTATTGGTCGGCGAGGCTCTTGAGAACGGGAACGTCTCCCGCCTGCATGTTGTAGAAGCCCATGGAGTTGCCCTCGCCATTGTCATCCACAAGGCCAGGAGTGATAAAGCTGAAAGGATCCGGTTCACTCGTGTAGTTGGAGATGACAAAGGGATAGAGGTCGTTCAAGCACCCGGAGGGATTCCGCGGCGTGGCATTGCGGATATTGCAATCCGATTGCTGCCACATTTCGAAGAGCCGGTGCGTGGTGTCGCCGGTGTAGGAATCGTAGGGCAGCTTTGCCCCCGCAAGCGGGAACGGCCCGTTCGGCAGGTTATTGAAATTCGCTACTCGCGTGTCGGCATCCAGAATCTGGCCAGTTACGGGATCGAGAAACTCGCCCGTTTGTTCCGCCCCAGACGCGCCGGTGGTCAGTAGTGGCAAATCGCCGACTTCGAGCGACGGCTCGATGGCTGCCAGGAGAGCAGTGGGAGTCGCAGCGGGAAACGGAGGTGGTTCGCCCGTGACGGGGCTGGGCGAAAAATTCAGGCTCGGCTCCGGCAGCGTCGCGTATGGCGCCTTCTCCGAGTCATCGAGGCTGATGTAATACTCTGTTTTGAAAGGCGATACCGCCTGGAACTGGGCGGCTTTGGAGAAATGGGGGCCGGGCGTGCCGTCCGCGTTGATGATTCCTTTGGAGAGAAGGTTAGAGACCGAATCATGGCTCTTGGGGACGTACGTTGCGAAGAGATGATCAAACGTACGGTTTTCGCCAATCAGCACAATGACGTGCTTGATGGGACTGCGGGTATGCTCTTTCTCATCGGCCTGGAGCGTTCCGGCTAACGGGCCGGCCAGGCTGAATTGGAACACGGTCACGGCAACGAAACAGACGCGCAGACCGTGCAGGGATTTTGAAACGATTTGCTTCAATGACATGCAATCTCCTAGCTCGAATGAATATGGAAAGCACCCGAATGGGCTTGGAGAGCGTGAACTGAGCGCATTACAGCAAGGTTGCGTTCAAGTGAGAGAACCGTGAATTGAAGTTGGATACCGGTAGTGCCGGAACTGGGAACGGGCGCAAACACAAAAAGGCGGGCTTGCGCCCGCCTTTCTAAAATTTTACAGGAGTGAGCAGCTAAGGCGCGTTACTTGGCGGTCTTGGCCGCGAGTCCGTTGTGGGCGAGGGTCAGGCGCGACTTGTAGCGGTTGCCGGTGTTCTCGTGGAGCACGCCTTTGCTGATGGCCTGGTCGATCGCCGACATGGTTGGGTGAAGGAGATTGCCCGCGGCGGTGGCGTCGCCGGCGGTGATGGCGGTGCGCAGACGACGCATCATGGTGCGCACGCGAGTGCGGTTGGCGCGATTGACCTCGGCGCGCTGAAGAGATTGCGCCGCGCGCTTCAAAACTGACTTCTTTTTCTTCTTAACTTTGGTAGCCTGTCCCTGCGCCATCTATTGCTCCTTATAGGTATCACTCAAACTTCTAACGTTAAACGAGGCTTACCGCTTTGTCAAACGGGCGCAAAAGTCGGTCGTGTCCTATTTCGGATTCTTAGACTTCTTTTTCTTATGGAGTTTGGCGAGTCTCAAGTTAGATTCAGCTAAACCCCGCAACGTAGCTGCAAGATGAGTCCGGTTAATTGATTCGGTTTCAAGCCTGTCTGCCGCAATGGCAACTCTTTTGGCAAACTTTCTCATTCGCCTGCGCGCATTCTTGTTGAAACGGAGAGGACCGCCCATAAGCGATTATAACCCCTCCCATAACATAAAAAGGCAACGCGGCTAGTTCCACGTTAGGATACTACCCAAAAGTAGGTGCCCACGCATTTTTCATAACGATCAATCAACCATCTTGTCGCTGAGCCAGCGGGCGACGACGGTTAGGCCGGCGCCCACCAGGCCGAAACAGCTGGCATTGCTCCACCATTCGGTGCCGCGATCATAATCGGCCAGGGAAGTTTCCAATGCCATCTTCGCGGAAGCGACTTTCAAAGGGAGAGTTGGATCGAGCGGCTTCGGCTCGGCGGCATGTTTGAGCTGCTCGAGCATCAGCTGCGGCTGCTTCATATCGAGCATGGAGATGGGCGCGTGGCAGTAGGGGCAGGCCGAGTCGGTTTCAAGATTGATGGACGCGCCACAGCTGGAGCAATTCACAAACTGAACGTTCTGCCGCAACTCCTGGATCTGCCCAGGCGTCAGTCGATGGATGAAATTCTTTTCTTTTAAGAACTCGAAAAAGGCGATGAAGTGACCGTCATCGGTGCCGCATCGCCAATACGTGAAAGGCATGTTGCCCTGCAGGTCGTGCGCCAGCTTCAGCGTTGTTGCACAACGCGGACATTGCATCGTGTCAGGAAGCGATGGCTTCGCGGGGGATGGATGCTCCCCGATGAATTTCATGAGCTTCAGTGTGGAGCCGGGAGAAAGCTTCAGGCTTTCGAAATGATCGAACCAGAACGCCTGGCATCCAGCGCAGACATCGATGGCGACCTGCCCGCCCATGCGGGCCTCCAACGTCATGGCGGTCATTTCGGTTTTGCAGCCGGGGCACTTCATAGACAGACATTGTAGCTGGTCGCCTGGGTGTCTATCGCATCGACCGGGGAGGAAGTTTCATCAGCCCAACTAGTTCGGCTGGCCGCTCTAACTTCTCGAACGGAAAGAAAAAGCCCCGCCCTCCCTGGGGGGAAAATGGCGGGGAGGGGGAACAGCGTCGAAGCTCTATTATTTGTCGTGGTTGAAGGAAAGCGGGAATTCGTAAATGATCTCGCCCACCGGAACATGCAGAACCAGTTGGCGGGACTTGCCATCGCGTTCGAACCACACGGCTCCCGCGGTCTTCTCGCTTGGTTTCAACGTGCATTCGCGCAGGGAGAGTTCGTTGATTTCGCGAACCATGTTCACGAGAGCATTTTGATTTTTCGCGGCGATCTCTTCGAGCGCCTGGTGCTGCGCCAAATAGTTTGGCGAAGGGTCGGACACCGGAAGTTTGTAGGTCAAGACATAGACATCCCCGTTGGGAGAGGAGTAAGGCCGCGAAGGCTGCGCTTCGCCGGCAGCACCTGCGCTGGCCGAGGTCCAAAGAACCTGATGATTGGCTGCTTTCGCCAATTGTGCGGGATCCTGGTAGCGCAGAGGCTTCACGAGCGGCGCGATCTCATCCAGCGAGACCAACTTCGGCAGCACGTAAACGGATTGTGTACCACCATTGACCACTGCGACATTGGCGCGCATCTTCCAGCCGGTGTCCTGAAGCGAAACTTGAACGGTGACGCCGCTGGCGGTCAGCGATTCCACCAGCTGGCTGCCATTCATGAACTGGTAGCTCCCTGTGGCTCCTGCCTGCCAGCGCGCCACGCCGTTGCTGATCGCGGCGTTATCGCGGGGAACTTGCGCATCGGGCCGCTTGCGGACCGGCCGGGTGAGATACATGTGTGCCACATAGCCTTGCTTGCCGTCTTCGGTGCGGATATTGACGGTGTAGCCTTCGACATCGGAGAGCACGGTGACTTCTTCCCCGCATTCCAGATCGGCGACGAGCTGCAGGGGCAGAGTCTGCTCCCGGTCGGCGGTCATGGGAACGCTGAGGTTCCCGTTGCAACTGATCTTGCTGGTAAGGGGCGCGTTGTTGGAAGTAGAAGAGGAATTCGCGAGTTCTTCGCAGCGCGAGGATGAGCTGATAACCAGGCTCGCAATCGCGCCAAGTAGTATGAATTTGCTGTTCATGGTCAGGCCCCTTCCCATACCGCGGAACAATTTCAAAGTTTTAATCTCCGCTTCGATTTGCATCTTGGCGTTCGGGAAGGATTGCGTCCATAGTTCCTCCGTACCAGAGTACAGGTAATGAGGAGGATACTGACCTGGGTGAGGAAAAAGTTTTCAGATTTCAATTGTCAGCAATCCATTCTTAGTTTTTAGTAGTTAGTCCTTGAACGGAAGAGGAAGGGGGAGATCTATGGGAACGCTTTTCAAGAGCGCTGCTCGATTACTAGTTGCTTTGCTGTTTTGTGCCAGCGGGCTCTACGCGCAGGCGCCCGCGGAGGCGCCGGCGAAAGCGGAGTGCGATTGCTCTGAGGTCGAATTGATGAACGCCAGACTGGCCGCGTTGGAGAAGCGGCTCAGTGATTGGCCGGACCTCGCGCGTTATCGCGAGGCCAACGGCAAGGTAGTTGCTCCGGCGAAGGACGAGCAGCGCGTCGTTTTCATGGGCGATTCCATCACGGACATGTGGGTGCAGCCGAGGTTCGGCGCATTCTTTCCGGGCAGGCCGTATGTCGGACGCGGGATTGGCGGCCAAACCACGCCGCAAATGTTGTTGCGCTTTCGGGCGGACGTGCTCGCGCTCCAGCCAAAAGTCGTGGTGATTCTGGCGGGAACGAATGACCTTGCGGGGAACACCGGACCGATGACTCTCGAAGAGACCGAAGGAAACCTCGCTTCCATGGCGGAACTTGCGCGCGCTCACGGAATTCAGGTGGTGCTTTCTTCCGTGATGCCAGTCAGCAACTACGGCCACGATCGCGATGGCAATCCGGTCGACATCCGGTTGAAACGTCCGCCGGAGAAGATTCTAGAATTGAATGCGTGGATCAAGAAGTACGCCACAGACCGGGGCGGCGTGTACCTCGACTATTTTTCGGCGATGGTGGATGCGCAGGGCCTGCTCAAGAAAGAGCTGAGCGAGGACGGTCTGCATCCGAATGCGGCAGGATACGCCCTTATGGCGCCGCTCGCGGAAAGAGCCATTCAAGAGGCCCTGAAGAAAAAGGCCCCGCGCCATTAAAATGGCTCTCTTTCGCGTAACGAACCGTTAACTTGACCGCGACGGACTGCTGCGCTAGGGTGTTATGAGTTTCTCCCTAGCAGGCTACGAAGCGGCTGCGCACAACGAGGAGGAATCCCATCGGCCACCCGGTTCCGGTAACAAGAAAACCTTCCAATTGGATGCGACGTACCGTTCACATTTCCGGACAAATTGAGCCCTTCTTTGGCACGCTGGACGAAAACGTGCGCCTGCTCGAGGACTCGCTGCGCGTGCGCACGCATTTGCATGACACGCGGCTGACCATCGAAGGCGAACAGGACTGCGTGGACCAGGCGGTGAAGATCGTCGAAGAATACAACCACTTGACGCGGCACGGGCGCGCGCTCTCCGCCGCGGAAGTGAAGTCGCTGATGCGCGTGGCTACGGACGAGCCGCACGAATCGCCGCGCGGGATGTTTGAGCACAGTCGCGTGCGCTCCTTCGGCAAGAAACAGGTCACGCCGAAAAACGCCAGCCAGAAACGCTACATGGAAGAGATCGAGAAGCACGACATGATGTTCGGGATCGGGCCAGGCGGAACAGGCAAAACGTACATCGCGGTGGCCATGGCCGTAAGCGCGCTGCTGACCAAGCAGGTGAACCGCATCATCCTGGCGCGGCCGGCGGTGGAAGCGGGTGAGCGGCTCGGTTTCTTGCCGGGCACGCTGCAACAAAAGATCGATCCTTACATGCGTCCGTTATACGACGCGCTGTACGACATGCTGGACGCGGACAAACTGGAGCGTTTTTTGGAGAAGGGCATCATCGAGGTTGCGCCGCTCGCGTTCATGCGCGGGCGCACGCTGAACGATTCTTTCGTGATTCTGGATGAAGCGCAGAACACCACCAGCGAACAAATGAAGATGTTTCTCACGCGTCTGGGCTTCAACTCGAAAGCGGTGATTACCGGCGACGTAACGCAGATTGACCTGCCACAGGGGAAAAAGTCCGGCCTGATCGAAGCACTGGAAGTTTGCGGCAAGATCGAAGGAATCGGTGTGGTGCAGTTTGGCGAAAAGGATGTGGTTCGACACAACTTGGTGCAACAGATTATTCGCGCCTATGAAGAGTATGATGTAGCTCATCCGCAACGGGGCGGAAACGCCGGCAACGGCAAAGCGGGAACGCAAACGAGAGAATCCGGGAAAGACCAAAATAAAGAAATCCAGCAAGGATGATCCTGAACCGCCAGAGAAGCGTGCGCGTGGCGCGGCGTCCACTCGAATCGTTTCTCCGCCGTGTGCAAGGCCAACTGGGATTGCAGGAAGCGGGTGTCACGATTTGCCTGGTCAGCGACGCGGAGATCGCGCGGATGAATGAGGCGTTTCGCAAGAAGAAGGGACCCACCGACGTGCTTTCGTTTCCAAGCGTCGCGCGGCGAAGGCCCGTGCCGCTGCGCCGGAATTCCAGTAAAGGAAAAGTTGGCGAATACCTCGGTGACGTGGCCATCTCACCAGCCACAGCGCGGCGCTACGCGGAGAAATCCGGCCGGAAACTGCCGAGTGAGCTTCGCGTGTTGATCCTCCACGGCGTTTTGCACCTTCTTGGGTACGACCACGAGACCGATCGCGGCCAAATGGACCGGGTGGAGCGTAAGCTGCGCAAGCGGCTTGGACTGGCGTGATGAATTTAAGTTGGCTCTACGCGCTGAGTGTCGTGCTGGTTGGCCTGACCCTGCCCATTTTCTCCTACTTGACTTTGATCTACCGGGAATTGGGTCGCATGACCACTGGCCGCGTGCACGAGCATCTGGATATTTTCGAAGCAGAAATTGAACCGAAGCTGAAGATCAATCGGCGGAGCGGCGGACGGACGTTTCGCATCCTCGGGCACTTCATGCTGGCGTTTCTTGTGTTGGAAACCACGCGCGGCGTGGTCTACTTCGTTCCGGGCAAATGGGAATCCTTCGTACAGTTCTGCGTCTTTACTGCTCTCGAAGTCGTCATTGCGATGCATTTTGTTCCGGACATGCTTTTGTACCGCACGACGGGACGCTGGCTCCTGCCATTGCTGCCGCTGATCCGCGCCGCGATGTGGTTTGTCTGGCCAGTCCGCGTGTTCCTGGAAGGCGCGGAGTCCTTGGCGCGAATCTCGGAATATGAAGCGGAGAAAACAGCGGAACAGCGCACGGAAGAAGGAATTGAGGCACTTGTGGAAGCGGCGGAAGAAGAAGGCATCATCGAGCCGGAACAAGCGGACCTGATCGAACAAGTTGTTGAGTTCAGCGACAAGCGGGTACGCGAAGTGATGACGCCGCGGCCCGATATTGTTGCTATGCCGGCGGATGCCTCTCTCGAAGAGCTACATGCCAGGGTGCTCGAGACGAAATTCAGCAAAATGCCCGTCTACGAAAAATCGCTGGACGATATTTTCGGCGTGGTCTACGCGCAGGACCTTTTGCAGATCGCGGATCAGGACTTACTCAAGCGCAAGGTGCGGGAGCTCGCAAAGCCCGCGCTGTTCATACCGGAAACAAAGGTTGGTTCGGAGTTGTTGCGCGAAATGCGGCAAAAGGGCCAGCCATTGGCGGTGGTCATTGACGAGCATGGGACGGTGGCTGGAATCGCCACGATCGAGGACCTGGTGGAAGAAATCGTCGGTGAAAAAGGCAACGATGGAAGGCCCCCCGCGCCCGACGTGGTGCGCGAGCCGGATGGCGGACTGGTGATGCGCGGAAGCATGGCGATCGGAGACGTGGAGGAATTGCTCGGTGTGCAGTTTGGCGACAAATCGGATGAAGCTGTGACGACCCTCGCGGGCTTGCTCAGCCACGCCATGGGGAAAGTTCCCGGGCCGGGCGACAAAATCGAACTGGAAGGGCATCGCTTCGAAGTCCTGGAAGCCAACCAGAGAAAGGTATTGCGCGTACGGATTCGCAAGCACATGACGGCGGCTCCGGCGAAGCCCTAGGCATCCACGAACGGAACGACGCGAAAGCACCGGAAACTGTCGAAACATTAGAACGAGCAGGAAAAGTTTGAGGCGCAAGGAACGCAGAGATTGCAGAGAAGAGTGACGATGGAAAGAAGTGGAAAGACGGGGAAGAAGGATTTCCGGTCGGGCTTTGTGGCCATCATTGGGCGGCCGAACGCCGGAAAGTCAACGCTCGTGAACCGGCTGGTCGGGCAGAAAATCGCAATCGTAACCTCCAAACCGCAGACCACGCGCAACCGCATTCAGGGAATCGTGACGAAGCCCGAAGGACAAACTGTTTTCATCGACACGCCAGGCCTGCACGAGGCGGATTCGGCGCTGGGACGGCAAATGATGCAGGAAGTGGCGGCGGCTCTGGAAGGCATCGATGTCTTACTGTTAATGGTGGATGCCAGCCGCACGCAGCCGCATGCGGATGACCTACTGCTGGAGAAAGCCAAGCGTTTTCGCGGCAAGACAATTCTGGCGCTGAACAAAGTGGACCAAGTGCCGAAACCGAAACTGTTGCCGTTGATCGAAGCGTTCTCGAAAGCGTTCGACTTCGCCGCGATTGTACCGATCTCCGCGCTGAAGGGCGCGGGTTGCGAAGACCTTCTAAAAGAAATTCTCAAGCAATTGCCGGAAGGCGAGCCGTATTTTCCCGAAGATCAGGTGACGGACCAACCGGAACGCTTTCTGGCCGCCGAAATCATTCGGGAAAAGGCGATTCAGGTGATGTACCACGAGGTGCCGTACGCGCTCGCAGTGGTCGTGGAAAAGTTCGAGGAATCGCCGAAGCTGCTGCGCATCGAAGCCACCATGAACGTGGAACGCGATACGCAGAAGAAAATACTCATCGGCCACAAAGGAGGAGTTCTCAAGAAAATAGGTACGGAGGCGCGCAAGGAGCTGGAGGCGCTGCTCGATACCAGAATCTATCTCGGCTTGTTCGTGAAGGTCGTGCCGGATTGGCGGGAAAGCCCGCAAAAGGTTCGCGAGTTGGATTGGCATTTTCAGCTGGAAGGTTTAAGCGAGGACCAGGGCAAAGGCGAGTAGTTGCTACCAGCCGCATTTCCGCGCGGAAACAGTTATCTAGAGAACGAGAGGGTACAGTCCTGGTTCGGATTCGCTCAGTACGCTGACGGCACGCTCCCGCGGCCATATCCGCCGAAGGACCAGCGGACGCCAACCGTGGCGTAAAGGCCGTAAGGACCGTTGGTACGCAGATCGGCAGAGCCAAGAAGTTTGCTATAGCGCCCCAGATAATCCACCTGATGCTGCGTTACGCGAATATCAAAATTCTTCGGCAATTGAAATCCGATTCCCACGGAGCGCTCATACGCGATCGGTTCCATCGAAGCGCCGTAACTCAGTTGGGGAATGTTTCTCCCAAAGCTGAATCGCGGTTCGAAAAAAAGAAATAAATGACGCGCGGGAGTTCGGCCAAGAGGCTGGAGCTCCAGGTAGCCGCTCAGCATATACCGGGCATAAGCCGTGCACGTTGACGTGGTCCCACCGGCGTTGGCGGGTTGTGGAAACATGCAGCGTCCAAGATCTGGTTCATTGTGTGAAGGTGCCACCTCGAAATCCGTGTAACCGCGAACCCAGTTTCTTGGGAAAAATGTGTTTTGTTGCGGAGTGGCCGCCGCTCGTGTCGTGGATTCGATCTCAGCCGTTTGCGCCCGTCCTTGCGGCACGCAGAAACACAACAGGGCAGCTGCAACGAGTGTCTTTTTCATTTCGACAATTCTCCTCAATTCTGTCGAGCGCGCGATGCTGTTCAGGACCTGCAATGACAGGGGAAGTGCCCGACGAGAGGCACGGCGGCGGGGTCTTTAGGCCGCCCGGATGACCGCCGATCCGGAGCAGCTTTACAAAGTCACAGCCAGGAATGGCGCGATTCTACACCGGCCTGCAGCGCTTTACGATGTTCAATTTGGGACATTGTGGAATTGTGAGCCGTATCAGTCACTCTGGCCGTGGCTATTCCGGCGCCGCGATTCCCAACGATTTCATTTTGCGGTAGAGATGGCTCCGCTCCAGGCCGAGCGCCGTAGCGGTTTGCGTCATATTCCAGCGGTGCTCCTGCAGCTTTCGCAGGATAAATTCCCGCTCGTAAGCGCTGCGTGCTTCATGCAGCGTCGAGTACGGATGATGAGGGCTCTCCGCAACGCCGCGAAACAGTTCGGGGGGAAGGTGGTGCGGCTCGATGCGCGGCTGGGGGCAGACAATCACCAGTCGCTCAATGAGATTGCGGAGTTCACGCACGTTGCCCGGCCAAGGGTAGCGGATCAGAATTTCCATGGCGGAATCGCTAAGCTCGCGATTTTTCTTCGTGTAGGCAGAGCTGAACTCCTTCAGGAAATACCGGGCCAGCGTGGGAACGTCTTCCCTGCGGTCGCGCAGCGGCGGAACGAAAAACGGAATCACGTTTAGCCGGTAGAAAAGGTCTTGGCGAAACGCGCCGCGTGCGATTTCCTGTTCGAGATTTTTATTTGTAGCGGCGATTACGCGTACGTCCACGCTCATCGTTTCATTCGAGCCGACGCGTTCGAAACGCTGCTCTTCCAGAACCCGCAAAACCTTAGATTGCGTGCGCAGGCTCATGTCGCCGATTTCATCGAGGAACAGCGTTCCGCTATCCGCTTTTTGAAATTTGCCAGTCTTGTCTTCGGAGGCGCCCGTGAAGCTTCCCTTGATGTGGCCAAAAAGTTCGGATTCGATCAGATCTTCCGGGATCGCGGCACAGTTCACTTCCACGAAGGGGCCCTTGCTGCGGAGGCTGGCGGCATGCAGCGCGTGAGCGACGAGCTCCTTGCCGGTGCCGCTTTCGCCGTAGATCAGGACGCGCCCGTTCGTCGGCGCAGTGACGGCAATCTGCTGACGCAGAGCTTTCATCGGCACGCTGTCGCCGATCACCTGGTACCGCCGGCCTAACTCACTCCGCAGCAGCTGGTTCTCTTCTTCCAGGCGCCGTTGCTGAATGGCATTGCGGACAAGAACAATGATTTTCTCGAGGGACAGAGGTTTCTCGATGAAATCGAAAGCGCCGAGTTTTGTCGCGCGAACAGCCGTCTCGATGGTGCCATGACCCGAAATCATTATGACCGCGGGAGGCCGCGGCAGCGCCCGCATGCGGCTGAGGGCTTCCAGGCCATCCATTCCCGGAAGCCAAACGTCGAGAAGAATGACTTCAATGTCGCCAGCGGCCACGCGCTCAAGCGCTTCCTCGGCAGAGCCGAGCGCTTCCACGTGGTAGCTCTCATCTTTGAGGATCGAGGAAAGGGATTCCCGGATGCCAGCCTCGTCGTCCACGACGAGGAGATACGGTTTGGGAGTCATCGAATCGTTTCCGTTCCGCTAAATCCGGCAACGGAAGCGGGCGTTGGTTCGGCAACAGGGAGCTCCACGAGAAAACGCGAACCAACCGGCAGATTGTCTTCGACATGAATGCTGCCGCCGTGTTCGGCGATGATACGCGCGGCGATGGCCAGGCCAAGACCCGTGCCGCGGCCCTTTGTTGAGAAATGAGGAAGGAACAGCTTGTCTTTGTCTTCCGGCGAAATTCCGTGGCCGGTGTCCGACACGCAGATTTCAATCGTTTCCGCGTCTGCGCGGGATCGCGTTGAGACGACAATCTCGCGGAACGTGGAGTTTTCGAGTGCCTCGGCGGCGTTGTCAATCAGATTGACCACTACACTGCGAAGCAGCCCGCCATCTGCGCGAACCGACGGAAGATTCTCGGCAAGTGTGGTTTTGAGGGCAATCCCGTCGAGCCGTCCAGCAAAAACCTCCAGGGCCTCGTGGACAATGTCATTCGCATTGGCAGTCGACAGTTTCGCGGTGGGGAAGCGCACGAATTGGGAGAACTCATTCACCAGCGCCGCGAGCGTCGAGACTTCCCGCTCGATGAGCCGCGAGCACTCCTGGACCAAATTTACCAGTTCGGAGTTCTGAGATCTGGCCACTTGAGACTTATCGCGGCGATCGAGGAATCGCGAGAGCCGCTGAGCGGAAAGTTGGATGGGCGTCAGCGGGTTCTTGATCTCGTGCGCAATCCGCCGAGCCACTTCCTGCCAGGCGGCCGATTTCTGAGCCCGCAGCATCTCCGTCAAGTCATCGAGAACCAGCACGTAGCCCGCATTCGCGCGCCGAGGTCCAAGCGAACTAACGGTCACCGCAAGATGCAAGACGCGCCCTTCCACTACCGTTTCAATTTCCCGCGAGACCACGCCCATGCGCAGCGACTGGCGCATCAAGTAATGCACGATACGCCCCGCCTCTCCTCCGAGGAGCTCTTCCAGCGAGCGAGAATTGCTCCTTTCGGACCCGAACATGCGCGTAACCGATTTGTTGGCGCGAAGGATTCCTCCCGCGGCATCCAGAGAAATGACTCCCGTCGGAATGTTTTCGAGCACCGTCTCCATCAACTGCCGCCGGCGTTCCAGCTCCTGCACGGCCAGTTGGAGATTCCGGGTAAACTGATCGATCTGCGAGCGATTATCCCGCAGCTGCGTGGTCATGGTGTTAAACGAGCGCACCAAGACGCCAAGCTCGTCCTGCGCCTGCTCTGGCACCTGGTAGTCAAAGTTTCCGGAAGAAACTTCTCGCGTTCCTTCCGCCAGCGCCTGAATTGGCACGGTCACTTGTTTCGCGAGAAACAGCGCCACCCACATCACCGCGGAGAGCAGCAGCACGGTAAAGAGAAGCAGAATCAAAAGCATCTGGCGTTTCAAAGCGCGCAGATCTTGTTTCTCCTGGTAGTACTCACGCGTTTGGGATTGAATCGTGGTGAGCCGCCCGAGGATGTCCGGACTCGTGCGATTCGCTGCAACGATGAATCCGGCGGCCTGCCCGCCCTCCAGAATCGGCAGCCGCGCGCCGAAGTACGTCTTCCCACCCGCTTGCCAAACTTCCACTCCGCTCTGCAACGGGCGCAGATATTCGCCCAAGACTCCTGATTGCGCACAAACGGTGCCCCTACGATCCTCGGACTGGTTGTCGCAAACCACTCCGCCCCGGACCGCCTTGCCATTCCGATCCAATATCCACACCGCATCCGCGCCCTTTGCAAAGGCGCGTTGCAGATAGTCATCCCTCGGCCCGGTAGTTTCCGTCAGCGCCTGCAAAGCCATGCCGCGAAGCCGAGGCAACTGTGTGCGCCCCAGATCATTCAAAAGCTTTTGGGTTTCTTCCGAAGCAATCTCCAGCGGCCTTGGAAACCAGAGCAGCAGACTTCGATTGATCAGCGAATAGCTGACGATGAACATGAAGACGATGGGCAGCAGCGAGATCGCCATGGCTCCCACGACCATCTTGGTTTTGAAGCGCGCGCCAAGCTGCTCTCGGCTTCGTTCGGCCCACAGCCGCAGCGTGCTTCGCGCTAAAATAAGGGCGAAGACGAGAAAGGCGGCGGTGATGAAACTGGACACCGCATACAGGACCATGACTGTGCGCCAGTTGCGTGGTTCGAAAGGAACATCCAGCGAGCCGAACGTAAAGACGGCGGCCAGCAGCAACGTCAGAAGAATTCCACCGGTAGCCAAACCCCAGCGCTGCTTGTTGTCTAGGTGGCTCATAGGGGAACTCGTCGCAGGGATGCCAAGAAAACTACTAAATCCGTGTCGCCGCGAGCCCCGCAGACAATTTTCGTCAGTAGAGCGGGAACATAAGCAGATTGTGTCGAAATGTGCCTCATTGACATCTCTAAGGCAAGATAGCTACCGCGTAGAAGCAAGTCAAGAATTCAACCTGTACTCTTTCCATAGGACCTGTCCTGGTGGGCAGGTATTAGCCATTTCAGAACGAAGCGATAAATTCTGGGTACGCTCCCCTTCGTCATTTGTTAAGGTGAGCGCTGGGTGCAAACCCAGTCGGGAGTGTTGCGGATGTCCGTCCGTTTGGGCGAAATCTTAGTTAAGGAAAGCCTCATCACCCAGGACCAGCTGCAAAAGGCGCTGGAATTCCAGCGTGCAAATGGCGGCAAGCTGGGAAGCTGTCTGACCAAGATGGGCTTTATCACCGACGATGACATCACCGGCGTGCTCTCCCGCCAGTACGGCGTTCCTTCCATCAATCTGAAATACTACGAAATCGATCCCAACGTCATAAAGCTCATTCCTCAGGATACGGCGTCGCGCTACCAGGTGATTCCGCTTTCGCGCGTCGGCTCCGTCCTTACTATCGCCATGACGGATCCCACCAACGTCTTCGCGATGGACGATATCAAATTCATGACGGGCTTCAACGTCGAGCCGGTAGTGGCTTCAGAGTCGGCCATCGGCGATGCCATTTCACGCTTCTACGGCGGAGCGGCGTCGAACCACGAGGAACTCAGCAACTTGATGAAGGACCTCGTTGACGAGGACAACGAACTCGAACTGGCTGCCGAAGAATCGGAGCTGGACACCGCGACACTGGAAAAGGCCGCGGAAGAAGCTCCCATCATCAAGCTCGTCAATCTGATCTTGACGGACTCCGTGAAGCGCGGAGCGAGCGACATTCACATCGAACCATACGAACTCGAGATGCGCGTGAGGTTCCGCGTTGACGGCCAGCTGCAGACGGTGATGACTCCGCCGCTGCGCTTGAAAGACGCGATTACCAGCCGCCTGAAGATCATGGCCAAGCTCGATATCGCGGAAAAGCGCTTGCCGCAAGACGGCCGCATCATGATCAAGTACAAGGCCGAAGGAAAGAAAAAGGAACTAGACTTCCGCGTTTCCACCGTCCCCACGCTGTACGGCGAAAAAATCGTCATGCGATTGCTGGACAAGGAAAACCTCCGGCTGGACATGACCAAGCTCGGCTTCGAACCGGAGTCGCTCAAGAAATTCGAACGCAACATTTTGAAGCCCTACGGCATGGTGTTGGTCACCGGCCCCACTGGTTCGGGTAAAACCAACACCCTGTACTCTTCCGTGGCCACCCTGAACACCGTGGATACAAATATTATGACGGCGGAAGACCCGGTCGAATTCCAGTTGGCGGGCATCAACCAAGTCCAAATGAAAGAGCAGATCGGTTTGAACTTCGCCGCTGCTCTGCGCGCCTTCCTGCGGCAGGACCCCAACATTATCCTGGTCGGTGAGATCCGCGACTTTGAAACGGCGGAAATCGGCGTTAAGGCTGCGCTCACAGGACACTTGGTTTTGTCCACCCTGCACACCAACGACGCGCCTTCGACCATCAGCCGCTTGATGAACATGGGTATCGAGCCGTTCCTGGTGGCCACTTCTGTGAACCTGATTTGCGCCCAGCGTCTTGTGCGCCGGATCTGTTCGAATTGCAAGGAAGAGTTGGAAGTGCCGGAACAGGCGCTGATTGATGCCGGATACTCCCCGGAAGAGGCGAAGAAGACCAAGATTTATCATGGTAAAGGCTGTACCACGTGCGGCAAGCGCGGCTACAAGGGCCGCACAGGTCTTTACGAAGTAATGGAAATCAACGATGAGCTCCGGGAATTGATCCTCGTCGGCGCCTCCGCTCTGGAATTGAAGAAAAAGGCAATCGAGCAGGGCATGATTACCCTGCGGCGCAGCGGTTTGACGAAGGTTGCGCTCGGACAGACAACCATGGAAGAAGTCCTGCGCGAAACGGTTTTATAGAATCGAAGGTGACGGATGGCTGGCATCACGCTGAGTGAATTGTTGAAGAAAATGATCGAGATGGGAGGCAGCGACCTCCACATTACGACAAACAGCGCTCCGCGTGTGCGCGTGCACGGCCGCCTCCGGCCTTTGGACATGCCGCCTCTGACCGCCGCGGACACCAAGTCGCTGGCCTACAGCGTTTTGACCGATGCGCAGAAACATCGCTTCGAAGAAAACCTGGAACTGGACTTCTCGTTCGGCTTGAAGAATCTGGCTCGTTTCCGCGGCAACGTATTCAATCAGCGCGGCGCGGTTGGCGCCGTCTTTCGTACGATTCCCTGGGAAATAAAAGGCTTCGACGCTCTTGGGTTGCCACTAGTGGTGAAGGGATTGTGTGACAAGCCGCGCGGACTGGTCCTCGTCACCGGGCCGACAGGCTCCGGCAAGTCCACCACGCTCGCTGCCATGCTGGATAAGATCAACAGCGAACGGGAAGAGCACATGATTACCATTGAGGACCCCATCGAGTTTCTTCACAACCACAAGAAGTGCCTTGTAAACCAGCGCGAAGTCCACGCCGATACACATTCGTTTGCCAATTCCCTGCGCGCCGCCCTACGTGAAGATCCCGACGTCGTTCTCATCGGCGAAATGCGCGACCTCGAGACCATCGAATCGGCTCTGCGCATCGCGGAAACCGGACACTTGACCTTTGCCACCCTGCACACCAACTCGGCGGCTTCCACCATCAACCGTATTATTGACGTTTTCCCGTCGCACCAGCAGCCTCAGATTCGCGCGCAGCTTTCCATGGTGCTCGAAGGCATCCTTTGTCAGGCGCTTCTTCCGCGCGCCGATGGCCGCGGCCGCGCCATGATCATGGAAGTGCTCATTCCGACACCGGCCATCCGCAACCTGGTCCGCGAGGACAAAATCCACCAGATCTATTCGGCGATGCAGACCGGAACGGGGCAGACGGGCATGCAGACGTTCAACCAGGGGCTTGCCAACGCTTACTTTACCAAGGCCATTACTCTGGACATGGCCATGTCGCGTTCATCCAATGCTGATGAGCTTCAGGACATGATCAACCGCGGCGTTTCTACACCTGGCGGCGGTAGCAGCAAGGCGCCTGTGGGCAGCAAACGCTAGCAAAGATTCGAGAATCTGGACGGCCCGATGCCGGAAGGATTAACGGAATGAGGAGGCAATCAAATGCCGGACTATAAATACCAAGGAACGAGCCGCTCCGGCTCCAGTGTCAGCGGCGTGATGACCGCCGCGAACAAGGGCGAGCTGCAGAATTTGCTCAAGCGTCAGCAGATTACTGCGACAAAAATGACCGAAAAGGGCAAAGAGTTCAACATGCCCCAGTTCGGTGGAGGCGTGAAGGCCAAGGAGCTTGCCATCTTCACGCGGCAGTTCTCGGTCATGATCGACGCGGGCTTGCCGCTCGTTCAATGTCTCGAGATTCTTGCCAGCCAGCAGGAGAACAAGTTTTTTCAGAAGGTCCTGGTTGGCACGCGAAGCCAGGTCGAAGGTGGCGCGACGCTTTCGGCAGCCATGCGCACCTCGCCAAAAGTGTTCGACGCTCTGTACGTGAACATGGTCGAAGCGGGCGAGACGGGCGGTATTCTCGATACCATTCTGCAGCGCCTTTCAACCTACATCGAAAAGAACGTCAAGCTGCAGCGCGCCGTAAAGTCCGCCCTCGTTTATCCTGTGGGCGTTTTGACGGTAGCCGGCGGCGTAATCACTTTGTTGCTGTGGAAAGTCGTGCCAATCTTCGCCACCCTGTTCGCGGGCCTGGGCGTGGACCTCCCGTTGCCCACGAAAATCGTCATCGCTTTGAGCAACTTTGTCGGTAGCATTTTTGGTTTGCTCATCGTCGTGGCCATCATAGGCGGAGTCTTTGGATTAAAGGCCTGGTACGGAACCAAGCAGGGCCGCTTCGTTCTGGATACCATCATCCTTAAACTGCCCGTGCTCGGCGTGCTCATGAGAAAGATTGCCGTCGCGCGTTTCACCCGGACTCTCGGAACGCTCATCTCCAGCGGCGTGCCGATCCTGGAAGGTCTGGACATCACCGCGAGGACTGCGGGTAACGCGGTCGTCGAAAGAGCTTTGCAGCAGGTGCGCAAGTCGCTCGAAGAGGGCAAGTCGCTCACCGAGCCTCTTCGGGATTCCGAAGTATTTCCCGGCATGGTCACGCAGATGATTGCCGTCGGCGAACAGACCGGCGCCATGGATGCCATGCTGCAGAAGATCGCTGATTTTTACGAAGAAGAAGTTGACGCGGCGGTGAAAGACTTGCTGACTGCTCTCGAGCCCATCATGATCGTCTTTTTGGGCGTGATCGTCGGCGGCGTGGTTATCTCCATGTACTTGCCGCTGTTCTCGCTGATCGGCAAGCTGAGCTCGATGCACTAGACCGGGCCTCCGCCCGCTCGGTAGAACCCTCTTTGCGGAGGGCAGAGGAGTGAACCTCTGTCCTCCGTTTTTCCTGCCTGAACTTGGGGATAGCCGGATGCCGGGAAAAGGCGCGGGCGAGCAATGGACAAAAGCTTTGCTACAAGGGAGTGGCTGGACTGGCTGACGCGTGTTCGTCTCCTGACGATCACCCTCATCCTCACCGTCGGAGTTGTCTGGCCCCAATACATTCCCGGTTTCAGCACCAATCGTTTTTTTCTCCCGCTAATCATCTTCTGGATCACTCTCGGCCTGCTGGATCTCATTCTTTTGCGCTGGGTCCCGCAAGCGAAATGGCATGGCGGTCTCCAGGTGGCCGGCGACGTCGCCATGATTTCGCTGCTGGTGTATTCCACGGGTCTTCAGGAGAGCTATTTCATCTCGCTCTATCTTCTCGTCATCATTGTCGGCAGTATTCTGTTTTCGCGCCGCATTGCCTTCCTGATCACTGCTGTGTGCTTCCTGCTTCTTGTTGCCATGACCGTGTTTGTGTACGCCGGCAAGCTCGCCCGCACTTCTGCAAGCCTGCCGACTCCGGAAAGCCTGCGTACCTGGCTGGTGATGAATCTTCTCGGCTTTCTCGCGGTCGCTTATCTCGCGAGTCTCCTGGCTCAATCGCTCCGCCGCAAAGGCGCGGAGTTGGAAGAGAAACGCGAGGAGCTGCTTAGCCTGCAGGATTTCACCGAAGACATTATTCACTCCATGCGTGGGGGGCTGCTGACCACCGATCTTGACGGGCACATTCTGTTGCTCAACCGCACCGGAGAGGAAATCCTGGGATTGCGATTTAGCGACTTACGCGGGAAAAAGCTGCAAGAGCTGAACGACGATTTCTGGCTGCCAGGCCACTACGCCAATGCAGAGAGGCTCTCTCTCCGCAAGGAAATTGATTTCCGTACGCCCACCGGCGAACAGCGCTATCTGGGCATTAGCATCTCTCCCCTTCGTTCGCGTAATGCGCAGCGCAGCGGCTATGTTTTCAATTTCCAGGATCTCACGGATCTGCGCCGTCTGGAGCAGGAGGTGGCGACAAAAGAACGCATGGCCGCTTTGGGCCGGCTTTCCGCCGCCATTGCTCACGAGATTCGCCAGCCGCTTACTGCCATGGCCGGTGCGGTCAAGGAGTTGGCGCGTCTGGTGCCGCTCGAGGAAGACGAAAAGCATCTGGTCAATATTGTCAGCAGGGAATCGGAGCGACTAAACAGCATCATCACCAACTTTCTCAACTACTCCAGGGAAAGGAGCTACGAGTTCCAGGAGGCCGACGTGCGGAGTCTCCTGGATGAAGCACTGTTGCTCATGGAGAAAAAGCCGGACTTCGGCGCGAAATATCAGATTGTCCGGGCGTTCAATGGTCACGAGTTGCGCGCGCGAGTGGACGCCAACAAGATCAAGCAGGTCTTTTGGAATCTCTGCGACAACGCGCTGCGTGCCATGCCCGACGGCGGCACGCTCACCATCAAGCTGGACCAGCGTCCCTTCTGGCTGCGCATCGCTTTCCGCGATACGGGAATTGGCCTGGACGCCAAGCAAAGATCCAAGATTTTTGAGCCCCTCCAATCGAGTTTTGAAGGCGGCACGGGCCTCGGCTTATCCATCGTTTACCAGATCGTCCAGGCTCACAGTGGCAGGATCAGCGTTATTTCCGAGAAAGACCGCGGCGCGGAATTTATCGTCGAGCTGCCGCGAGTCGCGTGAGGCGCCATGCAAGGAACGAAAGCTGCAATCCGCGAAGCGACCCGGGAGATGCCCCATATTCTCGTCGTTGACGATGAGAAATCGATCGGCGAGCTCTTGGAAATCACCTTCCGCAAGGAAGGTCACCGCGTGGAAGTGGCGCATAGCGTCGAGGCAGCCAAACGTAAGCTCGAATCGCAAATCTTCGACATTATTATCTCCGACGTCCGCATGCCGGGCGAGAGTGGCGTGGATCTGCTTAAGTTCGCCAAGGAAATCGCGCCGGGTTCTTTCTTCCTTTTGATGACCGCGCTGCCCGCCCTGGATACTGCCATCGCGGCCCTCAACTCCGGCGCCGACCGCTACGTTGTCAAGGGAGACTCGCTCGTTGATCAATTGCGCCTCGCAGTCCATGAGGTGTCCGAGAGCCTGAAATGGAAGAAAGAAGCCGGCTATCTCCGCCGCGAACTTCGCCGGCTCACCGGGCTTGACAATATCATTGGTCAGAGTCCGAATATGCGCGCCATCTTCGACATGATCCAGACCGTGGCTCCGCAAACCAGCCGCGTGCTGATTACCGGCGAAAGCGGAACCGGTAAGGAACTGGTTGCCCGCGCCATCCATGAAAACAGCGCTCGGGCGCAAGCTCCGTTTATCACCATCAACTGCGGCGCGTTCCCCGAGACCCTATTGGAATCCGAACTTTTCGGCTACATGAAGGGCGCTTTCACGGGCGCGAATGAAAATCGCCAGGGCCTTTTCCAGGCAGCCCATGGCGGCACGCTTTTTATGGATGAGATCGGAAACATGAGCCTCACCATGCAGGTGAAACTCTATCGCGTGCTCCAGGAGGGCAAAGTCCGCCCCATTGGCAGCACGGAAGAATCCGATGTGGATGTGCGCATCATCGCGGCCACCAATAAGAGTTTTGAAAAAGAGATCGCCGAGGGCCGTTTCCGCGAAGATCTCTATTACCGGCTCAGCGTCATCCCGATCCTCGTGCCATCCTTGCGCGAACGCCGCGAAGACATTCCCCTCCTGGCACGGCATTTCCTCGAACGCTTTCGGAAGACGATGGAAAAACCGATTGAAGGAATTTCACCCGAGGCCATGAACCGTCTGGAATTGTATGATTGGCCGGGGAACGTTCGCGAACTCGAGAACACCATGGAGCGGGCGGTCGCTTTGGAGTCCGGTCGAGAGATTTCCTTGCGCGTTTTGCCGGATCGTATTGCTGGCTATGCGGGTAATCCAACAGCGGGAGCAACCGGCGGCTCCGTCGCGGAGTTTCCCGCCGAGGGCGTGGACTTCGAGAAGGAGATTGCCGAGGCGGAGCGTCACTACCTCCGGCTGGCCCTGGAAAAGTCTGGCGGCGTGCGCACAAAAGCCGCGGACCTTCTGAAGATCAGCTATCGTTCCTTCCGGCACTTCGCCAAGAAGCACAATCTTTAGCCGGCGCCCTGGGAACCGCGAGGTTGATAGCCTGCCCCTTCGGGCGGTTACTCAATTGAATAAACAGGTTTCACCAAAGCAACAAACTTCACCAGCCCTCGTGGGATAAAGGTTAGCTAGAGGAATGCAGAGCGGCTCTTTGGAATCGAGCAATGAACGCCACGTCTGAGCGCATCACTCGCATTTTGCTGACAGCCCTGCTCGTAACCGCGGCGATTTTCGTCGCTGCCACCGCCTATTTTCTGCGCCTCGCAAAGACCGAATACACTTTTTTTACCACCTTTGTCAGCGTCACGGTTCTGCATCTCCGCTTGCGGCACTCACTCTCGGAGTTGGCACTTCTCACCGTCTCCACCGCTGCCTTGGTCGCCGCTGCCGCTCGCGGTGATCACTTTCCTCCCGGCGCTCCCCTTTGTTTGACCTGCGTGGGCCTGGCCAGTCTGACCATCCTGGCCATTCGCACGGTGTGGTCGCCCAATGGCCGCCGTGCCGTGATCGCATGGGGATTTGTCGCCGGCTTGACGATGGTCTGCCTGGGTTGGGTGATTCCCTCCATGTTGACTTGGGTCGCCAAGGCCAATCCCAAGGGCTTCGACCTCTATCTCTACTCATTCGACGCCAGCTTGCGTTTCCAAACAAGCTTTCTCTTGGGAAAAGCCTTCTTGAAGTGGCCCCTCTTTGGCAAGGTTTCGAATGCTGTCTATATGACGATCTCCTCGATCTATATGTTCGTATTCGCCGACATCCTTTTACGGGAACTCAAAAAGGCCAAACCCATCTTCCTCGCCTTCCTCGTCTCCGGTCCTATTGGGATCTTGTTCTACAATCTTTTCCCCGCTCTGGGACCAGGCTACCTATTTGGCGGCAATTTTCCTCTGCATCCCCTTTCGGCCAGCGCCATTCAACACTTGCGTTTGGAGCCGGTTCGCCTGTTCGGATTTCCTAATGCCATGCCCTCGTTGCACATGACTTGGGCTTTGCTCGCTTGGTGGTGTTCGAGAGGCGCGCCCAGGTGGGTTCGCGCCGTCACCCTGGTTTTCCTAATCTTCACGGTGCTGTCCACCTTGGGAACAGGAGAGCATTATCTGGTGGATCTGGTAGTCGCCATGCCCTTTTCGCTGATGATTCTGGCAAGTTTCTCATTCTCGGCTGCCTGGGCCGATGCTTGGCGCATTCGGGCGATCGTCTTTGGATTTGCGGCCACCGTCCTATGGATGACCTTGTTGCGTTTTCAGCCGCACTTGTTTTGGATTTCGCCCCTTATCCCGTGGACTCTCATCACGCTGACTGTCGCCGCCGCACTTCTGCTGGAGAGCCAACTGGCGATCTCGTCCGCAAGGACAGTCACCTCGCTTACCCGTCCAAGAGTGCAGGAAGAGGGGCCTGCCGAAGTATTGCGACCGGACGCGAGACCCACTTGAGTTTCTGCCGAGCCATGAGAGCAAAACGCTCCCGGGTGGAGGAGCCGCTTTTGGGCCATCAGAGGTGACCAAAAACGTCACAATCCAGTGTGCCCAGGCATCTGAAAGCGAGTCTCCTGGGTTGCGACCCCCACCAAAATAAGCTAAGTCACTGTATAAAAAGGTTTTATCTTGCTGTCCAATCCAGTACCAAAGTTTTAGAGAGTGGTCTCCCCGTTGCACTATCTCATGGCGTGCTCTGGCACTATAAAATAGATTCTCAAGGAGATAGCATGAAGAAACAGAAGGGTTTCTCTCTTATCGAGTTGCTGATCGTCGTGGCGATCATTCTGATCATCGCGGCCATTGCAATTCCGAACTTGCTCCGGTCCCGTATGGCCGCGAACGAGGCTTCGGCAGTGGGTTCTCTCCGCACGATTAACACCGCGGAAGTGACCTATTCCACAACCTATCCGACCATTGGTTTTGGAGCGTTGACCAGCCTCGGTGGAGCTGCACCTTGCACCACCGCCTCTTCCACGAGCGCTTGCCTGCTTGACGGTGTTCTGGCAGCTGGCGTCAAGAGCGGATACAACTTCGCGACCACGGCGGGCACCACGGTACCAGCGGTTACGTATGTCTCGAACGCCAGCCCGAGCGTTTATCAGCAAAGCGGCACGCGTTACTTCTTCTCCGATCAGTCGGGCGTGATCCGCTACAACGGGAGTGCGGCTGCCGGCGCTTCGGACGCAGCTCTGTAAGAAACCAAGACTGTGGCCATCGGTTGGCCACGGTTGGACTCGAAAAGCACGGGACACAAGTCCCGTGCTTTTCTTTTTGTCAGCACCCCGCAAGTCGAACTCCTCTCGCGCAACCCAAAATACTCCGCACGTATTGCACATTCTTTATGGTCATTTTTGGTCTCTTGCTCCGGACCATTGACGGATTTTGTCATCACTAGTCGTTTCAAAGGGAAAGGTCACCACTTCGAGTCGCTAAGATGTTGGAAGATAGTGAGTTATCTGCAAGAGCCGAGTGTGATTTGGCCCATCAAGTGCACTTGGTATATTGAGTTTTGGCGGTCAAACCGACTGAGTCAAAGGGATGATTTTCTCGGGGAACATCTTATGAAGAGAAGGCAAAACGGGTTCTCTCTTATTGAGCTTCTGATCGTTGTAGCGATCATTCTGATTATTGCCGCTATCGCGATTCCCAATCTTATCGCCGCACGCATGTCGGCAAACGAAGCTTCTGCCGTGCAAAGCCTGCGAACCATCCAGTCGGCGGAAACGGCCTATGCAACCTCGTTTCCGCTCGTCGGCTATTCGTCGGCGCTCAACTATCTCGGCGACGGCGGGACGAGTCCGTGTTCGGCAAGTACGACCCAAGCGTGTCTAATCGACGACGTCTTGGCGAGTGGTACGAAAAGCGGGTATAACATCACTTACGCCGGAGACACTCTTACGCCTTCCGTGGGCTACACGATTAACGCCGATCCGGTCATACGGAACTCCACAGGTCGGCGGAGCTTCTTCACCAATTATCCGGGCGTGATTCGCTACAATTCTTCGGTACCCGCGACAAGTTCGGACGCCCCGATCTGAGGTCTCCTTTTCAAGGGTTTCGTTGGGAGTGAGCACCATTCGGATCGGAGTTGGTTCCTGCGCATATTCATTCGAGCCTTGTTAGAATAGCGGCATGCTCCACTGCGTGTCCTGGCTGTTCTGCATTTTACTCCCGGCTATAGGCTCCTCCGACGTAAAGTCAGCAGTCCAGCTCATGGAATCCAGATATCACTCCGCCCGGACCCTCCAGGCATCCTTCCTCGAACGTTACACCGAAAACGGCCGTCTCGTGCGTGTTGAAGCCGGTGTAGCCTACTTCCGCAGGCCTGGCAAAATGCGCTGGGAGTACGCTTCCCCTGAAAAGAATCTTTTCCTCGTTGACGGGAAGAACGCCTGGTTTTACGTGCCCGCGGACCACACCGTGACTCGCGTCCCCGCGAAGCAAAGCGCCGATTGGAGAACGCCCTTCTCGCTCTTGGCCGGGGAAATGAAGGTTTCCCGGATTTGCGCCAAGGTCGAGTCGGCTCCCGATGAAAAGCTTGAAGCCAGCGAAGATATCGTGCTCCGCTGCGAACTTCGCGGCGCCACCTCTCCGAAACAAGGCGGCCAGGAGGCAGTGCTCTTTGAAGTCTCCAGGAATTCAGGAGAGCTCGTGCGGGTGCTCGTTCGAGACGCGGGTGGCGTGGGCATCGAGTTTCATTTCAAAGACTGGCAAGCAGATCCTCCCGTGCCGGATTCTGTATTTCGTTTTACTGTTCCCCTTGGCGTTGCCATCGTGAACGGCGCGTTGCCCGCGGATAAACTCTCCGTAAACCAGTAGTTTGTCACCCTCCGCGCGCCGTTTCCTCCAAGGAAACGGCCAAAGACGGTAGTGTCCCAATTTGACGTTACCTATCCGCTGCACAAGTGTGTTAGCCCGCTCCCGGATAGGCTTCCCCAGTCGCCTCTGATTCAATGGCCGTTTGGTCACAGCCCTTCAAAGTATACATTGTCCCCGGCGCTCACCCGCCCTTAGACTCTTCTTGTTCCCTGAAACGGACTTCTGACTTTCATGCTCCGCCTGCGAGAATTCCTTTTCAAGCCGCATGTCATCGCACTCATCGCCTTTGCTCTGCGCCTCGGTTACTTCCTCTTTAAGGTCTATTCCCGGCCACCCTCCCTCGGGCACGGCGTCCTTGACGGCTTTGAGACAGTTCAAATTGCTTCTTCGCTCGCAACCGGCAGGGGATTCAGTTCTCCAATTGCCGTGGACAGCGGCCCGACAGCGTGGCTCACCCCCGTCTTCCCGTGTCTTCTGGCCGGTGTTTTCAAAGTGCTTGGCGTCGGGTCTTTTCGGGCAGAAGTGGGCATCAAGCTTTTGGACTCATTCTTTTCAGCCCTCGTCTGCATTCCGCTGGTTGCCCTTGGACGGCGCCTCTCCGTCCCGGCGGTAGGCGTCCTCAGCGCCTGGCTTTGGGCGCTCCTTCCCAGTTCCATCTTCTATGCTGTCGTTTGGGTGTGGGATACCAGCCTCTCCGCCCTTTGTCTTACCCTGCTTCTCTATTATTCCTATACCGTGTTCGAAACCCCGAACTGGCGCTCCTGGGCGGGCTACGGCGCTCTCTGCGCTTTTGCCGCCTTGACGAATGCCGTCCTGCTCTCCGCCCTCCCCGGCTTGGCGCTGTTTGCCACCTTCCGCGCCCGATACCACAGCACTGCTTGGCTGCGAAACGCTCTTATAGCTACCCTGGTTTTCATCGCGGGGATTGCTCCTTGGATTGTCCGTAACGAAATCGTTTTCAAAGGACAGGTGGCGTTTCGCTCCACTTTCGGCTTGGAACTTTGGCTCGGCAACAATCCCCAAGTCGCTGACCTCTGGGCTCCCTGGCTCCATCCCAGCAACAAGCCCGAGGAAAGACAGCGTTTTCTTCTTCTCGGCGAACCTGCCTACATGAAAGAGAAACAGCGCTTGGCACTCGAGTTCATTGCCTCGAACCCTTCCGATACGCTGGTTCTCACCTATCACCGTTTTATGACCACTTGGACCGGCGGTGACAATTATCTTAACGACCTTTGGAGCCCACTCCCCCTTAGCCTCAGGCTCGATATGCTCCTGAACTGTTCCTTCAGCCTCCTATCCTTCGCCGGTTTGTGGATGCTCTGCCGAACTCGCGCTGCTGATTCAGCTCCTTTCGTCTGGTTACTGCTCACCTTTCCCGTTGCCTACTACATTACCCATCCTTCGCCCCGCTATCGCTGTCCGCTCGAGCCGTCCATGGCCTTTCTTGCCGTCTACGCAATCGCAGGAGCGAATCGATGGCTAGCCCAGCGCAATGCAAGCCTGCCTGAAGAACACAATTGTACAGACCATGGGTGCATTCATTACGAAGCCATCGTGAACGGCGAGTTGCCCGCGGATAAACCCTCCTTAAATCAGTAGTTTTGTCTCCCTCCGCGGACCGTTTCCTCCAAGGAACGGCCAACCATCGAGCGCTTCACCGCATATCACCTAGTTGAGGTAAACTGAAGCCTATGGGTGAATTCGTCTGCCGCGTGGCGGATGCAGAAGGACGCGTGTTCTCACATGTCGAGGCCGCGAGCTCACTGGACGAAGCACGTCAGAAGCTCGCGGACAGGGGATTGTACGTCTATTCGGTGGAATCGCGCGGTGGACAGCTGACCGCCTTGCTTCGCCGCAGCAGCAGCCGCCAGGTCGGTGGTTCGGAATTCCTCATTCTCAACCAGCAGTTCAACACCCTAATCAAAGCAGGTTTGCCGATTCTGCGGGCTCTGGATCTTCTTGCGGACCGCGCTTCTTCTCCTAAACTTCGCCCGGTGATCTCCCAGCTGCGCGATCGTGTCCGTGAAGGGAAGTCGTTATCCGAGGCTGTTGCGGAAGCCGGGGTGTTTTCCAAAGTCTATTCCACGGCAATTCTCGCAGGAGAAAAAAGCGGAAACTTGTCCGGTGTTTTGGACTATTACATCGCCTACCAGCGCGTT
>Ga0307477_10000712_pt1 | contig 33224 bp, 23 predicted proteins | sample atmos_gasesECM2C_FD_203316 | JGI IMG/M metagenome (GOLD analysis project Ga0307477, IMG submission 203316) | Hardwood forest soil microbial communities from Morgan-Monroe State Forest, Indiana, United States - atmos_gasesECM2C_515 | ecosystem: Environmental > Terrestrial > Soil > Temperate...
ATTACGTACGCCGTGAATGGCCGTCAGTACGTTGTAATGGCGGCAGGTGGCGGGAAAGATGTGAAATCGCGCTCAGGCGGCGTTTACGTCGCATTCGCTTTGCCCCCGGTTGAGTAATTGAACGAACGGTCGAAGTGGCCTCGATTTGCGCGGCAGCTTGCAAGTTGCCGCTGAGCGGATTCCGTGTATCATTTGGTCAGACGTTGCGTTCGGGAGTTCGCCAGCGGGGCAATTTTCGTACCTAAACGGGATATCCTGCCATCTAAGGCCCGAGGAGAGCGCGTACGTGAGCCGGAGTAGCTTACTACTCAGAATGGAACTGCGGAGCAGTCCGGAGATGCTCTGCGTGGTGCGAAACGCGCTGGGGGAGCTGGCGGCGAAACTGGGATTTTCCGATCCGGAATGCCGCGCGGTGGTTCTCGCGGTGGATGAAGCGCTGACCAATATCATCCGTCATGCTTACCTCGGAGACCCGGAGCAATCGATCGAGGCCTCCTTCCGCCGGATTCATCTGGGAGACGGCCCGTCCGGGGATGCTCTCGAAATTGTATTGGAAGACAGCGGAGTAACAGCGAATCCGGAGAAAATGTGTGGGCGCGCGCTGGAAGATGTGCGGCCCGGTGGTCTGGGGCTGCATTTCATACGGGAGTCCATGGATACGGTGGAATTCAGCCGCAGCAACGGCAAGAATCAGCTTCGCCTGGTAAAAATATTGCACGCGCATGCGCCCCAGAAAGGCTCTTGAGGAGAACCCCAATTGAAGATTGCGGCACGCCATCTGGACAGGATCACCATTTTCGACGTATCGGGAGATATTGATCTCGCGACATCTCCGGAACTGCGCAAGGCGCTCTTGCACGAGCTTCGAGATCAAAAAATGCCGCGGGTGGTCCTTAACCTGGGAGCCGTCCGGTACATAGACAGCTCCGGGGTGGCTTCGCTGGTGGAAGGCTTGAAAGCATCGCGCGACGTGGGTTCACGTTTCATTCTGTTTGGCTTGAACAAAACAATCCGGGAAGTTCTGCAGCTCTCGAAATTGCTGAGAATTTTTGAGATTTACGAAAGCGAAGAGCAGTCCGTAGCACCCTGAACCTGCCAAAAGCGCAAACGGAGGAAGCCCGACGAGAGCACCCGTGGAACTGACGACGCAAATTGGGGGATCAGTTACCGACGGGCTTGCTTATCTGGGAGCTTTGACCAAGCTGGGCGGCCGGGCCGCGTATTTCACTTTCGTCGCGCCGTTTCAAGGCAAACCGCTGCGGCTCCAGCGCGCTGTTTCGCAAGCCATGCAGACCGGCGTGGGGGCGCTGCCCATTCTTTCCCTGATTACGTTTTTCATCGGATTGATCCTGGCGCTGCAAAGTGCTTATGAGTTGCGCAAGTTTGGCGCTTTGAACTTCGTTGCCAGCGCCGTAGCGATTTCCATGACGCGGGAACTGGGTCCGCTCATTACCGCGATCGTGGTGATCGGGCGGTCCGGCTCAGCGTTCGCCGCGGAAATCGGAACGATGAAGGTCACCGAGGAGATCGACGCGCTGGAAACGATGGCGATCGATCCAATCCATTTCCTGGTTACGCCGAAATTCATCGCTATGATCGTGATGCTGCCGTGCCTGACGATCTGGGCGAACTCCATGGGCATACTTGGCGGGGCGCTCTTTGGCGTGGCGCAGGCGGATTTCACTTGGGTGCGGTACATTCAGTCTTCCTTGGACGCGCTCTTTCTGCGTGATATCACGACGGGGTTGATCAAGAGCGTCATGTTCGGCGTAACGATCACGGCGGTGGGATGCCACGAAGGCCTATCCACTGGTGCCGGCGCGGAGCAAGTGGGGCGTTCCACCACGCGTGCCGTGGTGGTTTCCATCTTTTTGGTGATTTTGGTAGACCTTGTGTTTACGGCGCTGTTTTTCTTTTTGAGCGAAAGGTAGGACTTGGAATAACGCCATGGAGCAGGGCATCAGCGCAGCCACCCAGCCGGAGGCGATGATCTCGCTACGGAATCTTCGCGTCAGCTATGGTGAACGCGAAATCCTGCACGGAATTAATTTTGACGTGGTGCGCGGGGAAACCATGGTCATCCTGGGCGGTTCTGGCTCCGGCAAGAGCACACTGTTGCGTACGCTGGTGGGGCTGGAAAGGCCGAGTTCGGGCGAAATTTGGCTGAAAGGAAAAAATATCGCGGCGATTTCGTCGCAGGAGATGGACGAAATCCGCAAGAAAATCGGCATGTCGTTTCAGGGCGGGGCGCTGTTTGGCTCGATGACCGTGGGTGAAAACGTGGCGCTGCCGCTGCGCGAACATACCAAACTGGAAGATTCCACCATCGAAATCATTTTGCGATTGAAATTGGATCAAGTAGGTTTGTCTGGATTTGAAAACTATATGCCCGCGCAATTAAGCGGAGGCATGAAGAAACGCGCCGCGGTGGCTCGCGCGCTGGCCATGGACCCCGAGATTCTTTTTTTCGATGAGCCTTCCGCCGGACTGGATCCCATTATTGCCGCCGGCGTGGATCAACTCATTCTCGAACTGAAACAGGCTTTTCACATGACCATCATCGTGGTGACCCACGAACTGGCCAGCGCCTTCCTGATCGCCGACCGCATGGTCCTGATTGACAAGGGCAACGTGGTAGCCATCGGGACGACGGAAGAAATGCGTTCGAGCAAGCATCCGCGCGTGCGGCAATTCCTCGACCGCATTCCCGAACCAGCGGTTTCCGAAGAATTGGACTATTTGCAAATGCTGACAGAAGAACACCGCCATCCGGGCCGTTAAAGAGCGGGGAAGAGAGGTGCGTGATGGAAGCGAAACGCGAACAAGCCATGGTGGGATTGTTTGTACTGATCGCCGGGGCCGTGCTGGTGGCCACGGTTTTTGCGCTGACCGGCGCGTTTGCGGGAGCGGCGACCACTTACCGCGCGCATTTTCAGTTTGCCGGCGGACTGGAACCCGGCGCGACGGTGCGCTACGCAGGCGGGCCGAAAGTCGGGCGCGTCGAGAAAATGCAATTGGACCCCAAGGATCCCACGCGCATCGAAATAACGTTTAGCGTGAAATCCGGCTTGCCCGTCAAGACCGATAGCCGAGTAAAAATCATGAGCATGAGCCCGTTGGGGGACAATCATCTGGAAATTCTTCCGGGAAGCGAGAAAACCGGGCTCGCTTCCAATGGTTCGGTACTGCCTTCCGATCCTTACGTGGACTTCAACGCGCTGACGGCCAGAATCAACGACATTGCGCCCTTGGCGCAGCAACTTCTGAAGTCGCTCAACGATCGTGCAAGCGAAATTCAAGTGACCCTGGCTCGCGTGAACGATCTGCTGAATGACACCAATCGGGCAAATCTGGCGGGGACACTCGCCGAAACGCGGGGAATGATCGCGGAAAACCGTCCGGCTGTGAAAACCACGGTGCAGAATCTGAATTCCGCTACCCAAAAGCTGGAGCCGCTGCTCCAGGATCTGCGGAAGACTTCCGCCCAAGCCAATGAGGCGTTAAATCATATAGATTCTTTGATCGGAGAGAATCGCGTCGACATTCGCCAAGCGGTGATCGATTTGCGCCGGTCGCTCGCCACGGTAACGGACTTAACCGGGCGACTTGACCAAATCCTCGACGTGAATTCCGACAACATCGATGAATTGCTCGAAAACCTGCGCCACGTCAGTCAGAATTTGAAGGAGTTCACGAATACGATCAAGACCAGGCCTTACACCCTCATTCGCTCGGCCAACCCGCGCGAACACAAGCCTGGAGAACGGCAATGAACCGAGTGCGAGGCGACATGGAATTGCGAAATTTTGGTGGAGCACCGGCCGCGCGCGAAAAAATGCCTCGCACGGTGCACCGTAGGGCGCTTATCGTGGCCGTCGTGTTGACGTGGGCATGGCTCGGTGGTTGCGTCTCCGCGACACGGCCCGCCAAGTATTATCAGCTCACGGTCCCCACGGATGTCGGCTTCGTTGAAAAAGCGGACGCGGTTCCCGTGAGGCTGCTCGTCGGCAACCTGATGACTTCGCACTTGTATCGCGAAGATCGCATCGTCTACGGAAACGGTCCCGAGCAATTGGGCACCTACGAGTATCAACGATGGGCCGAACCACCCACCGAAATGATCCAGGAAGTTTTGCTGCGGGAGCTGCGCGCCACCGGCCACTACCGCGCCGTCCAAGTGCGGCGCAGCAACATGCCGGGAGATTTTGCGATTCGCGGGCACCTTTATGATTTCAAAGAGGTCGACGGCCAGTCGACGTCAACAAGGGTGACGTTGGAATTGGAAATGCGCGACTTGAAGACTGGCGCGACGGTTTGGAGCCATTACTACACGCACGACGAGCCCGCGAGTGGAAAAGACGTCCCGGAAATCGTCGCGGCGCTGGACAAGAATGTTCAGCAGTGCGTGAAAGAAGTTGTCGAGAGTCTTGACCAGTATTTCGGGGCCCATCCCGCTAAGTAGCGCGGAACCGGCGGCAACTTGCAGTGGGGATCCACTGTCAGCGCCCCGGCGCCACACGCCGCAGCGTAAGCAGCGTGATGTCGTCGTCCAAATCGCCTTGCAGCCCGCGGTATTGCTGCACTCCTTCGAGCAGCGCGCTCGAATAATTCTGAAGCACCAATGGCTGAGGCGATGAGCGCAAGGTCTTTTCCGCAAGTTCCAGAAAGCCCTTGGCCGTAAGCTGCTCCCCTTCAGGCGAGCGCGCTTCGGTGGCGCCGTCGGAAAAAGCCAGAATCATGTCGCCGTGATTTAACTTGACGCTCTGTTGGTTGTAGGTTTCGCCGGTGATGTATCCCAGCGGCAGCCCCTCCAACCCTTCGCCAAGCTCCAGGAACCGCTCCTCGCGTTCGCGCCAGAGAAACATCCGGGGGTGGGCCGCGTAAGCAAAATTAAATTCGCCGGTCGTGCCGTCAAAAGTTCCTGTGACTACGGTCGTGAGCCGCAGCGGACCACTCGATTTCTTATTCGAAAGGGTAAAGGCATCATTCAGCGCCGCCAGCAGTCCAGCCGTGTCTCGAATGTCTTGAAATTTATGCAGCAGGTGGTGGACATGCCGGGCCACACCGCTTGCCGTGTAGCCGTGGCCGACGCAATCCGCAAGAATCACGCGAGCGAGATTGTCGCTGCAGGAAAACACCGCCGAAAGATCGCCGCCTTTGTCGCTACCGGAGGGCACGGCAATAACGTCGCTTTCCAATCCCGCCAGCTCCAGGGAGCGGTGAGCTCTTTCATTGCCAGCCCACAACTCCATGCAGCCGAAGGGCCGCATGGCCGTTTTCGTGCAATCAAGCTGTTCGGGCGCAACCTTCTTGAACTTCATATTCCGTTTGATGCTTACGCGACTTTCTTGGGTGCAGACCCTGCCAGTCGATCGGAATCTTCTTGCATTATCGCACGGCGCTCCGTTTTGAGAGACGCGCCACGCCGGCGCTGCTTCTTGCTGTGACTGCTAAATCCGGGTATCTTTGTTTTTCGCGGATCGAGTGTGGCTGCGGCGGCGAGTTTTGACGCTTTAAGTGCCGCCGGAGAAGAGGATCCCTACAACTAATGCCCGCTGGAATTCGTCTCTCCGTCGCGATTCCCATTCACAATGAAGAGAGAGCTTTGCCGGAGCTTCTGGCGCGCGTGCAGGGAGTGCTCGACAGCCTTCCTCCCGGGCCGCACGAGATGGTACTTGTGGACGATGGAAGCACGGATCGAAGTTTCGAAATACTCCGCGAAGCTGCTCAAAAAGATCCCCGTATCGCCGCGATATCACTCTCCAGGAACTTTGGCCATCAGGCGGCGATTACCGCGGCCTTGGACCATGTCTCTGGCGATGCCGTCGTAGTCATGGACGGGGATTTGCAGGACGTGCCGGAAGTTATTCCCGAGTTCCTGGAGAAGTTCCAGGAAGGATACGAAGTCGTGTACGCGCAACGTGTGCGGCGAAAAGAACCGCTGGCGCTGCGCCTTTGCTATTTTGTGTTTTACCGCATGATGGCCAAGCTTTCTGACATCCGGTTGCCGTTGGATTCCGGTGATTTTGCGTTGATGTCCCGCAGAGTTGTGGACCACGTTCGCCGCATGCCGGAACATCACCGGTACTTGCGCGGAATACGCAGCTGGGTGGGATTCCGGCAAGCAGGAATTCCCGTCGAACGAGCCGAGCGCCATTCGGGCACCAGCAAGTACAGCCTGGCGCGGCTGATGAAACTTGCGTTCGACGGAATTTTTGCGTTCTCGATCGTGCCGATTCGCGCGGCGGCGTTATTCGGCGCCTTCGTGATGTTCCTCGGGACGCTGTATGCATTGTATGCGGTCTACGCCAAGATCTTTCTGAAGCAAACGCCGCAAGGCTTTACCGCCCTGATCGTCGCGGTCACGTGCCTATCCGGGATTCTCCTCTTTTTCCTTGGGGTCATTGGAGAGTACGTGGGCCGCATCTACGAGGAGACCAAGGCGCGCCCGCACTACATCGTTGGCCGCGTCGCCGGCCGCATGGGCGAAACTCGCCCCGGAGAGATAGCGGATCGTCCGCTGGAGAAAGAGTATTTCCGGTAAAGTCGAACCTCCGGGCATGGCCGCAGCGAACAGCACGATTGCGGCTGCCCCTTTCCGCAAGGTCGAGTACTTGTCCCCGGCTGCCGAAGTCAGCATGTCGGATGGTTATTTTCAGATTGCCGGAACGAATCATTTTTGGGTGCGGCGCCGCTTCCAAGTTCTTCAGCAGCTCGCGGGGGACATCGTAAGTGGTGCAACAGAAATCGCGGAGATGGGCTGCGGCCACGGATTGCTGCAACGGCAAATGGAAGACGGATACGGCAAAGCCGTGACGGGCTTTGACCTAAACGAGTATGGCTTGCAACACAACGTCAGCCGGATCAGCCGCGTCTGTTGCTACGACATCCACCAAAAGAACGAGGAGTTTCGCAATAAATTTGATCTTATTCTGTTGTTCGATGTGCTCGAACACATTCCGGATGAACATGGATTCGTGAGGTCCATCCTTTTTCATTTGGCGTCCAAAGGGAGGCTGGTCATGAGTGTTCCCGCCGGTCCATGGGCTTATTCCGCCTATGATCGGGCGGCCGGCCATGTCCGCCGCTATTCGATTGGTACCCTCCGCGAAACGGCGCGAAACTCGGGCCTTGAGTTGGAACGGTGGAGTTACTGGGGGCTGCCTTTAATTCCGACTCTGGCGTTGCGCAAAGTTTTGGTAGGAATGAAGAAAGACGCAGCGGCCATTTATTCTACCGGTTTCGATTCGCGGTCCACAATCATGAATGGTGCTCTCGGAGCACTCTCCCGCTGCGAATGGATCCCCCAGAAATCGCTAGGCACGTCACTGATGGCGGTTCTGCGGAGGAAGCAATAGCGCCCGGGTTCTAAGGCGTCCGATGGACTCGCAAGAATGCGCTTACTCAGACCGCAAGCAAATTAAATTTTCTGACTCCCCGATGACCTTCCAGCTTTGCGTGATACTGGCTGCGACCTGCTGCAGCAGTTTTTCGTAAGATTGCTTATCGATGATGACCGTGGTGTTTTCTTTCGTCGCAACTCGGGAGGCCAGATCGTTCAAGTCGGCTGCCAAGTCTGTGTAGTGCCGTCCGTACCAGAGGAATTGCCATTGGAAATCGCTACGGCCGTTTTCATAAGTGTAAAACAAGACGCGCTGCCCGGGCGGGCAGTTGGCGTCTGCGATGGGCGCGAGAGAGCGTATGTCGGCGGCTCTCGCTTTGGGAGGAAACAGGAAGGCCAGACAGACGGCCAACGCCCCGACGGTGCAAGCGAACTTGAAAAAAAGATCACGCCGCACCTCGGGAATCAAACGATCGAGCGCCATCGCCGACAGAATAGAAAAGGCGGGAAACACAGCCATGATATAGCGCGGGTACCTTGTTTGAGCGAAGCTGAATGGCACGAGAATCAGGAGAACCCAAACGATCAGCAAGGTCGCGACGGAATCCCTGCTGGAAAGCATCGCGCGCATTTGAAGCGCCAATCCCACAAAAAGAAACGGTAGCCACGGCCAATAATATTTGAGCAGCGCAATCGGATAGTTGAAGGCCGTGGTCCAACCATTAGGGGCCGATGCAACGTGAATCTTGCTAGTAACGAAGCGAAGATGGGCTTGGAGGACTTCGGCGCCGTGCAAATGAAACTGCAAGCCGTACCAAGCGGCCGGAAAAGCGATGGCGAGGAGCAATCCCAGCGCCAGCCACGGCGAACGAAGGAACTCGTACCGTTTCGTCAAAACCAGGTGCGTTACGATGATGCCTACTGCCAGAAGACCAACGACGGACCGCGTCAGCAGCGTCAAGCCAAGCGGGACTCCCAGATAGACCAGGCACATTGGTTTTTGCAGGCCCTTAACGTACAGGAAAATCGCCAAGGTAAAGAAAAACGTAAAGGGCACGTCACTCATCGCATGCGTGGCGTTTTTGAGGAAGAACTGAGTAGACGCGAGCACCAGCATGGCGAAAAGCGAAAGCCAGATCTGGCCGGTCAATTCGTACGTCAAAAAGTACACGAGTACGATGGTTGCCAGGCCACATATGGCGGTCGGGAGTTTTGCCGCAAAATCGTTTATGCCCAAAAGCCGAAAGGAAGCTGCTTCGAGCCAAATAAACAGGGGCGGATAGTCGAAGGCCAGTTGGCCGTTGAAATGGATATTCCGCCAGTCTCCCGATAAGGCCATCTCTTTGCCTTGATGGGCAAAAAACGCGTCGTCGTACCCGGCGAGACCGCTCCGGTGCAGTGAATTGAACAGCAGCAGCGCGGATAGCACGGCTAGCAGAGGAAAATAGGTCTTCGGATTTTGCATAGACAAGCGGTCTGCCTTCCGCTTCGCTTTAAGTTCTGCCGGAGTCTAGCATCGCGAAGCCCGCCGCGGCGCGGAAAAGTCATCGCCAATTGATCGTTTTCCTTCCTTCTGCCGTATGATGCTCGCATGCGGCTTCTCCTTGTGGAAGACGATGCGCGCATCGCGCGATTTGTGGCCAAGGGCCTGCGCGAACAAGCTTATGCCGTCGACGTTTCGGGCACCGGTGATGACGCGCTGTATCAAGCCGAGATCAATACCTACGACGTGGTAATTCTCGATGTGATGATTCCCGGGCGCAACGGCTTCGAAGTTTGCCGCGAGCTGCGAAAATCAGGCCAGCGCATGCCCATCCTCATGCTGACCGCGCGCGACGCCGTGGAGGATCGCATCACCGGGCTCGATCACGGCGCTGACGATTACCTTACCAAGCCGTTTGAGTTCCGCGAGCTGCTCGCGCGTCTCCGCGCCCTGTTGCGCCGCTCCGGTGAACTCCGCCCCGCTAAAATCACCATTGCTGACTTAGTTCTGGATACGGCGGCGCAAAGCGTCTCGCGGGCAAGCCGCAACGTAACTCTTACCGCGAAAGAGTATGCCCTGCTTGAATTTCTAGCCCGCAACGCCGGTCGCGTCGTGGGCCGCGCGGAAATCGCCGAGCACGTATGGGATGAGACGTTTGATCCCTTCTCGAATCTGATCGAAGTCTACGTGAATCGCGTGCGCCGCAAAATTGACGCCGATTCCAGCAAGCCCTTGCTGCATACCCGCCGGGGCGCCGGTTATTTCTTCGGCCCGCTGGCCGATTCGGACGTCGAAGACGCGTCTGCCGAAATCATTTCGCCGCGCCATCGCGCCAAAACGACTTCTCCCGTCCGGAAGAGCCATGCTTGATTCCGTCCGCGTTCGGCTCACTTTTTGGTACACGACCGTCCTTGCTCTGGTCTTAATTCTTGTTGCTGGGGTCACCTATTTTATCTATGCGCGCAACAGCGAACAAAGGACAGACAGCGACCTCGTCGAACTCTCCGATGCTTTCTTGACCACTTTAGAAGCGGAGTTGCAAGATCAGCAAGGGCCGGACGCTCTGAAGAGCGCTGGAATCGAGGCTATTCTCGAACACCGCTTCCGGGATCATATTTTCATTTTGCTCGATGCCTCCGGAAAGCCGGTGGCGAGTTCCTGGGATCTTCCCGCTACCGCTCCCCCGGGCAAATTCACGCTTGAGCGAGCGCTGTCGGAGATCGCCTCGCCCCTTTCGATTCAAGCAGCGTCGCGCCCGGGGAGCGTATTCATCACCTTGAGAGGCGGAAGAGATGGGTACCGCGGATACTCGCGAAAGATTTCCCTGGACCATCAACTTTGCACGGTTATCGGCTTGCAATCGGTGCTTGCGCGCAAAGAAATGCTCGAAGATATCCGGGCCACCTTTGTGTGGACCATTCCTATCGCCTTGCTTCTCGCCAGCGGCGGAGGCTACTTCCTCGCGCGCAAGAGCCTTGCTCCCGTCGTGGCCATGAGCAGCCAGGCGGGGCGCATTGGCGCCGCCAATTTGCACGAGCGGCTGGCGGTGCAAAATGAGAAGGATGAACTCGGGCACTTGGCGGAATCGTTTAACAGCCTCCTGGACCGTCTCAGCGAATCGTTTGAGCGTCAGCGCCGGTTCATGGCCGACGCTTCCCATGAATTGCGGACGCCGGTCGCCATTTTGCGCGGCGAAGCAGAAGTCGCCCTGTCGCAGCAAGGTCGCTCTCTGGAGGAATACCGGGAATCGCTGGGAGTGCTCCACCACGAGGCCGAGCGGCTCACCCACATCGTCGAGGACCTTTTCACCCTAACGCGAGCGGACGCCGGCCAGTATCCGCTCCAGCCGCACGATTTTTACTTGGAGGAACTCGTCGCCGAGTGCGTGCATTCCGCCAGAACGTTGGCGCTGGCGAAAAAGATTTCTTTGAATTTTGACGAAGCGCCTGAATCTCCCATCCACGCCGATGAATCCCTGCTGCGCCGCATGATTCTCAATTTGCTGGATAACGCCATCAAGTACACGCCGGAGGGCGGAGCCGTCTCGGTCACCTCCCGCTTGGCAGCGAACGAATATGTTTTGAGCATCACGGATACCGGAAAAGGCATTCCGGCCGACCTTCAGCCTCGCATTTTCGAGCGTTTTTTCCGCGCCGACGTGGCTCGTTCCCGGGCCGAGAACGATGGCGGAGGCGCGGGGCTGGGCTTATCCATTTCCCGGTGGATCGCGGAAGCTCATCACGGCCGTTTGGAGTTGACGCGCTCTGACTCGCGCGGCAGCACCTTTACGGCTTATCTCCCGGCGGCACCGATTCCGCCTGCAACTAGTGATTAATCCTGCGTTTATGTTCGACTCGTTAGTTTAGATTCTTCCGTGCCGTTTGCCTGTTTTGGGCCGGCTCAGGAGCCAGATTTATGAAACCGCGTCGCATCTTGGTTATCTCGTGGACTTCGGTTGCAGCCCTTTTCTTGTCTTGCGCTTGTCTTGCTGCGGCACAGGAACCGCCAACTATCCCAGCCGCACCACCTCCGGGGGGTGCCCAACAAGCGGCGCCTGCCATATCTCCAACGGTCCGCCTCACGCTGGAAGATGCTCTTGCTCGGGCCAGGAAAAACAGCACGCCATTTCAATCTGCTCAGACCGATGCCGCTATCACCCGCCAGGATCGCTATCAGGCGGCGGCCGCTTTACTTCCTAGCGTCACCTACAACAATCAAGCGCTTAACACTCAGGTTCGCAACAACTTCGTTATCTTCATCGCCAACAACGCCGCACACGAATACGTCAGCCAGGCCAATGTGCATGAGTCCATCGACCTCGTCTCGGTTTCAGCGTTTCGGCGGGCTTCCGCCGCCGCTGCCCTCGCAAAAGCGCGTGCGGAGATTGCTTCGCGCGGCCTGGTGGTAGCCGTAGTGCAGAGTTACTACGCCGTCGCCGCCGGGCAACTCAAACTAGAAGCCGCCAAGAAAAACGGAGCCGAGGGCGAGCAATTCTTTAAATTGACGCAAGACCTCGAAAAGGGTGGGGAAGTCGCGCATGCCGATGTCATCAAGGCGGAGTTGCAAATGCGGGAACGCCATCGGCAATTGCTGGAGGCGCAACTGGGCCTTCTGAACGCGCGGCTGGATTTCGCGGTGCTGATCTTTCCCGATTTCAACGACAATTTTGAACTTGCCGAAGATCTTCATGCCAGCGTCCCACTGCCGACCCTCTCGGAAGTGCAGCAACGCGCCGCGCGCGACAATCCAGACGTTCGCGCTGCGCTGGTTGCCGTGCAACAGGCGGGACATGATGTGACGGGCGCGCGCGGCGGATATCTGCCCTCACTGAGCTTCGATTATTGGTACGGAATCGATGCCCAGCGGTTTGCCGTTTCCAATCTAGGTACTTCCGCTGCGGCCACCGTTAATATTCCCATTTGGAACTGGGGCGCCACGCAAAGCCGCATCAAGCAAGCCGAGTTGCGGCGGGCCCAAGCGCAACGGGAGCTCTCGCTCTCGCAGCGCCGGTTGCTTGCCGAGATCCAATCCTTATACGCCGAAGCCGAAACGGCTCTCAACGAACTCAGCGGTCTCAGCCGTTCGGCGGAACTCTCCGCCGACAGCTTGCGTCTCACCACGCTTCGCTACCAGGGCGGCGAAGCAACGGTATTGGAAGTCGTGGACGCGCAGTCCACGTTTGCCCAAGCCAACGCTGCCTATCACGACGGAGCCGTACGCTATCGCGTGGCCTTGGCCAATTTGCAAACACTGACAGGAGTGTTGACGACTCCATGAAGCCGACGATGAAAACGATATTGATCTTTCCTCGTAGACGGATTGTTCTCTTCGCTGCCATCGCCGCAGTACTTTCCTTCGCCAGCGGCTGCGGCAAGGACGAAAAAGAAAAAGAGCCGGTTGTCTCCGTCCAGACCACGCCTGCCCAGCGTGGCCCTATCTCACAGGTCATTGTCTCGGACGCGGTCGTGTATCCGTTGGAGCAAGCCACCGTCGCCCCGAAGATCAGCTCGACCATCAGAAAACTCTATGTGCAACGTGGCGCGCGCGTGAAGAAAGGACAATTGCTGGCCGAGTTGGAAAACAAGGATTTGTCCGCGGCGGCAGAGTCCAGCAAAGGTGAGTTCGAACAAGCCGATGCCAACTATGCGACGACCGTTGGCGCTACCCTCCCGCAGCAGCTTCAAAAGGCGGAACTGGACGCCGTCGCCGCCAAGTCCGCTTTTGACGCGCAACAAAAGGTCTACGACAGCCGCAAGGAATTATTCCAGCAAGGTGCCATCCCCCGGAGAGACTTGGACTCAGCCGAAGTCGCTTTTCTGCAAGCTCGCAGCCAGAACGAGCAAGCGCAGAAACAGCTCGCCGACCTACAGCGCCTTGGAAAAGAGCAAACGCTCAAGTCCGTCGAAGGCTCCCGCTTGCTGGCCGAAGGCCATCTTCGTGGCGCTGAGGCGCAGCTCGGCTATTCGCGAATTACCAGTCCCATCGACGGCGTGGTCACCGATCGGCCGCTTTTCGAAGGCGACCTGGCGACCGCCAATCAACCCTTGCTCACTGTCATGAACACCTCCCGGCTCATCGCCAAGACGCATATTCCGCAATCGCAAGCCGCCGTCTTGAAAGTGGGAAACCCGGCGGAGCTGAAAATCTCCGGCCTCGACGAGCCCGTCAAGGGCCGCGTCAGCTTGGTCAGCCCAGCTCTCGATCCGGGCAGCACCACGATTGAAGTCTGGGTCGAAGCGTCCAAGCCGGACCCCGCTCTGAAGCCTGGCATGAGCGTGGAGCTTTCCATCACTGCGAAGACGGTAAAGGACGCGATCGGCGTTCCCACGGCCGCTGTCTTCAAGAACGCCGAAGGAGCCGATTACGTGCTGCTCGCCGGCGCCGATGAAAAAGCCCATCAGAAGGTCGTTCAACTGGGCGTTCGCAACTCCGAGCTTACCCAAATCGCCAGCGGCATCAATCCCGGAGATCCCGTCATTACCACCGGCGGCTACGCTGTTCCCGACGGCACGCAAATCAAAATTGAGAAGCCCGAGGAAAAAGAAGCGGCTGACAAAGACGCGAAAGAAGCCGGAAAAGACGAAAAAGACGTCAAGTCTGAGGACCCCAAGAAGCCCGATAAGACCAAAGAGAAAGCAGCACCCGCAAAGAAGGCTCCTGTGAAAGGCAAGGAGTAGCTGCGCATGGACCTTGCTCCCGATTCCCCGCGCGCAGCCCGTCCTGCAAGAAAGCCCGATGCCCCCTGGTTTCAGCGGCTTGCTCGTCCCATTCTTTTTTTGATCATTACCCTGATGTTGGTTGGTGCTTATCTCGCCTTCAGCATTCCTGTGGCGGTCTTCCCGAATACCGATTTCCCTCGCATCGTCATCGGCGTTGACAACGGCGTGACGCCCATCGACCAGATGCTCGTGATCATCACACGCCCTCTCGAGGAAGCCGTAAATAGCGTCCCCGGCCTGCAAAAAGTCCAGTCCGTCACCAGCCGGGGCTCCGCGGAAGTCGATCTTTTCTTCGACTGGAACAGCGACATGATTCTCACGTTGCAACGCGTGGATGCGGTGGTCGCCCGCTTACAGGCTGAGCTCCCCGCTACGGCCAAAGTGCAAACGCACCGGCTGACGTTTGCCGTGTTTCCCATCATCGGGTACAGCCTGACCTCCGATGTCGTTGCGCCAGATAAACTCTGGGAAATCGCCACCTACGACATCAAGCCGCGAGTAAACCGGCTGGACGGCGTGGCCTCCGTTCTGGTCCAAGGCGGCCGCGTTCCGGAATTTCAGGTGACTCCCGATCCCGCGAGGCTGCTCGCCTCAGGGATCACTGTGAGCGATATCTTGGAAGCGATCCGGCGGACCAACCTTATTGATTCGCCCGGGCTGATCGAGGACGAGCACAAACTGGTGCTGGGTCTGATCAGCGGACAGGTGCGCACCCCGGAACAAATTGGGCAAATCGTCGTAAAGACTTCACCCTCGCAAGTTCCCATCCGCCTCGGCGACATTGCGAAGATCACTCCTTCGGTTGCCCCGGTCTACACGATTGTTACCGCCAACGGCAAGCCGGCCGTTCTGCTCAACGTGAACCGCCAACCAGACGGCAACACGCTCGACGTGGCCAACGAAGTCCACGCGCAAATCGAGGAAATTCGCCCCACCCTTCCCCCGGGAGTGAAGATCGAGCCGTTCTACGACCAGTCCACAATCGTTCGCGAGTCCATCGCCAGTGTGCGCGACGCCGTTTTGCTTGGCCTCATTCTTTCTTCCATCATCCTTGTTCTTTTTCTTGGCGATTGGGGCACGTCTCTTGTCGCCGGTCTCGTGATTCCCGCAACGCTGCTCATCACCTTCATCGTTCTGAAGCTCACCGGTCAGAGTTTCAATCTGATGACTCTCGGCGGCCTGGCCGCCGCGGTTGGCCTCGTTATTGATGACGCCATCGTAGTTCTCGAAAACATCGTCCTCCATCGCGACGTTGGCCAAGACCGCTTCGAAGCTATTCAAAGCGCGCTCAAGGAAATGACCGTTCCCCTGGTCGGTTCAACGATCACGCCCATCGTGGTTTTTCTTCCGCTCATCTCTATTACCGGAGTAACCGGCACGTTCTTTCGGGCCCTCGCCGTCACTATGACCGTCGCGCTGTTTACTTCGCTGCTGTTTGCGCTCACTTGGACGCCCACCCTTAGTCAATATCTTGTGCGCCGAAAGGAAACTCTGGCAGCCGAGGGCAAGGGTTCTGCCGGCCCGGACATGGCAGCGCTTCTGGCGGTGGAAGAGGCCCATTTCTCGGGTTTTTTTGGCCGCGTCGTGGCGTTTTATGCGAAGGCCATGCGCAAAGTTTTGGGGCGTCCTTTGCTCCTGGTGGCAGGGTCCCTTTTGATCGTTGCCGCTTCCGTTGTTTGCTACAACTTTCTAGGGAGCGATTTGCTTCCCGAGATGGACGAAGGCGGCTTCATCCTCGACTACTGGACGCCTCCGGGCAGCTCTCTCTCCGAATCCAATCGCATCCTGCTGCACATTGAAGAAATCGTGAAGTCTCAGCCGGAAGTGGAGAATACTTCACGGCGCACCGGCTTGGAGCTCGGGTTGTCGGCCGTCACGGAGGCCAATCGCGGCGATTTCACAGTCAAGCTCAAGAGCGACCGCAAGCGCGGCATTGACGACATCATGAACGACATTCGCACCGAGATCGAGCACAGCGAGCCTGCCACCAGGGTCGAGTTCGTTCAGGTTTTGCAGGACATGATCGGCGACCTGACCAGTCAGCCCGAACCCATTGTCATCAAGCTCTTTAGCCCGGATCCCAAACTCTTGGCCTCTTCCGCTCCGCTCGTCGCGGAAGCCATACAGAAAGTGAAGGGCGTTGTGGATGTCCTCAACGGCATTGAAAACACCGTCAGCGGCCCGGCAACGACCTTTCAAATCAATCCCGCCGTAGCCGCGCGTGCGGGCTTTACACCGGAAGAAGTTGCCGTGGATGCTTCCGCGGTCTTGGAAGGGGAACCGGCGGCCACGCCGGTCGTGCTCAACGACCGCGCCTACACCATCCGCGTGCGCTTTCCGGAGCAAACCCGCGCCAATCTAGAGCGCATGAGCAACACCTTGCTCACCAGCGCCACCGGACGCACGGCCACTCTTGGGTCGCTCGCCAGCGTCAGCATGGATCCCGGCCAGACTGAAATTCGCCGCGAGAATCTTCAGCGGCTGGTGCAGATTACGGGGCGTTTCGAAGGCGTGGATCTCGGCTCGGGAATCGCTTCCGTCAAGAAAGCGGTCCATGACCTGCACCTGCCGTCATCCATCCGCGTGGAATATGGCGGCACGTATGCCGAGCAGATGAAATCCTTCCGCGATCTTTTGATGGTTTTCTTGCTTGCCCTGGTGTTGCTCTTTGCCGTTTTGCTTTTTGAATTTCGGACTTTTTCCGCTCCCACTGCGATTCTCGCTTCGGCGTTACTCTCGACTTTCGGAGGATTCCTGGCCCTGCTAATAACGCGCACGACGTTCAACGTGGCCTCCTTTATGGGCATGATCATGGTCATCGGCATCGTCGCCAAAAACGGCATTCTGCTTCTCGACGCCGAGCAGCGCTTCCGCAGCTTAGGTTTCACGGCGGAAGATTCGATGATCCAGGCTGGACGCCGTCGTTTGCGCCCCATCGCCATGACTGCCCTGGCCACTGTCGCCGGCATGTTGCCGCTGGCATTTGGCATCGGCGCAGGTTCCGCAATGCTCAAGCCGCTGGCTATCGCCGTCGTCGGCGGTATCCTCAGCTCCATGGTCCTGTCGCTCGTCTTTACGCCCGCGATCCATTTTTATTTGCAGCCGCGAACTACGTCCGCGCCGTAGCTCCTGTCCGGCAGGAACGAATTCCACAGCGTTGTCCCCCCTCGATCAAAGGCCTGGCCGTTTCACATTTTTCTCATTCCTCTTTCATCTGGCATTCACAAAACTGACGTTTACTCGTTTCGCTTGACCTTCGGTGTGTGCTCGAAAAACCGATACTTGGTTTCTCTTTTGGGAGGTGAACTCTGAATCGTTCGCCCCTAAGGCTACTGCCATATCCAATTAGGATTGAAGGAGTCACCATGCGACGTTTTTGCACTCTTTTTGTATTTCTAGCCGGCTTGTTGTGGCTGTCCTCGCCTTCCCGGGCGCAAGAACGCAAAGGCGCCATTACTGGACACGTCTCGGACAGTTCCGGTGGCGCGCTCATTGCTGCCCAGGTTTCCGTCCAGCCCACCGGCTCGAGCGTCGTTTCCGACGCCCAAGGCCAGTTTTTCATCAATGATCTCGGCCCCGGAAGCTACACCGTCACGGTCACCTACGTGGGTTTCAAGGCCTTCAAGCAAACGGTGAATGTGACCGCTGGCCAAGTCGCGAATCTCGAAGCCAAGATGGTTGTGGAATCACAGAACCTCGAAGTTCTGGTCACTGCGGATCGCGCCTCCGGTGAAGCCGAGGAGGTCAACCGCGAACGCACCGCCGATAACATCGTTCAGGTGCTTACCGCGGACGTGATTCGCAGCCTTCCCAATGCCAACATGGCCGATGCCCTTGGTCGCCTGCCTAGCGTCACCATCGAGCGCGACGAAGGCGAAGGCAAGTACGTGCAAGTTCGTGGCACTGAGCCGCGTCTTACCAACACCACCATCGACGGCATCAACGTTCCGTCGCCCGAATCCCAAGTTCGTCAGATTAAGTTTGACGCCATTCCTGCCGACATCGTCGAATCCGTCGAAATCAATAAGACCTTGCAAGCCAACATGGACGGCGACGGCATCGGCGGTTCCGTGAATCTCGTCACCAAGACCGCCGGTGAACGCCCCACCATGAACTTCAGCGGTATGGGGGGTTACACTCCGATTCAGAACGGGCGCGGCTTGGTCGAGACCACTGGCACGATCGGCAAGCGCTTTGGTGCAAGCAAAAGAATCGGCGCCCTGATTGGCGGCTCCTATGACTGGAACGGGCGCGGCATCGACGACACCGAACCTGTTCCGGACATCGCCAACCTGGGCACTCCCACACAAACACGCTTTTTCGATCAAGCTGATATCCGCGAATATCAATACTATCGCAGCCGCTGGGGCCTGGCGGGAAGTGCCGACTACAAGCCGTCAGACGGCTCGACCCTCTACATTCGCGGCCTTTATTCCGATTTTCACAACTATGGCGACCGCTGGGTTTACACGTTGGTTGATAACACCCCCGGTCTTACATTGGGGGGGTCAAACGGATGCTCAGGGGTGACCCCGCCTAACCCCTGCACTGGTTTGCCCTCTTCCAACGTTCAACAGCGGCGGCCGGATTACGCCATTGGGAGCATATTGCTGGGCGGCAAGCATGTGCTGGCCACCACCTGGTATACCTGGGACCTCTCCGTTTCCCGTTCCAGCCAGGTCGGCCAAGTGGGCAACAACAATGCTTCTTTCGCTGCCACCAACCTGACAACCAGCAACTGCCAAAACCTCCCCAGTTCTCCTAATACCCCCTATATACCCAATTGGTCGCCCGCGTGTTTTACCGAAGCCTATAACCCGACGAATTTCACTTTGAGCGACGTTAATGTGAACAAGGGGATGACCGCGCAACTGAATCTTCAGGCCACCGGCGCCATGGCCAAGCGTTATCATCTCGGCTCGCGCCTTTCCACCATCGAAATCGGCGGCAAGTTCCGCAACGCTCACAAGTTTGACAATGAGTACGTTCTGGACTGGGCCCCCAACGCCACAAACATTTCGATGACTCAGTTTTCCAATACGTTTACCAACAACAATTACTATCAGGGCGCCTACAAACTCGGGTATAACCCCTCATTCCCTGACGTTTTTTCTTTCGTGCAGGCGAATCCGGGCCAATTCACAGCGACGAGTACCGCCGGCGGAAACTCTGCCAACTTTGATTTGATAGAAAAGGTCTCTGCCGGCTATCTCATGAACACTCTGGACATTTCTTCTCGTTGGCGTCTGGTGGCAGGCGTCCGTTTCGAGGGCACGAACCTGGATACATCCAGCTTTCAAACCGTAACGACTTGCAATCCACCTCCTCCTGCCGGGACGACGGGCTGCCCAGCTCCCAGCACTGCTGCTACTACATCAGGATTTGTGAAAGCGAATGGTTCCTATGTAAAAGTTCTTCCGAGTGCTTCCCTGCGGTATGCTTTGACGACCAACACGAACTTGCGCTTGGCCTACGGCCGTGGGCTCGCGCGTCCCAACCCGCAAGATATTGCCCAGGCCCAGACCATCGACACAACAGTGAATCCCAACGTCGTTTCTCTCGGCAATCCCAATCTTAAGCCGGAGACGGCTGACAATGTGGATGTCTTGCTCGAGCATTACATAAACCCCTTCGGCATGATCACCGCCGGGTACTTCTACAAGAACCTCGTCGATCCCATCGTTACACACCGGTGCGGTCCACCCACCGTTTGCCCGGCGCCCTTCGCGGGAGACATCGTGACGCAGCCGCTCAACGCGGGCAGCGCCTGGATCAATGGTTTTGAAGCGGCGTACCTCCAGCATCTGTCTTTTCTGCCGGGCATGCTGCGCGGCGTCGGCCTTTCCGCTAATTATGGCTATACGGCTTCGCGTGCATCCTTGGGGCCCGATTTCCAACGCACCGACCATCCCCGCTTGCTGCGCAACGCTCCCCATACTTGGAACATCAGCCCAACCTATGACCTTGGCCGTGTTTCTGCTCGCATCGGCCTGTCTTATAACGCTGCGAATATCGCAGGCTACGGCTTCACCGACGGCGCTTATGGTGGCGTAACCGGCCCCTTCGGCGACAACTACTTCTACGCCCACTTGCAGTTCGATGCGCAGGGCAGCGTCCGGATGGCCCGCGGCCTGTCCTTTGTAATGTACGGGCTCAACATCAACAACGAGGTCTTCGGTTTCTATAACGGCAGCCCCCAATACATGGTCCAGCGCGAATATTACCGGCCCACGATCGCCGCCGGCCTTCGCTGGTCCCCGCTGCATGAAAAATAACCAATCGGGGCTAAGCCGTGGCGAAGCAACTCTTTGTGCTTTCGCCATGGCCACCATCGTCTGGACCGAAAATGTCCATGGATCTTCTTTAAAACATGTGTTACTGTACTCTAAAGGTAAATTCGCGTAAATTTCCGAAACGTCAGCTCTCTTCTTTCGGCACCGTTTCCTCCATGCAAGCGGGAGGTTCTTCTAGGCAACCCATTTAGAATCAGCACTTGTAGAAATCCGGGAGAAATGAAGCCCATAACTCCCTAGCATTGAAGCTAAGTCCTTTACTTGCAACACTTAGAAAAATCCGGGGGGAGTCAGTTATTTTTGACGAACAGACTGCGAGGTTCGCTTTGAAGTCCAAACAGATGCTAGCGATTCTCATCGCCGGGTACTTTCTTGGTTTTGCTTCGAAGCCGGCAACCCCCTGGAGTGCAGTCCCTGTTAACGACCAGTCAGCAATTCTGGTTGGGGCGGGCGATATCGCTGATTGCAAGGATCTTAGCGGTGCGGAAGCCACGGCTAAGCTGCTCGATCAACTCCCCGGCACCGTCATGGCCGTCGGCGATCTCGCTTACCCGGACGGCTCGAAGGAAAACTTTGTTTGCTACGACAAGACTTGGGGCCGCGCAAAGTCCCGCACGCGACCCGCCGTGGGCAATCACGAGTTTCATTCCCTAGGCGGTACACCCTATTTCGACTATTTCGGCCCCGCCGCTGGCGACCAGAAGACCGGCTACTACAGCTACGAACTCGGAACCTGGCACATCATCGTGCTGAATAGTGAATGCCAGGACGTCGGCGGCTGCCAAGCCGGCTCCCCGCAGGAAAAGTGGCTGCGCGCCGATCTCTCCACGCACCCCGCCGCGTGCACGCTCGCTTACTGGCACAAGCCGCTCTTCAGTTCCGGCGGCGCCCACGGCAACGACCTCACCGTTAAGCCACTTTTTCAGGCGCTCTACGATGGCAACGCCGACGTTGTCATCACCGGCCACGACCATGACTACGAACGCTTCGCTCCGCAAACTCCGGATGGCTCTGCCGACGCCAAGCGCGGCATCCGCGAATTTGTCGTTGGCACGGGCGGCAAGAACCATCGTCCTTTCGGCGAACCCAAGCCCAATAGCGAAGTCCGCGATGCCACCGCTTTTGGCGTTCTAAAACTCACCCTCAAGCCCAACTCATACGACTGGCAATTCCTCCCCGAAGCCGGCAAGACTTTCACCGATTCCGGCAGCGGCGTCTGCCATTGAAACCGGAGATTTCCGGGGACAAAACCAGTTTCTATCCGTCCTCGCTCGCTTCTCGTTCTCGTTAAGCTTTTGTGGCACAGTAATATCCGATGGCCGCATCGGAGAATTTCAGCGCCGCCGGGCGAGTTGCGTTCACCTACCCGAGTTTCGTTCTCTTTCAGTTGGGCCGTTTCTTGATTGTCCTCGCCGGGGAGATGCAATCCGTCGCCGTCGGCTGGCAGGTTTATGAAATTACGAAAAGCCCCCTCGATCTCGGCCTGGTCGGTCTGGCTCAGTTTCTCCCCAGCATTCTCCTGTTCCTAATTGCCGGCCAGGTCGCGGATCGCTTCGACCGGCGGTGGATTCTGGTCTGCTGTTACTGCGGTTCGGCTTTTTGCGCCGGGTCCTTGCTCGTTCTCACTCTCCGGGGCGTCCACAACGTCTACTCCATTTATGCCGTTCTCGTGCTTCTCGGTGTAGCGCGTTGTTTCAGTGGCCCGGTAAGCCGCTCGCTTTTACCTCAACTGGTGCCCGAAACGCTATTCGTCAATGCCGTTGCGTGGGCCTCCACCATCTTTCAGTGCGCCGTGGTCCTCGGCCCATCGCTCGGAGGAATCGTCTACGCCGCTTTTCGCGGCTCCGCCGCCGTCTACACGCTCTCCTTCGTCGCTGCGGTTGCGGCCGCGCTCACGACGGTACAAATCAAAACTCAAGCAATCGCGCGCGCTCGCGAACCCGTCACCTTGAAGGCCACGCTGGCGGGATTGCACTATATCTGGAGCGAAAAACTCATTCTCGGCGCGATTTCGCTGGACCTCTTCGCGGTCCTGCTGGGGGGGTCCATTGCGCTCCTGCCCGTCTACGCCAGGGAAATTCTCGAAGCCGGCCCGTGGGGATTGGGAATTCTTCGCAGCGCTCCCGCCGCCGGCGCGGCATGCATGGCGATTTTCATCGCGCACAAGCCCTTCGGCCGCCGTGCTGGATCCATCATGCTCTGGTGTGTGGCCGGATACGGCGTTGCCACCATTCTTTTCGGTCTCTCGCGAAGCCTGGCGCTTTCTCTGCTGGCGCTTTTCCTAGTAGGCGCCACGGACATGGTCAGCGTCATCGTCCGCCAAATGTTCATCCAAGTTGGCACGCCCGATGAAATGCGCGGCCGCGTTAACGCCGTGGACATGATTTTTATCGGCGCATCCAACGAACTCGGTCAGTTCGAGTCCGGCCTCACGGCAGAATGGTTCGGCGCGGTGCGCGCGGTGGTTTTGGGCGGGCTGGGCGCACTTGTGGTGACGGGATTTTGGGCTTGGTGTTTTCCAGAGTTGCGCGGCGCTGCCAAGCGCCCTAGCTAGGCCAGCGGAATAGGCCCCCGCCGTTTGACTTATTTTTTCTTCTTTGCCGGCGCCGCGGCAGGCATGGTTTCCGGCATCGCCATATCCATGGGGGTACTCGCGCCGGCGGCGAGCTCTTTCTTCACGGCCTCGGAAATCTTGTCCGCGTTTTTTACCAGCAGGCTTACCTGCCAGATTTGCGTTTCGCTTAGGTTCCCCTTGAACCCCGGCATGCCCGTCATGCGAATCCCGTTTTCCACTTTCCAATAAGACTCCCACGCATCGTCGTCGGTCACTCCCGTTCCATGAAAGAGCAGGGGCGGCGACGGAAACATGCCCTTAGAGATCGTGCTCTTGGGCTCGTCGGGAAGCCCATGGCACGCCGCGCACTGCTCCTTGTAAACCTTGGCGCCCGAGATGAGATTGGCATCATCCGCCGGGACCTGCGGCTGCGGGTGCGGCAGCTTATCCAGATAGGCATGCAGTCCTACCCGCGCCAGCGTTCTTTCAAAAGGGATGGGCGCCGCCGAAGTGGCTACCGGGGCCTGCCCGGAAGCAAAGTACAGGTAGACGCATCCCGAAACTAGCACTATTCCGAGAATGATCCCCAGGATTAAGCCCTTGAGCATGTCGTTTTTTCTCCTCGCCTAGCGGATTCTTCGTTTCGTTTTCCAAAGCTTGCAAATTTCCCGCCACAGTCTACTTTCTCCTGGCCATTTCTGCACCCCTGAATTTGCCAGAGTCATAATAGCCTCTTCGCCAGGCGCGACCTCTGGACGCCCCGGCCGGCCCCCTCTGGGCCGCAATCCCTTCGTAACCATTCTGCTTCAAGAGCCGTCTTATTTAGGCGTAGGCTATACTTGTCGGCCGAGTCTCTGTGTTAGCCGGAACAGCCCTCAGTAGCAAAGCGAATGTCCTGTCCTAGACAGAATCGCTCGCACAGCCGTAAGTACACGACAGGAGCGAATGAATGGGTCAACTCAATTCCATGGACCTTCCCGAACCGGGCGCGCCCAGAGCCAAGGAGGCTTCCACTGCCCCGCCTTCCAAGACGCGTTGGTGGCCCTGGGTCGTCGTCCTTGCCGTGCTGGCCCTGGGAGGCTGGTATTACCGCACGTCGCGAGCCGCCAGCGAGGCTGCGGCCGCAGGGACACCCGCGGCGGCTGGAACGCCAGGTACGGCGAGCAAGGGTAGGGGTGGGGCTGGATTCGGCAACTTTGTTGTCCCGGTCGTGGTTGCCGCAGCGCAGCGGGGCGATTTGCCCGTTTATTTCAATGGGATAGGCACGGTGACCGCCTTCAACACCGTCACCGTCCGCAGCCGGGTGGACGGACAACTCACCAGCGTGGCCTTTAAGGAAGGCCAATTTGTCCACGAAGGCGATCTTCTTGCGCAGATCGATCCCCGTCCCTTCCAGGTTCAGCTAGAGCAAGCGCAAGGGCAACTCGCCAAAGACCAAGCTCAGCGCAAAGATGCCGAGGTCAATTTCGAGAGGTACAAGCTGCTCTTCCAAGAAGGCGTTATCCCACAGCAGCAGCTCGATACCCAAGGCGCATTGGTCGGCCAGTTTGACGGCGCCATTACCTCAGATCAAAGCCAGATTGACAACGCCAAGCTGCAGCTGACCTATTCGCGGATCACCGCGCCCATCAGCGGACGAATCGGGTTGCGACTCGTGGATGCCGGAAACATCGTGCACGCCACGGACACCAACGGACTCTTGGTCATCACGCAGCTGCAGCCGATCGCCGTGATTTTCAGCTTGCCCCAGGATCAACTGCCGGAAGTAAACGCCAAACTCCATGCGGGCAACCAACTTACCGTGGATGCCTACGACCGCGACGACACCGCCAAAATCGCCAGCGGAAAACTGCTGACCATCGACAATCAGATCGATATCACCACGGGCACTTACAAGCTAAAATGCATATTTGCCAATGCCGACAACGCTCTTTTCCCCAATCAATTTGTCAACGTCCATTTGCTCGTCGACACCAAGCACAATCTCACCATCGTTCCCACCGCGGCCATTCAGCGCGGTCCTCAGGGCACTTACGTCTATGGCGCCACGAAAGATCCGGCTTCCCAGGAGACTAGTGCAAAGATTTATCCCGTCACCATCGCGCAGACTACCGGCGCCAGCGTTGGCTTGAGCGCGGGTTTGAATCCCGGCGACCTGGTGGTGATCGATGGCCAGGATAAATTGCAGGACGGAACCAAGATCAGTCCAAGTCTCTCGGGCGGTCCGAATGCGGGTACCGCGCCTCCGGCGCAAAATGCGCAGCAAAAGGGGAGGGCGGCTGGGGGCCAGGGCCACGCCGGAGGATCTCCGCGATGAGTCCGTCACGGCCGTTTATTTTGCGGCCGGTCGCCACCACGCTCTTGATGGTTGGCGTCCTCCTGGTAGGCTGGGTGGCCTTTCGACAGCTCCCCATTTCGGCATTGCCGCAGGTTGATTATCCCACCATCCAGGTGCAAACCTTTTATCCTGGCGCAAGTCCGGACGTGATGGCCTCTTCGGTCACGGCTCCGCTGGAGCGCCAGTTCGGGCAAATCCCGGGCCTGAACCAAATGACGTCCACGAGTTCGTTCGGCAGTTCGATTATCACACTGCAATTCGGTTTGGACTTGAGCATTGACGTCGCGGAGCAGGGAGTTCAAGCGGCCATCAATGGCGCTTCCAATCTCCTGCCGACAGGGCTTCCCAATCCTCCGATCTACAGCAAAGTCAATCCAGCGGACGCCCCCATCATGACGCTGGCTCTCAGTTCACCCTCTCTTCCGCTTTCCAAAGTCGAGGATCTTGCCGACACGACGCTGGCGCAAAAGATTTCTCAGCTTTCCGGAGTGGGACTCGTCAGCATCAGCGGCGGCCAGCGGCCGGCGGTGCGAATTCAAGCGAACCCCACGGCCCTGGCTTCTTACGGGATGAGTCTGGAAGATCTGCGGACGGCCCTCGGGCAAGCCAATGTCGACCAGGCTAAAGGCACGTTCGACGGCGCGCACCAGGCGTACACCATTGGCGCGAATGATCAGCTCATCTCCAGCGACAGTTATCGCCCGATAATCGTGGCGTACCGCAATGGCGCGCCGGTGCGGCTGACGGACGTCGCGACCGTGATTGACGGCGTGGAAAATGACAAGCAGGCCGCGTGGGCCAACCAAAATCCCGCCGTCATTCTGAATATTCAGCGCCAGCCCGGGGCCAATATCATTGCCGTTGTTGATCGGGTAACAAAACTTTTGCCGCAACTAAAGGGCGCGCTTCCCGCCGCGGTCAAGGTGGACATTCTCACCGACCGCACCACCACCATCCGCGCTTCCGTCGAAGACGTGCAGTTCACGCTGGTGCTTACCGTTGGCCTCGTGGTGATGGTGATTTTTCTTTTTCTTCGCAGCGTACGCGCCACCGTTATTCCCAGTATTGCCGTTCCGCTTTCTCTCATTGGCACGTTCGCGGTGATGTATCTGCTCGGCTACAGCCTCAACAATCTTTCTCTCATGGCGCTAACGATTTCGACGGGCTTCGTCGTCGATGACGCCATCGTCATGATCGAAAACATCAGCCGCTACATCGAAGAAGGCGAATCGCCGCTGGAAGCCGCACTCAAGGGTTCCGAGCAGATCGGATTCACGATCGTTTCGCTGACCATTTCGCTCATTGCCGTGCTTATTCCTCTTCTGTTCATGGGCGATATCGTTGGCCGTCTCTTCCGTGAATTCGCCGTCACGCTGGCGGTCACGATCCTGGTATCCGCGTTTGTTTCCCTCACGCTCACCCCGATGATGTGCGCCAAGCTCTTGCGCCATCAGAAAAAAGAGGAAGAAAGTTGGTTCTATCGCAAATCGGAAGATGCGTTTAACGCGGTCATCGCTTTCTACGGACGCACGTTGCAGTTCGTGCTGCGTTTCCGCACCACCACGCTTCTCGTCACCTTCGCCACTCTCGTGGGCACGATTCTTCTTTATATCTACGTGCCCAAAGGGTTTTTCCCAGTGCAGGATACTGGCGTTATCCTGGGTGTCTCGGAAGGCGCGCAAGACATTTCCTTTATGGCCATGGCCCAGCGGCAGCGGGATTTGGCCGGAGTCATCCTGAAGGATCGGGCGGTAGAAAGCCTCTCTTCGTTCATCGGCATCGACGGCACAAACACCACGCTCAATAGCGGGCGCATCCAAATCAATCTTACGCCGCTCGCGGAGCGCAAAATCAGCGCTACGGATGTTATCCGGCGCCTGCAGCCGGAACTCGCGAAGGTCGATGGCGTCTCGCTGTTTCTTCAGCCGGTGCAGGACCTGACCGTCGAAGACCGCGTGAGCCGCACGCAATTTCAGTACAGCCTGGAAGATGTGGATCCCAAGGAACTCGCCCATTGGACGTCGCTGTTCATCGATGATTTGAAAAAACTGCCCGAGCTGCGCGACGTTGCCAGCGATCAATTAAACCAGGGGCTCGTAGCGGCGCTCACCATCGACCGCGACTCCGCTTCGCGGCTGGGCATTCTTCCGGCGGATATTGACAACACGCTGTATGACGCTTTTGGCCAGCGGCTGGTCTCCACTATTTTCACGCAACTGAATCAGTATCATGTGGTGCTCGAAGTGGATCCGCAATTTCAGCAGGATCCCGAGTCGCTGAAATACATTTATGTAAAATCCTCGAACGGCACGCAGGTCCCGCTCAGCGCGTTCACGCGATTCGAGCCGGCGGCGGCCGCGCTGGCGCTGAACCATCAGGGCCAGTTTCCGGTGGTCACGCTGTCGTTTAACTTGGCGCCAAATGCTTCGCTGGGCGACGCGGTCAACGCCATTAATGGCGTCAAACAGGATTTAAAAATGCCACCCAGCATTCAAGCCACGTTTCAGGGCACTGCCGCGGCCTTCCTCAATTCCCTGGCGAACGAGCCGATTCTGATCCTCGCGGCGGTGGTCACGGTTTACATCGTCCTTGGCGTTTTGTATGAAAGTTACATTCATCCGATCACGATTATTTCCACGCTACCGTCCGCCGGCGTCGGTGCTATCCTGGCGCTTTTGATCTGCCGCACGGATTTCAGCGTGATCGCGCTGATCGGCATGATCCTGCTGATCGGTATCGTCAAGAAAAACGCCATCATGATGATTGACTTCGCGTTGGAAGCCGAGCGCCAGGAAGGAAAGGCGCCGCTCGAGGCCATCTACGAAGCTTGCCTGCTGCGTTTTCGCCCGATCATGATGACCACCATGGCGGCGCTGCTCGGCGGTTTGCCGCTAGCGTTGGGCACCGGCGTTGGTTCCGAATTGCGGCGTCCCTTGGGAATCACTATCGTTGGCGGCCTGATCCTCAGCCAGTTGCTGACGCTATACACCACGCCGGTGGTTTACCTGGCGTTTGACTGGCTGGCGCGACGCTTCTCGTTCCGCATCGGCAATCCCATTGAGGAGCCCGCGCACGGAACCGCGCCTGGAGATTAACTGGTGAATTTCTCTTCCAACTTTTCGGCGCCCTTCATCCGACGGCCAGTGGCCACGTCGCTCATCACTATTGCTATCCTTCTTTCGGGAGTCGTGGCCTTTCGGTTCTTGCCGGTGGCGCCTCTCCCGCAAGTCGATTTTCCAACGATTTCCGTTGGCGCCAGCCTGCCGGGCGCAAGCCCGGAAACCATGGCCTCCGCCGTAGCCACGCCCCTGGAGCGGCAGTTCGGCCGCATCGCCGGCGTTACCCAGATGACTTCTTCCAGTGGACTGGGATCAACCAGCATCACTATGCAGTTCGATCTCAACCGGGATATCAACGCGGCCGCTCGCGATGTACAGGCCTCCATCAACGCCGCTCGTAGCCAGCTTCCCGCCGATCTTCCCAGCCAACCTACCTATCGCAAGGTAAATCCCGCGGATGCACCCATCATGCTGCTGGTCTTGACCTCGGATAACATTCCGGCCGCAGAAATTTATGACGCCGCTGATTCCATCCTGGCCCAGAAGCTGGCACAGGTCGAAGGCGTCGGCCAGGTCTTTACGTGGGGAAGCGCCCGGCCCGCCGTGCGTGTCGAAGCGAACCCGAATCAGCTCAACAGCTATGGAATCAGCTTGGAAACAGTTCGCAAATCGCTGCAGGCGGCCAACGCCAACCTGGCCAAAGGCGCCTTCTTTGATCCCCAGCAAACGTGGGCCGTCTCCGACACGGACCAGCTTTTCAAGGCCTACGAGTATCAGCCGCTGATCGTCGCCGGGCACGTGGGCGCTCCGGTACGTTTGCGTGACATCGCGGAGGTCGTCGATTCCGTCGAGGACTCGCGAAATTTGGGACTGGCAGGCGGAAAGCGCGCCGTGCTGCTCGCCGTCTTTCGCCAGCCCGGCGCCAACATGATCGAGACGGTAGACCGCATTACCGCTCTTCTTCCGGTGCTCAGCGCTTCCATTTCTCCTTCTCTCCATCTGAGCGTGGCCGTTGACCGCACCACTACCATTCGCGCTTCGGTTCATGACGTGGAAGTGGCGCTCATCATTTCCATTATCCTGGTGATTTTCGTGGTCTTCGCGTTTCTCCGGAATGTCTGGGCCACCATCATCCCCAGCGTGGCCGTCCCGCTTTCGCTTATTGGAACTTTCGGCGTGATGTATCTCTGCCACTACAGCTTGGACAATCTCTCTCTCATGGCCTTGACGATCTGCACGGGCTTCGTGGTGGACGATGCCATCGTGGTCATCGAAAACATTACTCGCCACATCGAAGGAGGAATGAAACCCTTCGCTGCCACCATGAAGGGCGCCAGTGAAATCGGATTCACGGTTCTATCGATGAGCACTTCGCTGGTGGCGGTATTTATTCCGATTTTGATGATGGGCGGCATCGTGGGGCGGCTTTTCCGGGAGTTTGCCGTGGTTCTCAGCGTGGCTATCGGTGTGTCTCTCTTTGTTTCGCTTACGACCACACCCATGATGTGCGCGCGCTTTCTCCGCCATGAAGCGGGCAGGCACAACAGGATCTATCGTTTTTCCGAGAACGCTTTTAACTCCCTGCTGCGCATCTATGATTTCTCTCTGCGCTGGGTGCTTCGCCACCAGTTCCTGATCTTGCTGGTTACCATCGGCACGGTATGCTTGAATGGCTATCTTTTCTATAAGACCCCCAAAGGATTCTTCCCGCAGCAGGACACTGGCCGCATCAACGGCAGCATCATTGGCGATCAGGATCTTTCTTTTGCGGCCATGTCGCAGAAAATGCGCGCCTTTACCGACATCGTGGCGCAAGACCCCGCCGTTGAAAACGTAATTTCTTTCACCGGCGGCGGCAGCGGCGGCAGCACGGCGCGCATGTTCTCGCAGCTCAAACCGCTGAGCGAGAGGAAGCTGAGCGCCGACCAGGTCATCGCGAGGATTCGCTCCAAAACGGGGGGCATTCCAGGAGCGGCTCTGTACTTGCAAGCCGTTCAGGACCTCAGCGTCGGCGGGCGGGGGAGCGCGGCGCAATATCAATACACGCTGCAAGCTGACCGTCTGGACGACCTCACCCACTGGGCGCCCATTCTGCAGCAACGCCTGGCTAAAATTCCTGAATTGCGCGACGTCAATTCCGATCAGCAGATGCACGGACTGGAAAGCGCCATCGCGATCGATCGCGACACCGCCGGCCGGCTGGGCGTAAATGTCTTGGATATTGACAACACTTTGAGCGACGCTTTCGGGCAGCGCCAGGTTTCCAACATCTATAAGGGCATCAACCAGTACCATGTGGTTTTGGAAGCCGCTCCGGAATTCCAGCCCGGCCCGGAGGCGCTGAAGACGATCTACGTTCCTGCCAGTTCCGGAAAACTGGTCCCCTTAAGTGCCTTCGCTCATTTCGAGCACTCCAACACAGCGCTGTCCGTCAACCACCAAGGAATCTTTCCGGCCATCACCCTTTCGTTCAATCTTGCTCCCGGAGCTTCTCTCGGCCCTGCGGTGGATCACATCGAGCAAGCCCGTCTGGAGCTGAAAGTTCCTTCCACCGTGCACGCTACGTTTCAAGGAACGGCGCAAGCGTTTCAGGATTCGCTTTCCAACCAACTGGTGCTGATTATCACGGCGCTCGCCGCCGTCTACATTGTTCTTGGAATTCTTTACGAGAGCTTCATTCATCCCATCACGATTCTTTCGACAATTCCTTCGGCAGGGATAGGAGCACTGCTCGCCATTCAATTCATTAAGTCCGATCTGAACATCATTGCGCTCATCGGCATCATTCTGTTGATCGGCATCGTCAAGAAAAACGCAATTCTCATGATTGATTTTGCAGTTCAAGTGGAAAGGGAAGAAGGGTCTTCACCGGTCGAAGCGATTTACAAGGCTTGCTTGCTGCGCTTCCGGCCGATTTTGATGACTACTATGGCCGCGCTTCTGGGCGCGATGCCGCTCGCGCTCGGCAACGGTGTTGGTTCCGAGTTGCGCCGCCCGCTGGGCATTACCATCGTCGGGGGCCTCATCCTCAGCCAGATGCTCACGCTATTCACCACGCCGGTCGTTTACATTTATATGGACCGGCTGCAATCGTGGCTCCGCCGCGTTTTTTCCCACGCTCCCGCGCCCGCTCCGGCTGCGGCGCATTCGGATTAATGCTGGCCGGTGATTGCCGAAGCTGCTTGGCTCTTGCGTCCCTGACAATCGGCCGTGCTCAGTCTAATCAATAGCTTGCCAGGGGGTTTCTCGTCATGCTTCCGCTTGAGCCGGGGGATGCGGAGGTTATCGCCAAGATTTGGAAAAGTACTCCGACCCTAAGCCCGCCGCTCGCGGACGCCTCGCTTGTTCACCTGGCCAATCGCGAATCCATCGATACGATTTTCACTCTCGACCGCCGGGATTTCTCCGTCTATCGCTTGGCTCGCAATCGACGCTTTCGCCTCCTCCCCGAACTCCTGACCCTCGCTAAGCGCTGCCGATCAGCCAGCCGGTCAGGAAAACCAAGACGCCGCCCACAATCACTTGAAAGGCGGCTTGCAGGAACGGTGTATCCATGTAGCGATGGCGGATGAAGCTGATCACTCCGAGTTCGACCGCCACCACGATAATTGCCACCAGCATGGCGACGCGGAAATTGGCGATCAAGAAGGGCAGCGTGTGGCCGATTCCGCCGGCGGTGGTCATCAACCCGGTGACACCGCCGCGCAGCCACGGTGAACCGCGGCCGGTCAGGGACCCGTCATCCGAAAGCCCCTCGGAGAAGGCCATCGAAATGCCCGCGCCGATGGAAGCGGCGAGTCCCACCAGGAACGCTTCCCAGCTTTTTTGCGAAGCGAACGCCGCGGCAAAAATGGGCGCAAGCGTCGAGACCGAGCCATCCATCAATCCAGCCAGACCCGGCTGCACCACTTGCAGCAAAAACAATTTGCGGTGGGATTCGTCCTCGGTGGCTTTCGCGCTTGCCGTTAAATGTTTTTCTTCCAGTTCGCCCGCAGTGCGCTCGTGTTTTCTCTCTTCATCCGCAAGCTTGTTCAGCAATTCGCGCGTGGACACATCCGTTGTCCTGCTTGCGGCTCGCGCGTAGAAGCGGCTCGCTTCCAGTTCCATCAATTCCGCTTGCTTACGCGCGACTTTCACGCCCAGCGGCCGGACCAACCATACTGGTTTCCTGGTCAGGAATCCCTTCACGTTTTCCCGGCGAATCAACGGAATGTGATCTCCGAAACGTTGACGGAACATCGCAAACAAACGGTCGCGGTGGCCCACTTCTTCCAGGCGCATCCCCTCGAACATTTCCGCCGTCGAGGGGTACTCTTCCCGCAGCGCATCCGCAAACTCGCCGTAAATCCGGCCGTCTTCTTCTTCGGCGGCGATGGCGATCGCCAGGATTTCCTTTTCCGACAAGTCTTTGAATTTTTTCAGCATCGACCTCAACCTCGAGTTCAAGTGAGCAGAAAGAATCGCACAAACCGAGGCGCGAAGTCATCCCGTGCCAGTCATTCATGACGGCTAACTTTGATTGTCGGCTTCTGTGGACCGCTTCGCCCATGGCGCCAAAAGTAGAAGAACGGAACGCCAGCCAGAATCACTGCCAGACCCAGCGAAGAGCGCACTGGCCGGACCATCCACAAGTTGACGGTCAGAGCGACGGCAGCAGCCAGGAAAATGAACGTCGTCCAAGGATGGCCCCAGGCGCGGTACGGCCGGGACAGGTTGGGCTCTTTCTTGCGTAAGCGAAAAAGGGCCAGCGCGGCCAACGCGAAAAAAATCCACACGCCAAACACAAAGAGCGAATAGAGCTCTTCGTAGGTCCCGCTGAGCGCGAGCAATGCAGCGACCGAACCGAGGAAGATCAACGCGCCACTGGGCGTTCGAAAAGAAGGATGGAGCCTCTTAGCGAATTGGAAAAAGACGCCGTCGCGCGCCATGGCATACG
>Ga0307477_10000713_pt1 | contig 33214 bp, 39 predicted proteins | sample atmos_gasesECM2C_FD_203316 | JGI IMG/M metagenome (GOLD analysis project Ga0307477, IMG submission 203316) | Hardwood forest soil microbial communities from Morgan-Monroe State Forest, Indiana, United States - atmos_gasesECM2C_515 | ecosystem: Environmental > Terrestrial > Soil > Temperate...
TGCGTTCTACGATGCGTTCGCGATTACGGCTGCGATCACGCTGGGTTTGGTCGCATTCTTCATCTTCGGCGCATCGCTCAGCGGGCTGAGACACCAGTCGCTGCCGGGCTGGCTGTGCTGGTTCGGTTACCTCTTCGCGCTGGGCAACCTCGCGGCGAGTCTCACGTCGATGTATAACAGCGGCTTCATGATGCTCGGTGGGCTCGGAGGATTGGTCTTGGGCCTCATAACGTTTCTCTTGTGGATGGTGGTCAGCGCATTCTTCATGATCGCGAAGGGCGCAGCAGCAGCGGCAGCGGCTCGATAAGCTAGTCCGGACTCCTAAAGCGCCTGGCCGGCGAGCGGAGAGCGCAAGCCGGTCAGGTGTGAGACGACGCACTCCTCGACGACGCGTAGCTTGCCGCCGTCGTTTTCGAGAAGCGCGAAGCCGCCGTTCTCGACCCGGGGATGCCAAAGGTCGTCGAGCGGGCGCCCGGCCACATCGAGCAGCGCGCAGCGCACGACCGCGTCGTGGGTCACCACCAGCAAGTCGCCGTCATCGCCCGACAGGGTCGCGGCGAAAGCGCGCCAGCGATCGCGCACCTCAGCGAGCGTCTCGCCGTTCTCGAAGGCGACGCGCGCCGGGTCGTTACGCCACATCTCGTAGCGCTTGGGATCGTTTGTGGCGATCTCTTCGCGATAACGGCCTTCCCACGTACCGTGAGCGATCTCGATCAGCCGCGCGTCGGTTTCGAGCGGCACCCCCAGGCGGCCGGCGACGAAGCGCGCCGTCGCGGCGCAGCGTTCGAGCGGGCTTGCGATCGCACGCGTCGGGACGGACTCGCCGCGCCTCGAGCGCGCGGAAAAATATTCGGCGAGCGCGAGGCCCTGGCGCACGCCGAGCGGGGACAGGTCCGATTCGAGGCGTCCCTGGTAGCGTCCGGCGACGTTCCAGGTCGTCTCTCCGTGCCGCGCGAGATAGAGTACGGTCAATCGAGCGTGAGCGATTTTACGCTGCGAATGCCGGAGACGGCGCGCAGCCGTTCGACCGTTGCGGAATCGGCCGGCCGATCCGTCGCGAGTACCATGATCGCCTCGCCGCCGGCGTTTTGACGCGAAACTTGCATCGTGGAGATGTTCACTTGGGCCTCGCCCAAAATCGTCCCGACTTTCCCGATCATCCCGGGAACATCGGGGTGGCGCGTCAGCAAGAGCGATCCGCTCGGAGTTGCGTCCATCTCGAAACCGTCTATCTCAACTAATCGCAATCCCGATGCGCCGGCCGTCCCGGCCAGCGAGGTCGCGCCGCCGGCGACGCGCAGCACCGAGGCGAAGGGACCACGCCGGTCGTCACCGCGCACGTCGACCCGGATGCCGAGGTCGTCTGCGATTGCGCGGGCGTTGACGATCGAAACGCGCCGGTCCGTCGTCGCTTGAAGCAACCCGGCCAGGAAGGCATTTTGAATCGGCGCCGGATCGGCCCTCGCGATCTGCCCTTCCAAGACGAGGGTAAAGTGCGGCAACGCCGGCGCCTCGGCGAGTTGCGGATAAAGTTTACCCAGGCGCTGCGCGAGGTCGACGAACGGGCGCAGTAATTCAGCATCCGGACCGTCGGGGACCGCTGCGTTGACGGCGCCGGAGGCGATGCCGCTCAGCAAGACCCGCGTGAGATCGTGCGCGAGTTCGGTCGCGATGCGCTCGGCCGCTTCCCGGGTCGAGCCGCCAAGGTGCGGCGTCGCAACGACTTTCGGATGTTGCTGCAGGCGGGCGCTCGCGGTGCCCGGCTGCGGCGGCTCGTGGACGACGACGTCGAGTCCGGCGCCCGCGATCGCTCCGGCATCCAGCGCTTCGAGCAAAGCCGCTTCGTCGATCGCGCCGCCGCGCGAGCAATTCACGATGTACGCGCTGGGTTTCATCAGCGCGAGTTTGCCGGCATCGATCATTCCGATCGTCTGATTGGTGAGCGGCACGTGCAACGTGACGATGTCGGAGCCGCCGAGCAACTCTTCGAGCGAAGCCGATTTCGCGCCGAAGGTTTCGGCGCGTCCGGGCGAGATGAACGGATCCCAACCAAGGACTCGCATGCCGAACGCAACCGCTCGCGTCGCAACGGCTCCGCCGATCCGCCCGAGCCCGACGACGCCGAGCGTTTTTCCGGCCAGTTCCATACCGACAAACGTCTTGCGCTCCCAGTGTCCGGCACGCGTCGATGCGACGGCGTCGGGGACGTGCCGCGCGAGCGCCAGCATCAGCGCGAAGGTCAGTTCGGTCGCCGCAATCGTATTAGCGCCGGGCGTGTTGAGCACCACGATCCCGGCATCGGTCGCGGCCGCTACGTCGATGGCGTCGACGCCGACTCCCGCGCGAGCGACGACGGCCAGGCGTGGACCGGCGGCCAGCAGGTCGCGGTCGACGAGCGTTTCGGAGCGCACGATGAGCCCATCCGCCCGCGCGAGCGCGTCGCGCAATTCGTCGCGCGATTTTCCGACGCACGAGACGACCTCGATGCCATGCTCGCGCAACACAGCGAGTCCGCTTTCGGCAAAGGGTTCGGCGACGACTACGCGAGCAGAGAGGCTGTTGGCTGGCACGGAGATAACAGCCGAACGTTGTCTGTGTCCCGAGGGATCACCTGGCTCGGATTGTTGCGGGCAGTGCCGTATGCGTCGTTCGCTGCGTTTCTCGTGCCGTTTGCGATCTATGTCGCATCCTGTCCGCAATCGGTAGGCTACTGGGACACCGGCGAGATGCAAACCGTCCCGTACATTTTCGGAATCGCGCATCCGACAGGTTTTCCGACGTTCGTCTCCGCCGGCTGGATCGTCGGACATCTGCTCCCACTCGGCAGCGTCGCGTGGCGCATGAACGTCATGAGCGGGGCGGCGATGGCGCTGGCGGGCTGGTGTGCCTATGCGACCGTCGTCGAGCTCGAGCGAAGACGCTGGCTCGGCGTACTCGCCGCGCTGCTGTTCGGAGCCGGTGACGTCGCCTGGACGCGCGGATCGCGCGCGGAAGTTCACGCGTTCTTGATTGCGTTCGCGGCGCTGACGATTTGGCTGCTCGTCCGCTGGCGGCGCACCGGCGACGACCGTGCGTTGCTCGGCGCAGCCTTGGCCTACGGTCTGGCCCTCGCGACTCACGGTCTCGCAGTTTTGATGGCTCCTGGTTTCGGCTTGCTGCTCGTACCGCGCATCGCCACCGTTCGTCTGCGAACGTTGTTGCAGGCCGGCGCTTGCCTCGTCGCGCCGTGGCTTCTCTACCTGTACCTCCCGCTCCGCAGCAACTACCTCTACGCGCACCGCGTCGACCCGACGCTTTCGCTCGGCTTACCGCCCGGCCGTCCATTCTGGGACAACCAGCATCCGGCGACGCCGGCGGAGTTTCTGCACTACATGACCGGCGGAGAATCGAGCAACGTCGGGGTCGGATTCGGGGCCATGTTCAACCCCGCCGGCTACCAGAGCGCCGCCGAGCGGTTCGGCGGCTTGGTGATGCACGAGTTCGGATTCGCGTCGATCGTCTTCGCGCTGCTCGGCCTCGCGCTGCTGCTGCGCAGCGACTGGCAGTTCGCCCTCGGGCTGCTCCTCGTGGGCGTGCCTTGCATCGCGTTCGGCTTAGGGTACCCAGAGGCTGATTCCGAACGATACCTCTTGACGCCCTACTGGATAGTCGCAATCCTCACGGCAGTCGGCATCTCGCGCATCGTCGTCGCTTATCTCAAGCGTGACGACCTCATCAGCGCGGGTCTGGGCGTTGCGATCGCGCTCGCGCTCGCTTCGAGCCTGTTTATCTCGAACGCGCACGACTTCGACGGGAGGCGCGACAGCGCTCCGACGGACTTCGTCGACCGTGTCATCGAGCGCACGCCGAACGATGCGATCCTCGTCGCGCATTGGGCGTACGGCACCTCGCTCGGATACGCCGCATACGTGGAGCGACGCCTCGGAAACCGCATCGTCGTCATCGGCTGGTCGGGGCAGCACAAGAGCTTCTACGCGAACTGGTTGAAGAGCCGCCCGCTCTTCATGGTCAACCAAGGGTACGGGGAAAATGATTTTCGTACGAAGGCCATCGGCGACGATCCGATCATCGTCCAACTCCTCCCGAAATGAAGGGAACGATGTTCGCCGGAGTCGCGGCCTTCATCGCGCTCGCGGTTGCCAACCGGCTGCATCCGACTCCCTATAACAATTACGTGTTGCTGGCCGACGCGTTGATCCATGGCCACGTGTGGATCGACTGGCCGGGTCCCTACATCGACGCGCTCGCGCGAGACGGCCGGCATTACGTCATCGAAGCGCCGCTGCCCGCGATCTTGCTCATCCCCTTTGTCGCGTTCTTAGGCACCGGCGCAAATCAAACGCTCTTGTCCTGCGTCCTCGGCGCGGTTGCGGTCGCCGCCGGTTGGGAGATCGCGCGAAGAGCGGGCGTTCCAACCGTGCCGCGGCTGTGGCTCTGCGGCTTTCTGTTGCTCGGCACCGATCTCTTCTGGGCCGCGATGTACGGCGACGTTTGGTTTTTGGCGCACGTCGCCGCCGCCGCGTTCACCTTGCTCGCGCTGGCCGAAATGCTCGGAAAAAAACGCGGCTGGCTGGTTGCGCTCTACGCCGGATGCGCGCTCGAATCGCGCTTCTCGCTCGCCGCCGTGGTGCCGGTGTACGCTGCGTTGCTCGCGCTCGAGGCGGAGCCCGCCGAGCGCAGGCGGCGTCTGCTCACTTTCGGGGCGGCGCTCATCCCATTCGCCGCGCTTTGGGTCTGGTACAACGAAGCGCGCTGGGGATTACCCTACGACATCGGCTACTCGGCGTGGTACCATCTCGACCAAGCCGGTGCGCCGAGCGGCTCGCCTTTCCGTCTCGAGTACGTTCCCAATCAGCTCTATTCGTTCTTCGTTCGCTTCCCCGACCGAATCGGGCACTGGCCGTATCTCGTGCCGACGATGAACGGGGTCGCGATCACTTGGACGAGCCCCGCCCTCGTGCTGGCGTTTTTCGCGCGCGAGCCACGCCGGCTCGTCGTGGCGATGTGGGTCGCAGCGGCGCTCACGGCGATCCCTAATTTTTTCTACTACGTCAACGGCTTCGCGCAGTTTGGGATGCGCCACGCGCTCGACTTCGAACCCTTTCTGTTCGTTTTGATGGCGCTCGGCGTGCGTCGCGGTTTCGGTCCGATCGATGCCATCTTGTGCTCGTGGTCGATGCTCGCCGGCGTGTGGGGCGTCTGGTTCTGGAAGACGTTCTACCGCCACTAAGACGCGGCCGCGTCGAAGGCGCGCGCCAATGCGCCGGCATCGCGCACGGGCGCGGCACAAACGGTGCCGCGACACGGGTAGGCGAGCGGCGCGCCGTCTGCGGCCGCATGCAAACCGCGTTCGAGTGCAGCCGCTTCGCTCGGCGCAAATGTGGCGCACACGACGAACGGATCGGGGAGCCGCGCCACGACTTCCCGCAGATCTTCCGTCGCTGCTGTCGCACCAACGATTGCTACGCTCGCGCCGCCCCACAGCGAGCGTGCGACGGCGGCGGCAAAGGGTGCCGCGAAGAGCCCCGCGGCCGGACGGGCGGCGAACGCGCGCAAGATCGCGCGAGCGCGCTCGCCATACGTCGCGACGGCGCTCATCGCCTCGAGCCGCAAGAGCGAATCGGCGACGCACGCATTTTCGGCGAGCGGATAGTCGGCGATGCGAAGCCGCCCCAGCGGCTCGTCATCCGCTCGATCGGCGAGCGCGCCGTCCGCGGAGAAACGAGCGAGGATTTTTCTCGCCAGTTTCAAGGCTCGCTCTCGAAAGCGGGCTTCGCCGGTATATTCGTGTGCGTCGAGCAAAGCGCGCAGAAACGCCGCTTGATCGTTCAACAGCCCTCGTACCTGAGGTACGCCGCCCGGCGAGAGATAGTGATACAAGAGCCCGTCGTCGTCGGTCAAAGTTGAGTCGAGTGTGTCGAGAACCGCGACCGCATCGGCGGCAAGCGAATCGTCGTCAAGCGCGCGCGCCGCCGCCAGCAGGCCGCTCGCGAGGCCCGCGTTCCAACCGGTGTAGACGGTGCGATCGATGAATGGTGCGGCGCGAGCGCGCCGTTGCTCGAGGGGCAGCGTGTAGTAGACTTCATCGGCATCCTGGCTGCCCGCAAACAAACCCGTAGCCGGATCGCGGAAGACGGTGCGAACGTACTCGAGCGCCGAGACGAGGGTCTCGCGCAACGCATCGACGTCCAGCAAACGCCAGGCGCGCGCGTAGATTCGCAACAATCCGGCGTGATCTTCCGCCATCTTTTCAAAGTGCGGGATCGTCCAATCGCGCGTCGTCGAGTAGCGAAAGAATCCGCCCTCGACGTGATCGTACATCCCGCCGCGGGCCATCCCCAATAGGGTCTTGACGAGCATCGCGGCGAGCTCCGACTCGCGTTCGCGCGCGTAGAGCGTGAGGAGGAAATCGAGGACGTCGGTCATCGGAAACTTCGGCTCGCTGCCGAAGCCGCCGAATTCTCGGTCGTACGCCGCGCCGATCGCCGCGCGGACGTTCGTTACGATTTGCGCGTCCGGTTCGGCGGCGTCGGGGACCGGCCGTTCTCGCTGTCGCGCCGCTCGTTCGGCCAATGCGGCCGCGATTTCGTTCTTGCGATCGCGGTATTCGTCGGCGACTTCGCCGAGCATCTCTCGAAACGGTTCCGGTGGGAGGTATGTGCCGCCGGTCAACGGCTCACCGTCCGGCGAGAGGATCGCCGTCGTCGGCCAGCCGCCGAGATTGTATCGCGCGTTCACGTCCGGCCGGCGATCGGTATCGACGCGGATCGGGACGTAGCGTTCGGCGATCGTGCGAATGACCTCAGGATCGCTGTACGAGGTTCGATCCATCACGTGGCACCAATGGCACCACACCGCGCCGATCGCGAGCAGGATCGGTTTGTCGGCTGATTGGGCTTCGGCGAATGCGGCTGCGTTCCACTCGCGCCACGCGATCGGAGATTCATGCATCTTAGGGAGCCTCCTGGATCTGTTCCGCAAGCAAGCAGCGCCGATTCATCTCGATGAACCTTGCGCGTTTCAGTGAGCCTGCCCTGGGAAAAGAGTGCAAGCGCACCAAGCGCGGCGCAACGTGCCACGCCCATTGAAGGGAGAAACCATGCGAGACCCAGTCGTAGTGAACGGAGGTGGCGGGAATTCGACGGCGATCTTCGCGATTGTCGCGGTCGTCGTCGTCGCCGCTGTGGTTGCTCTGTTCATTTGGCAGCCCTGGAACGCCCGCACACAAACCACGACCGTCATCACCCAACCCGTCGCACCTGGTGCGACGCCGGCCGCCGCATCAACCGGCGGCGCATATCCCTCAACGCAGACGACGCCATAAAACCCGGAGGTACACTGTGTCGGATCCAGTCATCATAAATCGTGGAAGCGGAAGCTCGACCGCAACATTGGCGGTCGTCGCAATCGTGGTCATCGCGGCGCTCGTCGCGCTTTTCGTCTGGCAGCCGTGGAATGCAACCAGAAGTAACTCGACGACCGTCATCACGCAACCCAACGGCTCCAGCGGAAACTCGGGCAACTCGTCGAGCGGTTCATCGACCACCACCACCACAACGCACTAAGCGGTCCCAACGCCTGCTAAAAGGGTGACGAACCGGCGCCGAGCGGTACCGGTCCGTCCCCGTTGAAGAGGCTCCGAATGGCCGCCAAAACGTCGCCGCGCAAGACGACTCGCAAGAAGGCAGCGAAGCGTCGCGGCGCGCTGTCGACCTATCACGCGAAACGCGACTTCGCACGGACGCCCGAGCCGGCCGGGAAGGGCGAGGCGGTTGGGAAAGCCGGCGCCGGCAAACGCCTGAGCTTCGTCATTCAGATGCACCACGCGAGCCGCTTGCATTGGGATTTCCGGCTCGAAGCCGACGGCGTCCTTAAATCGTGGGCGGTGCCCAAGGGCCCCTCGCTCGATCAGGGCGAGAAACGGCTCGCGATGCACGTCGAGGACCACCCCTTCGATTATCGCAACTTCGAAGGCATCATCCCGAAGGGCAATTACGGCGCGGGCGAGGTTATCGTCTGGGACCGCGGCACGTACCGTTTGCAAGAAGGGACGAGTACGACCGAACAAATCGAAAAGGGTTCGCTGAAGTTCGAACTCTACGGCAAGAAACTCCGGGGCGGCTTCGCACTCGTGCGCATCAAGAGCCGTGACGGCGAAGAGAACGCGTGGCTCCTCATCAAGGAGCGCGACGAATATGTCGATCCGAAGTGGCGCATCGAAGACCACGCCGAATCGGTCAAGAGCGGCCGCACGCTGGCCGAGATAGCGAAGGATCCGCGCGCCCCGCACTGGCAATCGAATCGGCCCGCGGCTCGTTCGACGCCGAAGCGCTCCGCGCTCGCCGGCCGAAAGCTACCGGAGCCGCCGGCGATTACTTCACCGATGCTTGCAACGAACGTCGACGAACCGTTCGACGACCCGGAATGGCTCTACGAGCTCAAGTGGGACGGTTACCGCGCGCTTGCCGAGATCGATCGCGAGGGAAAGCTCGAGCTGGTTTCGCGCAACGGCAAAGATTTTGCGCCGAAGTTCCCGGAATTCAACGCGCTGGCCGAGTCGTTCTCCGAACGCCCGCTCATCGTCGACGGCGAAATCGTGGTGCTCGACAAGGACGGCCGGCCGTCGTTCGGAGCGCTGCAGGAACGGCTCGATCGTTTCGGCCGGCTCACGCCAGGAAAATTCGGCGTGACGTTCGTCGTCTTCGATCTCTTGTACGGAAACGGCCGCGACCTGCGCAAGGAACCGCTCGAGAAGCGCAAGGCCATCTTGGAGTCGATCTTAACCGGCAAAGGCCCGGTGCTCTACAGCAAGCACGTCGTGGGCGATGGGACGCAGCTCTATCGACTGGCCGAACAGGGCGGTCTCGAGGGGATCATCGCCAAACGCCGCGATTCGCGCTACGAAGAGCGCCGCTCCAAAGCCTGGCTCAAGATCAAAGCGCATCGCCGCCAGGAATGCGTGATCGGGGGCTGGACCGAGGCCCGGGGAAGCCGTAAGTATTTCGGCGCGCTGCTGCTCGGTATCTACGACGACAAGGGCCGCTTCGTTTACGTCGGATCGGTCGGGACGGGCTTCGACGAAAAGAAGCTGCGCGAGATTGCGGCGCAGCTCAAACCGCTCGAACGCGAGACGCCGGCGTTTGAAAACCCGCCCAAGACCGATACGCCGGCGCATTGGGCCAAACCGGAATTGGTCGCGGAGATTCGCTTCGGGGAATGGACGCGCGACGGCGTCATGCGCCATCCGGTCTTCGTCGGACTGCGCCGCGACGTGCCGGCCCGCTCGGTCGGCCGCGAACGAACCGAACATACCGCAGACGTCGCGTGAAGCGCGGCAGCTCGGTCGCGCGGCGGACGACTTCGACCGTCACGATCGGTTCGCGGGCGCTCACCATCTCCAACGAGAACAAGGTACTTTGGCCGCAGGACGGCTACACGAAGGGCGATCTGATCCGCTATTATCGCGGCGTCGCCGAGTACATTCTGCCGCATCTCGAAGACCGGCCGTTGACGCTCCAGCGGTATCCCGACGGCATCGACGGACCGTCGTTTTTTGAGAAGAACGCGCCGCCGTATCTGCCCGACTGGATCGAGACGATCACGCTGGCCAACCGCGAGGGCGAGCGCAGCCGTACGCGCTTCATCCTGTGCAACGACGAAGCGACGCTGGTGTACGTCGCGAACCTCGCCACGATCGTCTTGCACGTCTGGACGTCGCGCGCCGGCGCGATCGACACACCCGACTTCGTCTTCTTCGATCTCGACCCGAACGACGGCTGCACGCTCGCGACGCTCGCCAAGACGGCGCTCGCGCTGCGCGACGTACTCGCCGAAATCGGCCTTTCGGCGCTGGTGAAATCGTCGGGCGGATCGGGGCTGCACGTGGCGATTCCGCTACGTCTCGACTACACCTACGACATTGCGAAGGCGTTCGCCGAAATCGTCGCGCGCGAGGTGCACCGCCGTCATCCCGACACCACGACCTTGCAGCGCCTCCCGGCCAAACGTACGTTCGGCAGCGTCTATCTCGACTACGTGCAGGTCGGACGGGGAAAGACGATGGTGGCCCCTTTCAGCGTGCGGGCGCGAGCGAAGGCCCCCATCTCTATGCCGCTGGACTGGGCCGAAATCGAAACGATGTCACGCAAACGTGCACCTGAGACCGAAGGAGAATTCGCGCGCTTCACGCTGAAGAACGCGCTCGGCCTCCTCGGAAAGCGAGGCGACCTCTGGGGCGGCCGGCACTGGAAGCCCCAGCGCCTCGAAGCGGCAGTCGCCAAAGCACGCAAAACCTGGCCGACCTAAGGAGCGAAAAACCGTGGCCCATGCGATTTGGTCCGGAGCGATCAACTTCGGACTCGTCACCATCCCCGTCAAGCTGCAAACCGCGATCCGCACCAAAGATCTGCGCTTCAACTTTTTGCACAAAAAAGACGAAGGCCGGATCAAGAACGTGCGCGTTTGCAGCGTCGAAGGAGAGGAAGTCCCCTGGGACGAGATCGTGCGCGGCTACGAGTATGAGAAGGGGCAATACGTTATCCTGACCGACGAGGATTTCGACCGCGTCAACCCCGAGGCGACGCAGTCCGTCGACATCGTCCAGTTCGTCGAGCTCTCAGAAATCAATCCGATGTATTTCGACCGCCCGTACTATCTCGAACCCGAGAAACGCGGCAAGCACGCCTACGCGCTGCTGCGCGAAGCGCTTGTCGCCGAGAACAAAGTCGGGATCGCGCGCGTCGTCATCCGTTCGAAGGAGCACCTCGCCGCGCTCAAGCCCAACGGCGATGCGCTCGTTCTCGAGCTGATGCACTTCGCGGACGAGATCGTCGAACAAGAGACGTACGAGTTTCCCGCGAAAGAAAAGCCGGCTCCCAACGAAATGAAGGTTGCCAAGATGCTCATCGACACGATGAGCGAGCCGTTCGACGCCACGAAGTTCCGCGACAAGTATCGCGAGGACGTCATGGCGATGATCGAGGTCCGCGCCTCCGGAAAAGAGATGCCGAAGGCCAAGACCAAGGCTCCGGCGCGCGGCAAAGTCGTGAACCTCATGGACGTGCTGCAGCGCAGCCTCGAGCAGAGCAAAGGCCGGCGGTCCGGCCGCGGCGACGAGGTCGAGGAAAAACCGCGCCGCACGACGCGACGCAAGCGCACGGCGGCCTAGCAGTCAGTCGAGCTATTTGATGGTATAGGTCACGTCGACGTGCGCGCTCACCGAAATAGGTCCGCCCGGCTGGACGTCGGTCGGCGTCGGCGGCGGCGCGCCTGCGGCGCGGACCGACGCCATCTGCATCAGCGGGATGTATTGATAGCCGACCGTTACCGAGCGAATCCGTACTAGCGCCAATCCGCCGGCGGCCGCAACGGCTTGCGCCGTTTGTTTCGCATCGAGCATCGCGATGCCGAGCGCGGCCCGGTAAGCCGATTTTCGATCCTTCAAGTCGAAGCTGACCCCTCCGACCGTCGTCACACCCGCCGCCGTCGCCGCATCGATCGTCTTCCCGACGTTCTGGAGATTTGAAATCGTTACCAGCAGCGAGCGCGTCGTCACGTATCCATAGCGGGGCTGCTGCTGCGCCGGCGGCAATCCGGCCGGCGGATGCGGGACGAAGACGACGTTGTAGGATGTCGTGCGGAGCGCGTCTCCGGTCACGCCGAGCGGCGCGAGCGCGGCCTGCAACCTGTTGTAGATGTCGTTATTCTTCGAGGTCGATTGCGTCGCGCTATCGTCGTTGGTCACGATCTGAATCGAAAGGTGCGCCACATCCGGTGCGCTCTGGACGACTCCGTCGCCCTGCACGTTCAACGTGGCGTCGATGCTGGCGGGCTTCGCGACCGGTTGGGCCGCTGCCGGGCTCCCCGCAAACAACGCGGCGCCGAGGGCGATGGCGACGATTCTCATGGTGCAATAACGGAATACGCCCGCAAAGCGTTCGCGGCGTCGACTACGCCGGCGCTAGCCGGCGCCTTGAAGGTCGTCGCGCCCGCTTTCGGCGCGCGGAAGGCGGTTGAGTTCGTCGGCGATGTCGGCGACCAAGTCTTCGATTTGACGAAGCTGCGCCCGCATGGTCGTCAACCAGAACCGTGCAGTCGAAGCCGACAGCTGTCCGGTTTCGACCCTGGTGCGAATACTCGAAGCATCGAGGTAGAGCGCGTCAAGTTGCTGCAGCAGCGCGCGAAGTTGCGGTGACTTCAGGACGCGGTCGAAATCGTTCATCGGACGCGGCCTCCCGGGGTGTGGGCGCACCGGAAAGTAGCAAGATAGGCTACTGATACTAGTAAGCTGCCACTAGGCCCTTGCCGAGCGGCGCAATCTCTCCCCAGGAGGCGGCTCAGCCTGCGAGGGTCAGTTTGGCGTCGGCAAAGTCGATTGCCGACTGTTCCCTCGCGTAAGGCTCGGTTTGCGGTTGGAGCGATTTCTGGCGCGCTAGGGCCGCCTCGCGCTCGGCGCGAGCGGCGGCGACATCGATCTGATCACGCGAGAGCGCCTCGTCGACAAGGACGGTGACGCGTTCGGGCAGCGCCTGCATGAAGCCATCGCTGGTCGCGAATTCGAGCCGCTTCGGTGCGCCGTTTTCGACCACGTTCGCCCGCAACACGCCCGGCCGAAGCGCGGTTAGAAACGGCGCGTGCGAGGGAAGAATGCCCTCTTCGCCTTCCGTCCCCACGGCAATCACCAGCTCCGCCTCTCCCTCATAGGCGACCGCCGTCGGCGTGATCAGCTTGAAGGGAATCGTTTTCATAAGGTCGTTTCACGCGCGAGGCTGCGCGACGTTGCCGAGGCGGGCGCCTGCGCCGAGCGTAGCCCGGAGGGCGAAGCGACAAAGCAGTAACGAGGCAGCGCGAGTTCCACGGACGGAACGAGCCTGCCGTACCGGCCGAGGCAATGTCGCGCGAGCCAAAGCGCGTGGCAGACCATCAAACTTTCACGCCGAGCTTTTCGGCGGCCGCCTTCACTTCATCGATGCCGCCCACGTAGAAGAACGCCTGCTCCGGTACGTGATCGAGTTTGCCTTCGAGGACTTCCTTGAATGACGCGACCGTATCTTCGATCTTAACGTACTTGCCCGGACGGCCCGTGAACTGCTCGGCGACGTGAAACGGCTGCGAGAAGAGGCGCTGAAGACGGCGCGCCCTCCCGACTGCGATCCTGTCGTCTTCCGAGAGTTCTTCGACGCTGAGGATCGCGATGATATCCTGCAAGTCGCGGTAGCGTTGTAAGGTTTCCTGAACGCCACGCGCGACGCGGTAGTGTTCGTCGCCGACGATCTGCGGGTCGAGGATCCGTGACGACGAAGCGAGCGGGTCGACCGCCGGATAGATGCCCAGCTCCGAGATCGGACGCGAGAGCGCCGTCGTCGCGTCGAGGTGGCTGAAGGTCGTCGCCACTGCGGGATCGGTGTAGTCGTCGGCCGGGACGTAGACCGCTTGCACCGCGGTGATCGAACCTTTGTGCGTCGAGGTGATGCGCTCTTCGATGCGGCCCATCTCGGTCGCGAGCGTCGGCTGGTAGCCGACCGCCGACGGCATGCGGCCCATCAGCGCCGAGACTTCCGAGCCGGCCTGCATGAAACGAAAGATGTTATCGATGAAGAGCAAGACGTCGGCGCCCTTCTCGTCGCGGAAATACTCCGCCATCGTGACGCCCGCGAGTCCCACGCGAAAACGAACGCCCGGCGGCTCGTCCATCTGGCCGAAGACCAGCGTCGTCTGCGAGATGACGCCAGATTCTTTCATCTCGAGCCAGAGATCGTTGCCTTCGCGCGTCCGCTCCCCGACGCCGGTGAAGACCGAGAAGCCTTTGTGCACCTGCGCGATGTTGCGAATCAGTTCTTGGATGAGCACCGTCTTCCCGACGCCTGCGCCGCCGAAGAGTCCGACCTTTCCACCGCGCGTGTAGGGCGCCATCAAGTCGACGACCTTGATCCCGGTTTCAAAAATCTTCGGCGTCGGATCTTGTGCCTGAAAGTTCGGGGGATCGCGATGGATCGGCCACTGCGCAGCAGCCTTCACCGGTTCGTCGGAGTCGATCGCTCGGCCGAGGACGTTGAAGATGCGTCCCAGCGTCCCTTCGCCGACCGGAACCGTAATCGGTCCGCCGGTGCTGCTTACGCTCTGCCCACGGACGAGGCCGTCGGTCGAACCCATCGCCAGACAACGCACTTGGTTGTTGCCGAGTTCGTCCTGGACTTCCAAGATGAGATCGCGCGCCTGCATCGCCGTCCCGCCCAACTCGATCCCCGCGGTCGTCGCAAGATTGGCCTGCCCGTTCGCTTTGCCGTCGCCGCCGCCGACGTGCACCAGCAGCGCCGTGTTGATCGCCGGCAACGTCTCCTGTGTGAATTCGACGTCGACGACGTTGCCGAGGACTTGAACGACTTTTCCAGTCGCGGTTAGGGTGGTAGGCATATCAGCTTCGCTCTTTCGTTGGCTTGTTTGTCGGGCGCTCTGTAGCGTTGTTGTTCGGCGCGTCGCCCGGGCGACACAGCGCCTCGGGTACGCCCGCGATTTCGCATCGTGCGAAACCGCTACTCCTCCACTTTTTCGTTCTCGCCATCCGTGGCTCCACGAAAAAGCTGGAGGCCCCTCGGCGCAACATCGCCCGGGCGGTGCGCCGTTGCGATCCCGAAGCTGCACCGCAACACGGAGCTGCCAATCCAATCGACGTCGCTTCGCAGATATGCGAGAAGGAGAGAATTGTATTAGCCGACAAGCGCTTCAGCTCCACCGACGATTTCAAGCAATTCCTTCGTTATCGCCGCTTGACGCGCTTTGTTCATCTGCATCGTCAGCTCGTCGATGAGTTTTCCGGCATTGTCGGTGGCGTTGGTCATCGCCACGAGTTGCGCTGCGTAGAAGGCCGCGTCGGTCTCGAGCATCGCCGAGAAGAGCGCGAACTCGAGATACTTGGGAAGCAGCCGCTTCAAGACGTCTTCCGGTGAGGGCGCGAACTCGACGACGGCGCGTGGTCCGCTCGCGCGTTCGCGTTCCTCCGCAACGATCGGGACGAGCGTGCGCGAGAGAGGTCGCTGGACCATCGTCGAGACCAGCTTCGATTGAACCAGGACGATCTCGGAGATGCCGCCGGCGACGAAGTCGCCGGTGACTTTGGCGGCAACCTGACGCGCGGCATCGAGTTTCGCCCCGGCCGAAAGCGCGACGGCGAGCGGCGTTTCGGCGCCCCAGCGGCGCGTCGCGTTGCGCGCCTTCGTTCCGACCGTGTACCACGGGCCGCCCTGCCCGCGATACTCTTCGGCGTGGCGGATGATGTTGGAGTTGAAAGCGCCCGCGAGACCTTTGTCGGCGGTCATCAGGATCACGCCCTTAGGTGCGCCGCTCGCCCCCGGCCGCATGAAAGGATGGTCGATCGAGCCGGCCGCGTCCATCAAGTCCTGCAGCATCGCGAACATCGTCTCGGCATAGGGACGCGCTTGGCGCTGCGCGATCTCGGCGCGGCGGATCTTCGCCGCAGCGACTTGCTTCATCGCCTTGGTGATCTGCTGCGTATTCTTGAGCGACTTGATCCGGTCGCGCAGATCTCTGACTGTGGGCATCAGAAGGTCTTGTTGAACTCCTCGATCGCCTTGGTGAGCGTCGCGGCGTCTTCGTCGCCGAGTTGTTTGGTTTCGGCGATTGCCTTGGCGACCGAGCCGTATTTCTCGTGAGCGAAGTCGATGAACGACCGCGACCACTCCTGGAGCCGCGGCGTCGGAACGTCGGTCAGATAACCGCGAGTCGCCGCGAAGATCAACATGACCTGATCTTCAACCGATTGCGGCTGGTACTGCGGCTGCTTGAGGATCTCCGTGATCTTCTCACCGCGCGTCAGGGTCGCTTGCGTCGTCTTGTCAAGGTCGCTTGAAAGCTTGGCGAAGGCGGCCAGTTCGCGATATTGTGCGAGGTCGAGCTTCAATTGTCCGGCGACCGAGCGCATCGCCTTGATCTGCGCCGAACCGCCGACGCGGCTGACCGAGATGCCGACGTCGACCGCGGGGCGGATGCCTTGAAAGAAGAGTCCGGTCGTCAGATAGATTTGCCCATCGGTGATCGAGATCAGATTGGTCGGGATGTACGCCGAGACGTCGCCGGCTTGCGTCTCGATGACCGGCAGCGCCGTGATCGACCCACCGCCCTTCTCATCGGAGAGTTTCGCTGCGCGTTCCAGCAGTCGCGAGTGCAAAAAGAAGATGTCGCCCGGATAGGCTTCTCGGCCAGGCGGGCGGCGTAATAGCAGCGAGACCTCGCGATACGCCACCGCGTGCTTGGTCAGGTCGTCGTAGACGATCAGCACGTCTTTGTTCTGGTACATCAACTCCTCGGCCATAGCGCATCCGGCGTATGGAGCGATGTACTTGAGCGCCGGCGATTCCGACGGACCGATCGCGACGATCGTCGTGTATTCCATCGCTTTGTGGTGCTCGAGGATTTGCGCGAGCGAGGCGACGGTCGACGTCTTCTGACCGATCGCGACGTAGATGCAGTAAACGCCCTTGCCGCGCTGGTTGATGATCGTGTCGATGGCGATGGCGGTCTTGCCGGTCGAGCGGTCGCCGATGATGAGTTCGCGCTGCCCGCGCCCGATCGGAATCAACGCGTCGATCGCGCGGATGCCGGTCTGCAGCGGCTGCTTGACGGGCTGCCGTTCGATGACCCCCGGCGCCGTGTTCTCGATCGTCCGATAGCGCTTCGTCTCGACCGGCCCTTTACCGTCGACCGGGTTGCCCAGAGGGTCGACGACGCGCCCGAGCATCGCTTCGCCGACGGGCACCGAAACGATTCTACCGGTCCGCCGGACTTGCATCCCTTCCTTGATCTCGGTATCAGGGCCGAGGATGATGACGCCGACGTTGTCCTCTTCGAGGTTTAGGGCGATTCCCTGAAGGCCGTTAGGAAACTCAACGAGCTCCGATTGCTGGACGGCGTCGAGCCCGTAGACGCGCGCGATGCTCGAACCGACCGCAATGACCGTTCCAACTTGGTCCTCATGAATGTCGCTCTTGAAGTTCGCAATCTGACTCTTGAGGATTCCGGCAATTTCATCAGCGTTGATCATATTTTTTTTGATGTTACTTTCTGGTTGAGAGTTCGCGGGCGAACTCGTCGAGCCGTCCGGCTATCGTTCCGTCGACGCGACGGTCGCCCATCGTGATCCGCACGCCGCCGAGCAGCGCCGGATTGACGGTTTGCTTCACTTCGAAGCTCTTTTCATAGATGCGTGCGAGTTTGGCGACGAGTTGTTCGATCTCGGCCTGGGGCAGCGGCCGCGCGCTCGTAACCTCGAGGGCTTCGCGGCCGGTGTCGGCCAGTGCGAGATCTTCGTACTCGGCGACGATCGGTGGGAGCAACGCCTCACGCCGCTTGCGGATCAGCAAGAGAACGAAGTGCAGCGCGATCTCGTGAAACGACTTGAACGCTTCCGCGAAGACCTCGGTCTTCTTGATCCGGTCGATGACCGGCGACAAGAAGAAACGCCACGCGTCGTCCTCCGACTGAAGGAGCGTTCGCACCGTCTGAAGATCGCGCCCGATCGCGTCGACCGCGTCACGTTCCTTTGCGAGGCTGAAGACGGCGACGGCGTAGCGGCGTGCGACGGTTTCGTTCTGCACTATCCTAGCAGCCCGTCACGGAGCGCCGGCGCTTTCGAGCGACGAGATGACGCTTCCCATCAAGCGGCGATCGGTTTCGCCGCCCAGCAATTTGGCCGACTCGCGCGCGATCTCGAGCGCCTTCGCCACGAGCTCCTCGCGAAGTCGGTCGCGCGCAGCCAGCCGGCCACGATCGAGTTCGCCCTCGGCGTTGCGAACGAGGCGATCGCCTTCCAGCGCCGCGTCGCTGACGATCCGCTCGCGTACGAGCGCAGCATCGTGCTCGGCGCGGGCTCGGATTGCGGCGACATCATCCTGCGCCGCCTCGAGTTCACCGCGCGCGACCTCGACCTCGGCCTTGACTTCGTCGCGCCGCCGTTCCGCCTGAAGCAGCTCGGCATTCTTGCGATCGCGCGACGCGACGATCGCCGGCGTTAGGAACTTGACCCAAAGCCACACGAGGAAGGCCAAGAAGAGGACCGCGCTCACGACGTCGCTCCAGATCGCGAGCTGTGCGTAGAAGGCGTTGGTCATCCAGCGCTCCCCAGCGCGCGCTCGAGCAGATCACCGGCGAGGGCGCTCGCGAGTTCGCGTTCCCGTTGACGGGCGGATTGGAGTTCGGACTCGACCGTTGCGCGCGCTTCGCCGGCAATCGCGTTGGCGCGCTCCGCGAAGGTTACCGCGATTAGGGCCGCTTCACGCTCAGCTTCCGCGCGTGCTTTGAGAAGCGTTTCCTCCGCTTCGCGGCGGGCTGCGGCACGTCTGGTTTCGGCTTCCGACCGCAGACTGCGCACTTCCGCCCGAAACCGATCGTAATCGTTTTTCACTCCATCGATGTACTCGCGCCGTTTCCGAATCGCCGCTCCAACGGGACGGAGAAACACCACGTTCAAGATCGCGAAAAAGATCATGAAGTTGACGAGTTGGATCCAGAACGTTCCGTCGAGGGAGAGAAACACGTCGTTTTACTTGGCCAAGTGCGAGAGCAGCGCGGGGACGTTGGCGACAACGAGCAGCAGGTAAAAGCCCAGACCCAGCCCGATAATCGGGAACGCCTCCAGCACGCCGATCCCTAAGAACATGAACAAGAAGATATTGGGGCGCGCTTCGGGCTGACGCGAGATCGCTTCGACGGCTTTCGAGGCGACGATGCCGTCGCCGACGGCAGAGCCGAAGGCGACGCCCAAGATGATGATGCCGAACGCGAGGATGGTCGCCGCAGCGACTAAAGCCTCAGAACTCACGAATGTTTCCTTTCTATCAGGTCAGTGCTCCTCGGTCGTCGCTAACGATAGATAGACGATGCCGAGCAGAGTAAAGATGAACGCTTGTATGGTGCCGACGAAAAAATTGAAGAATTGGATGAAAATCGGCACGATTGCCGCTGCCAGCGAAAGGTTGAACGGGCCGATCATTACCTGTTGGCGGACGATCGAAGCGACCACGATGAAGAGCAGCTCGCCCACGAAGATATTGAAGAATAGCCGCGCCGCCAGGGTGACGGGCCGCATCGCTTCGTCGACCACGTTGATCGGAAGCATGAACGAGAACGGCTGCGCCAAGTGCTTGTAATAGCCTAGGCCCTTTCTTCGAACCGCGACGACTTGAATCATCAAGAAGATCAGCAGTGCGTACGGGACCGTCGTATTCAAATCGCCGGTCGGCGAGCCGCCGAATGGAAAGCCGAGCAGGTGAAGCGGGTAGCTGAGGATCCCGAACTGATTCAGCGTGAACAGATAGATGAAGAGGGCGATGAAGAACGGCACGAACGGTTCGCCGCCGCGGCCGAGCGAGCCGTAGACTAAATCCGAAATATAATCGATCACGCCTTCGAAGATCGTCTGCGTCTTGCCGACCCGGGGGCGCCGGTAACTGTTTCCAACCCAAGCCAAAAAGATCAGCGCCACGATCATCGCGACCCAGGTCGTCAATATCGTGTCCGCGTGAACCGAGCCGACAAGCGGCCACGTCCACTTGAGGTGTTCGCCGATCTGTTCGTTCAAAAAGGAGAGTCCGTTCGAATGGTGCCCGCCGCCAGGATTGCGTACGCGGCCAGCGGCGTAAAAAACCCGATGAAGTAGGTCGCCATCGTCCACCACGGACCATGGAGGGCAAACGCCACCGGTACTATACCGAAAACGCCGATTCGAAGCACACTACTAAAGACGAAGGTCCCGACGCTGCGATGGTCGCCGAGGCGTTCGTTGCTCCGCATCGAGAGCAGTGCGTTCAAGAGGCCGCAAACGGTGCCGAAGACCTCCGCGGCCGCCGCCACCGGCGACACCGGCACGAGTGCCAATCCGACGGGGACGGAGAGCGCGAAAGACCAGATCGCCATCGACCGCTTGCGAGCGTGATACGCGCGCAACTCGGCCTCGGACGCGGCGCCTCCCGAGTTTGGGCCGCCGCGAAGGGAACCCTTTTGCATCCGGCACCCATACAGCGCCGTACGGGTTTGCGCCCCCCTTTGGCGCTCAGCCGGCGGCCTTATTTAAGCGGCGGCTTTGAATTCCTCGGGCAGCGGTCCGCCGCGCAGTTTGGCAAGCAGCCAATCGACGATGCGCCGGGCAGCGCGTCCGTCGCCGTAGGGATTATGCGCGCGGGCCATGCGAGCGTAGGCGACCTCGTCCGCGAGCAAGGCGCGAGTCTCGGCAACGATCGCCCGCCGATCCGCTCCGACCAGCTTGAGAGTTCCGGCCTCGATCCCCTCGGGGCGTTCCGTTTCGCGGCGCATCACGAGCACCGGCTTTCCAAGACACGGCGCCTCCTCTTGGAGGCCGCCGCTGTCGGTGAGGACCAACTTCGAACGCCCGATGCTGCGAACGGTCGCCGAATACGACATGGGCGCGACCAGCCGGACCCCCGCGACGCCGTCGAGGATCGCGTGCGCAATCGGCGCAACGCGCGGCGACGGGTGGACGGGCCATAGGATCTGCGGACGTTGCGGGAGGGCGGCGACCTCGGCGAGCGCGCGGCAGATCTCCGGCATCGCTTCGTGATTCTCGCGCCGGTGTGCCGTCACGAAGATCCAGGGCCGTTCCGGATCGAGCCCGTGCCACTCGGGCTCGGGGGAATCCGCGATCTGCTCGGCGCGCCGGGCCGTTTCCACGAACGCGTCGATGACGGTGTTGCCGGTAACGAAGATGTCGGCCGCGGCGACGTTCTCGCGCTCGAGATTGGCGCGCGCGGTCGCGGTCGGCGCGAAATGAAACGAGGCCAGCCGTCCGGTCAGGCGCCGATTCATCTCTTCCGGAAACGGTTCCCAGCGAGTCGTCGTCCGCAAGCCGGCCTCGACGTGCCCGACGGGGATCTGCTGATAGAAAGCGGCCAGCGCCGCCGCGCTGCTGGTGGTGGTATCTCCGTGGACGAGGACGACGTCGGGTTTGCGCTTGGCCAGAACCGGTTCCATCCCGGCCAGGACGCGCGTCGTGATCTCCGTCAGGGTTTGATCGGCGGTCATGACGTCGAGATCGTCGTCGGGCGCGATCTCGAAGAGATCCAGCAGATCGTCGAGCATTTGGCGATGCTGGGCGGTCACGCACACGATAGGTTCGATCGACGGATGCGCTTGGGCGAGCGCGCGAACGACGGGGGCCATTTTGACGGTGTCCGGGCGCGTTCCGAAGACCGTCATGACTTTCAGTGGAGCCGCGCGCATCGTCAAACTCCGGCTATCCTCAAATGTGCGAAACCGCCCGAGAGCGCGTACGCGGCCGCGCCAAGCGCAAACGAAACGACGTAAATTAGCAAGACCGCTTGTCTGACGTTGAGACCGAAGCGAAAGACCAAAATGTGATGAAGATGCCCGCGATCGGCGCTCGCAATCGATTTTCCGGCGCGTAGCCGGCGCCAAATAGCCAGCGCCGTGTCGACGACCGGCACCGCCAGCGCGATCAACGGGACGAGCAAGCTGACCGTGATCGCGACCTTCGCCGTGACGATGATCGAGACCGTCGCAAAGACGTAGCCGATGAAGAGCGAGCCGGTGTCGCCGAGGATGATCTTCGACGGGTTGAAGTTATACGGCAAGAACCCCAGCGCGCCACCGACCAGCGCCGCTAGCGCGAGCGCCGGGACGAGGTGACCGTGACCGACAGCGATCGCAAACAAGAAGACGCCCGAGATGGCCGTCACGCCCGTCAAGAGCCCGTCGAGTCCGTCCAGAAAATTGATCGCGTTCATCATCCCCAGATACCACAGGACGGTCAGCGGTACGCCGAGCCAGAGCGGAACGTTCACGTACGCGTGCCAGAACGGCACTTCGAAACCCGAGATGATGAAGCCGTAGCTCATCGAGACGCCCGCCACGACGACTTGCGCGATGAATTTGTCGCGAGCGCGCGTCCCGATCGCGTCATCCCACAGACCGACCATCATGATCATCGTTCCGCCGAACAGCAGACCGAGGACGTCGTGGATGTCGTCGGCGCGGTGGAAGAGCGTCGGCGAGAGTTTGAGCGCGAGGCCGATGGCGACGAACAACGCGAAGGCGAAACCGAGGTAAATCGCTAGACCGCCGGCGCGAGGTTTCGGCTCGGGGTGCATCCGGCGATCGTCCACTTGATCGACGAACCCGGCTTTCTCCGCGATCCGCCGCACGCGCGGCGTGACGAGCGCCGCCGTTACGGCCGCCGTGGCAAACGCGAACGCGAAGAGGAACCAGACGCTCACGAGACCGCGCCGGCGATTTCCGGAAGGGTAAACGGAATCAACTCGACGTTCGCTTCGGCCAGCAAGCGCCGCGCGAACGGATCGAGGTAAGGCTCGCGATAGACGATTCGGCGGATGCCGGCGCTGATGAACAGCTTCGCGCAGCCGACGCACGGCTGGTGCGTGCAGTACGCAGTCGTCCCTTCAAGGCCGACGCCGTGCAGCGCCGCCTGTACGATCGCGTTCGCTTCGGCGTGAACCGCCCGGATGCAGTGATCGTTCTCGATCTCGCACCCGACCTCACCGCAGTGTGCAACGTGGCGCGGGGCACCGTTGTAGCCCGTCGTCAGGATGCGGTGGTCCCGCACCAAAACGGCGCCGACGCTCGCCCGCGGGCACGTGGCGCGTGTCGCGACGGTCTCCGCGACGCGCATGAAATATTCGTCCCAGCCCGGTCGCATCACGGTTGTCTCGCGTGGTCCAACTAACGCTTCACTCGCTCGTGGTAGTCCGCCGGAAGGGACGATGCGCTGCCGAACATTCGGTCCCCGGCGTCGCCGAGGCCCGGCACGATATATCCATGATCGTTCAAGCGTTCGTCGATCGCGCACGTGACGATCCGCGCTTTGGGGTGCTTGCCGTTCAGGTGCTTTACCCCGTCCGGTGCCGCGATGACGCAGAGGAGGCTCAACTCGGTCGCACCTCGCCCCGCGAGGACGTCGAGGGCGGCGGCGCCGGAGTGACCGGTCGCCAGCATCGGATCGAGCGCGTAGACCGCAGACGAGCTCAGGTCGTCGGGGAGGTTGGCGTAGTAGGGAACCGCGGCGAGCGTCTCGGGATCGCGAAAGAAACCGAGGTGTGCGACCACGGCGTCGTCGACGACCGAGAGAAATCCGGGCAAGAGGCCGAGGCCGGAACGCAGGATCGGCGCAACGACCGGCCGCCGCGCGAAGCGCCGGACCGTCGCGGTCTCGAGCGGCGTATCGACCGATTCGTCGCGGGTCGCGAGATCGCGCGTCGCCTCGTAGGCGAGGAAGACGCCGACTTCTTCCACGAGGCGCCGGAAGACCGGCGTCGGCGTCGTCTTGTCGCGCAGCCGCGCGAGCCGATCGGCAACCGCGGGATGATTCACGACTGTTACGCGTTCCATCAGTATCCAGGCTTCGCCCAGTCAAAGGAGCCGCCTTGCCTCTGCCGTTCTTCAATCGTCTCGCCTTCGTACTGGCCGTCCTCGCGGCGCTCGGAATCCTCGCGCCGCCTGCGGCGCGGGCGCAGTCGGATCAGATTCGCCGTTTCGTCAGGCTCTACGACGCGACGCGTCAGAACGGCCAAACGACGCAGACACTGGTGCTCGAGCTGGACCCCGGTGGGCGCGCCTTGATGACGACGACCACCTTCGACGCCGCGCAGTCGGTCTCGCGTGCTCCCGCGGCGCCGGTGATCGAAAAAGGAACCTGGTCCGTGGCCAATCAGTATGCGATCGTCCACTTCACCCGGCGTGCGAACGGCGTCGAAACGAAGCACGACAAGTATCAGCCCGAGGACGTCGCCCTCACCTTCAGTCTAGGGTTCCGCTGCACGCTCAAACTGGAACGCGACGACGCCAACGTCTTCGGAAAAGACGGCCTACGGATGAAGGCCCGCGGCTGTTAAGGAACGTCGAAGCGTGACGTGAGTTCGGCGACGCGGCCGCGCAGGTGTTCCAATCTTGCGCGGTCGGCGATGTCGCCGAGCGCTTCGCCGATGATCTTCCCGATCTCTCGGACTTCGGCTTCGCCCATCCCGCGCGACGTTATCGCCGGCGTCCCGATGCGGATGCCGCTGGTCACCATCGGCTTCTGCTGGTCAAAGGGGATCGCGTTCTTGTTGACCGTGATGCGAATCTCGTCGAGATAAGCTTCGACCGCCTTACCCGTTAGGGCGCGCGGCGTGAGATCGACGAGCAAGAGGTGCGTGTCCGTCCCTCCGCCCACGAGTCGCGCGCCGGCGCGCGGCAATTCATCGCCCATCGCGCGCGCGTTGGCGATCACCTGTGTCTGGTACTCTTTGAATGACGGATGCAGCGCTTCGCCGAAGGCGACGGCCTTGGCGGCGATGGCGTGCATGAACGGACCGCCCTGAATGCCGGGGAAGACGCTCTTGTCGAGCGCACCCGCGTGCTCGCTCTTGCAGAGCACGAGGCCGCCTCGCGGGCCGCGCAGGGTCTTGTGCGTGGTGCTCGTCACGTAATCGGCCAGCGGAACCGGCGATGGATGGAGTCCGACCGCGACGAGTCCGGCGATGTGCGCCATATCGACCAAGAAGATCGCGCCGACTTCCTGGGCGATCTCGACGAACGGCGCGTAACCCATCGTACGCGGATAGGCGCTAGCGCCGGCAATGATGAGTTTCGGTTTGTGCTCGCGCGCAAGCGAGCGGACCTGATCGTAGTCGATGAGTTCCGTTTCGCGGCGAACGCCGTACGCGACCGCATTGTAGAGTTTCCCGCTGAAGCTGACCTTGGTGCCGTGCGTCAGGTGGCCGCCGTGCGCCAGCGACATCCCGAGAACGGTGTCGCCCGGCTGCAGCACTGCCATGAAGACGGCCATGTTGGCCTGCGCGCCGGCGTGCGCTTGGACGTTGACGTGCTCCGCTGCGAAGATTTGCTTCGCGCGATCGATCGCTAGTTGCTCGGCGAGGTCGACGAACTCGCAACCGCCGTAGTAGCGCCGCCCCGGATAGCCTTCGGCGTACTTGTTGGTCATCACTGAGGCCATCGCTTCGCGGACGGCGCGGCTCGCGTAGTTCTCGGATGCGATCAGTTCGAGGTTGTCGCGCTGGCGCTGTTCCTCGAAACGAATCGCCGAAGCGATCTCCGGATCTTGCGTGTCGAGCAAGGAAGCGTCGAGTATTTGCATCAGCGGTAGCCGTCCTCTTCGTCCCGCGGCAGCGCGTAGAGACCGCGCAAGCCGAGGGTCACACCCCGTTCGTCAACGAGATGCCGGGGAACTCTCCGATCGTTGCGCCGCACGTATGACCCAAGGACCACGCCGCCGACAAGAGTCGCCATCCCCACCCAATACCAAGGGTCGCCGAGGTGATCGCGGACCCGCAGCACGATGAGATCGACAACCAAGAGCGCCGCTCCCACGAAGACGGAAACCAGTGTTGCGGTTCTCATCGCCGAAGGTCCGTATCTGCGTCGGGGTCTTCGAGTGATGGGCTTTTCTTCGGCGCGAATTGTTCCGTGTCAATCCAACCGGGTCGACCGCGAGCGCCCACGACACCGATAAATGGCTCGGGCTCGGAATCGATTGGCTCGTTGCGACGAATCCACGCGCCCCACACGGCAACGACGGCCAATACCACGAACGCCACGCCGAGGTGCAGCATCCTACCCGGCCACCAGTCCAAGAAAAATATGCCTCCGAACGCCAGAAATAGGAGCGTCGCGGAAACCCCGGTGATCCGTCGGGCAAGAAGCGGATTCACAGTCAAGACGTACTGGCGCGACATCTATGAATCATCGCCGATACATTACGACCAGTAGTGGCGTCGTGAGCGCGCGATGAGGGTTGCGACGAGCAGGATGCCTACTACGATCGCAAGTGGTCTATTCGGCAAGCCGTTGACGAGCCCGCCGAAAGAGACCTGGCCGAAGAACAGCCCGATCCAAACCAATAATAGCGCGAGCGTGGCGAAGGCGATTACCCGCGCCAGGAATTTCATCTTGACAACATACCGTTCAGCGCGGCTTGGCGATGCGGCGCTTCAGAACGACCGACCAAACCTCGCCGGCGATCTTTACGGCGAGCAGCGCGGTCGAAACTTGTAATAGCAACCACAGAGCGTTCGAAACCCCGACGATAACCGTCAGGGTCGCACCGACGACGAAACCTACGACCGCACTCTGGTAGACACGCGAGATTTGATGGCCCGCGTCCTCGGACCGTTTGCGAGACAGGAAAGCGGCGAGCCATGCTTCGAGCGGGATGATCGCGATCGTCAGTCCGGCCATCGCCAGAAAAGCTGCGGCCACGAGCGGCCGGTCCAAAAACTCGAACGTCGCGTTGACGAGGTAGACGAAGAGTCCGCCGATCAGCAGCTGCAGCGGCTGCGCCGCGGTCATCCATCCCACGATCGCTGGAGTCGGCTCGGCTTCCCCAGGCCCCGCCTCGTACTGCGCGTTCATGATTCAGGTCCGCATCGTAGCAGAAGATGCCGGCATCGGTCGAGGTACGAAAGGCGCTCACGGCCCAGGCCCTTCCGTCGCCGCGATGCCGCTCAAACTTTCGGCGCCTCGACCAGCGCGACGCCGATCATCGCATCGCGCGTCACGAGCGCCGCGCATTCGCCCTCGCTCAACGCCGCCGTGCCTTCGGGCCGCATCGGGAGCACGAGGTAACGCATGTCGGCGGTGCTGTCGTGGACGCGCACCGTCACGCCGGCGGGTAAGCTCAGGCCGAACTCGGCGAGGACGGCGCGCGGCTCGCGAACCGCGCGCGAGCGATATTCGACGCTCTTGTACCAGTCCGGTGGCAGCCCCAGCAGCATTCGCGGATAGCACGAACACAGCGTACACACGATGAGGTTATGAACCTGCGCCGTGTTCTCAACGACGACCAGCTTCAAAACACCGACTTCGATTCCGAGTTCCCGAACGGCCGCACTCCCATCGGCCAGCAGCCGCGCCTTGAAGGCCGGATCGAACCAGGCGCGCGCCACGACGCGCGCGCCGAGCGCCGGCGTGCGCGCGTACATGAACTCGACCCGCTCGCTGACGGCGGCATCGCTCACGAGCCCCTTCTCGATGAGGAGTTCGCGGAAAGTCCGCTCGAGGAGCTCCGCGCTCCGACCGTCGTGAACGTGTTCGATGCTCAGCGTCGCTCCTCGCTTCTCTCGAGCCAGTGTTCGTAGATCTCGACGTCGAGCGTGTCGTCGTTCGCGCCGGCGTAGTCGGGCCAGACCTCGCGCTGGGCGAACCGAACGCGATAGAGCGGTTCGCGCTCGCCGTCGTAGCGGCCGTACGCCAATTCCTCGGGCTTGCGAAATTCGCCGCAGATTCGCTCGACGACGCCGCGCTTGCCGCGAATGTAGCGCGGAGTGCGCACGTGTCCCGAGCCGCCCGCGTCGAGGACACGCACCGGTTCGCCAAGCTGGAAACGGGCCGTCATGGTGCGCCTCCAACTGCGTGTTCTCGTTCGTGCGCACGCTCGACCTCAGCGAAACGCCGTTCGAGTTCTGCACCGTCGAGCACGCCCTTCTCGGTCATGATCGCGATGAGCGATTGCAGCCAGCGCTCGTAGTAGCCGAGCGATCGATACTCATCCGCCGAGAGCGATTCGATCCCGCGCCGCAACTCATCGACGCTCATCAGGGCGCCGCCGGGCCGCTGCGGATCTGAAAGGAGTTGCATCAGCGCGTCAACCCGCATCTCCCACGGCAAGAAGGCGTGTTGCGCGCGCGGGATCGGCGCATGCGTTCGCGTTCCACCGAGATCGTGATGGCCGCTCATCGATGTCTCGATTATAACAGCGATTTCGGAGTTTGCGCGCCCTCGACATAGCCGCGAGCGAGATCGGCTTCCGCCTTCGTCTGCTCCGCCGAGCCGAAGGCGAGTTTTGCGATGCGATGGGCGTGACGGCTCGCCGGGCCGCCGTCGAACGGCGTCTCCATGAAGATCGCGACGAGCCGCTCGACCATCTCCCAGCCAGTCAGCCGCTCGGAGAGGGCGAGCACGTTGGCATCGTTGTGACGGCGCGAAAGTTCGCACGAGTAGGGCTCGAAGACTGCGGCGCAACGGATGCCCGCGACTTTGTTGGCGGCGATCGCGATCCCGAGGCTCGAACCGCAGACGACGATGCCGCGGTCGAATCTACCGCTCGCAACGCCCTCGCCGACGACGAAGCCGTAGTCGGGATAGTCGACCGGCGTGGCGTCGGCCGCGCCGAAGTCGTGGGTTTCGTGGCCCTGCGCGCGGAGCTGCTCCGCGATTTTGTCCTTGTAACCGAAGCCGGCGTGATCGGCCGCGAGCGCAATCCTCATGGCGTGGGCTTCTTTAGCATCCTGCCGACTTCCGCGGCGACGGGACCGGCGCCCGTCGGCCCGAATTCGCTTCGGTCATGAAGATCGCTTCATCGAGCGCCAGCTTCACGCGCATGCTGGCGAGCGGCGAGGTCACGCAACTCGAATGGCTCGACCTCTGCGCCGCCGAGCTCGAGCTGGACGGAGTCGTCTTCGACACGCGGCATTTCGCGCGCCGCGATCCCGATTATCTCGCGCAACTCAAAAAAACGGCGGTAGATCTCGGCTTGACCGTCGCCGCTTTGGCGGCGTTCGATCTAACCGCGCCGCCGGAGGTGACGCTCGATGACGCGCTTGCGCTCGGCGCACCGCTCGTGATCGTCGACGCGCCGCCGCGCAGCGACGGTCCGGCGGCATGGAATGACTTTGCGGCGACCTTGAAGCCGCTCGTCTCAGCCGGAAAGAGCCGCAATGTCACGATCGCATTGCGCAACGGACCCTCGACGTTATGCGCCGGCGCCGTCGAGTGCAAGCGAATCGCCAAGGACATCGATAGCGCGTGGCTGCGTTTTGCGACCGACGCAACGACGCTTGGCGCGCTCGACAAGCTCGAAGACCTCGCGGCCAAGACCGTTATCGCGACGCATGCGATCGACGACGTGGAAGCTTTCGCGCTCGCCGGAGATGCTTGGGCCCGGCGTCTGATCGATTCGTTGCACAGCTTTCGCGGCTTCGTCCTGCTCGACCGCAGCAACGAAGACGGTGAGCGCGACGCGTTCCACCGGTCGATCGGCCGCTTTCGCGCGCTCCTGGCGCAGAGCGAACAGAGCGTCGTGGTCTGACAAAAGCGACGACGACCGCACTGCCGTCTGCATTTCCCGGTAGAAACCTGATTCTCTCAGGTGGGTGCGGCCCGGGCGCCGGGGAGGGGACGGGGTATGCCGCCTCTCCAACCGTCGTATCCGGAGCTGATGCTCCCTATGTATTTACGTTGGTCTACACCTAGGAAAAGTACGCGCACGAGCGCAGTCGTCGTCTACCGCGCATTATGCCACCGCAGCCACGCTTTTGACAGACTTGACAAACACGAAAGTTCAGGGGTCCGGCCGAGGCGAGGAGCCCCTCGCGCCTTAACTTAAGAAGGCGCGGGTGCAGTTGACGATCGAACCGCTCGAGCTGCCCCTGGCCCACACGTTCACGATCGCACGAGGTTCGGCATCCGTCGCGCGCACCGCGATCTTTCGGCTGCATCGCGGGGGCCTCGTCGGCTTCGGAGAGACGGCCCCCAGCGAGCGTTACGATGAGAGCGTCGCCTCGGTGATCGCTTACTTTACCGAGCATCCGCCGCGCGGCGACGATCCCTACGCGCTTGAGGCCCTGCTCGAAGGGATACCGGCGGCGGCACGCTGCGGGCTCGACGTCGCGTTGCACGATCTGATCGGGAAGGACCTCGATCGTCCGCTGTGGCGCCTTTTCGGGCTCGATCCGAGCAGGACGCCCGTGACCTCGTTTACGATCGGCATCGACTCGGTCGAGACGATGCTCGCGAAGGTCGACGAAGTTCGGGATCATCCGATTCTCAAAGTGAAACTCGGGTCGCCGAATGACGTCGAACTCGTCGGCGCAATCCGCGCGCGTTACGCCGGCGCGATCCGTGTCGACGCCAATGAAGCATGGACGCCGGAGCGTGCCGTCGCGATCTTAGGCGAATTGGAAAAGTTCGAAATCGAATTCTGCGAGCAGCCGATTCCGGCGGGTACGCCGGAGCGCTTACGCTGGATTCGCGAACGTGTCAAGACTCCGATCGTCACCGACGAAGATTCGGTCGACGCGAGCGACCTTCCGGCACTCTACGGGTGCGTCGACGGAATCAACGTCAAACTCGTCAAGTGCGGCGGGATTCGCGCAGGACTCGCGATGATCCATACGGCCCGCGCGCTCGGCTTCAAAGTGATGCTCGGGTGCATGATCGAGAGCGCGATCCTCGCGACCGCGGCGGCACATCTGTCGCCGCTCGCCGATTGGGCCGATCTCGACGGACCCTTTCTCACGCGCGACGATCCGTTCGCGGGCATCGCATACGATCGCGGGAAGATCGTTCTGCCGCAGGGACCCGGGCTCGGCGTGCGCGAGCGGGCGCGCAGCGCGGCTTGAGCAACCGTCGCTACGCTATCCTCGCTCCGGGGACGTTCGCCGATACGCGTGCGAAGACGGCGCACGGCGTGATCGCGTATGCGAGCGACGCGACGGTCGCGGTCATCGACCCCCAGCTCGCCGGAAAACGTGTGCTCGACGTCCTGCCGTATCTTGAGAGTGAAGCGCCGATCGTCGCGCGCGTCGCCGATGCGCTCCGCTTCAGTCCCACCTCACTTTTGGTCGGGGTTGCGCCGCCCGGCGGCAAGCTGCCCGGCGAGTGGCGCGGCGAGATCGTCGCAGCATTCGAAGCCGGGCTCGAGGTCGTAAGCGGTTTGCACCAGACGCTCGGCGACGATCCCGAATTCGCCGAAGCCGCTCGCCGGAGCCGCGCGACGATTTGGGACGTGCGCGTTCCGCCGCCGGTGCCGCTCTTCTCGGGGCGCGTCTACGACATCGCCGCACGCGTCGTGTTGACGGTCGGAAGCGATTGCGCGGTCGGGAAGATGACGGTCGCGCTCGAGTTGACGAGAGCGGCGCGCGAAGCGGGCGTTCGCGCGCAATTCGTTGCGACAGGACAGACGGGAATCATGATCGCGGGCAGTGGGATCGCGATCGATCGCGTCATCAGCGACTTCGCGTCGGGCGCCGCAGAGGAGATCGTCGTCGACGCCGCACGCGACGCCGAGCTCATCTTCGTCGAAGGCCAAGGTGGAATCAACCATCCCGCGTTCGCGGCCGTAACGCTGGCGCTGGTTTATGGCGCCGCTCCCGATGCGCTCGTCCTCGTCCACGACCCGGCACGCGACACCGTCAATGGCTTCGAGACGCCGCTGCTCTCGTACCGGCAGCTCATTCGGACCTACGAAGGACTGTGCGGCGGCGTGAAACCCGCGCGCGTCGTCGCAATCGCGCTCAATACGCGCGCTCTCGGCGAGAGTGCGGCACGCGCCGTCATCGAGAAGGCGCAAACCGAAACCGGGCTTCCCGCCGACGACGTCGTCCGGTTCGGCCCGCAGGCGCTCTACGCTGCGATGGCGCCGGCGATCGCAGCCAAGACGCGCGCGCTTCGAGCATCTGCGTTGGCATGACTCGGACGATGGCTGCGACGCTGCTCGCGCTTGCGATCGCGTTGTCGGGCGCCGGCTGTACGAAGGTGTCGAACCAGACGGTCGCGACGAGCCGGCACGCGTGGACGCAGCCGGGACACCTCCTGATCGGGACGCCGGAAGAGCCCGACAACCTCAATCCGATGTTCGCGCACAGCGATGCCACCGATCAGATCGACGCGCTGATCTTCGCACCGGTTTTCCGCTACGATCCGCGCGGCGAGTTCGTCCCGGAGCTCGTCACGGAGATTCCGAGCTATGGCAACGGCGGCATCTCGCGCGACTCGAAAACGATCGTATTGCATTGGCGTCGTGGCGTGAAGTGGTCGGACGGCGCGCCGCTCACGGCGCGCGATCTGCGTTTCACCTGGCGCGCGGTCATGAACAAACGAAACGCGACGAAGCTGACCTTCGGCTGGGACGACATCGCCTCGATCGATCTGCCAGACGATTACACGGCGGTCGTGCATCTCAAGCGGCCCAACGCCGACGTCTTGGGGATCTTCGGCGGCGGCGGGGGCAGCGCGTACCCGCCGCTCCCTGAACATCTTCTCGGCGCGCTCCCCGACCTCAATCGCGCGCCGTTCAACGCGCATCCCATATCGAGCGGTCCCTGGTTGCTTTCGGCGTGGAACCACGGCTCGAGTTTCGAGTTCGCACCGAACCCGCAATACTGGCGCGGCGCGCCGAAACTGGAAGCGTTGACCGTCAAAATCGTTCCGAATGCGGACACGCTCGTCGAACAGCTACAGACGCACGAGATCGACGTGATCCAGAACGTCGCTGAAACGGCCGTCGCGCGGCTCGCCTCGATCGAAGGCATCGCAACGCAGCGGCATCTCATTGCCAGCTGGCGCCGGCTCGCGATCGATTGCGGAAAACCGGCTCTGGCAGACGTACGCGTCCGCCTCGCCCTCGCCGAAGCGATCGACTGGGATCGGATGAACGCGACGATCTATCACGGCTACAACCTGCGTGCGACGAGCGACATCCCGCCCGACTCGTGGGCCGCTCCGCACATTCCGCTTTACCCGCACGATGTCGCCGGCGCCACCCGCCTGCTCGATGCCGCCGGCTGGCGTCTTGGTCCGAACGGCGTGCGCGCCAAGAACGGCGAGCCGTTCGCGCTGACGATCTCGTCGACCAACGCGCCGGGAAACGAACAAGCCGAAGTCGCGATGCAGCAAGAGCTGAAAGCCATCGGCGTGGCGCTCTCGATCAAGAACTACCCGGGCAGTCTGCTCTTCGCGCAAAACGGTCCGCTGTACGGCGGCAAGTACGACCTGGAATGGTCGATCGAAACCAACGGACCGGATCCAGACAACCAGGGGTTGTGGAGCGCCGACTTTCTTCCGCCGCATGGCGCGAACACGAGCTTCCTGCGCGATCCGCTGCTCACCAAACTCTCGGACGAAGCGATCCGCACGTTCGATCGGAAAAAACGCAAAGCACTCTACCAGCGTGAAGAGGAACGGATCCACGCATTGGTTCCGGTGGTCTTCTTCTATTGGGAGCGCACCACGACGGCCTACAACAGCGATCTGCACAACTACAAGCCGGCCGAATACATCACCGACTTCTGGAACTCATGGGAGTGGGAGATATAGCGCTGTGTGTCAGCTTAGTTCTCGTTTCCGAAAATTTGAGCCATCATGCTGAGCCATGTCACGCTGAGCGAAGCGCCGAAGGCGCGAAGTCGAAGCGCCAACGGCGCTCCGTTTGTCCTTCGAC
>Ga0307477_10000714_pt1 | contig 33190 bp, 26 predicted proteins | sample atmos_gasesECM2C_FD_203316 | JGI IMG/M metagenome (GOLD analysis project Ga0307477, IMG submission 203316) | Hardwood forest soil microbial communities from Morgan-Monroe State Forest, Indiana, United States - atmos_gasesECM2C_515 | ecosystem: Environmental > Terrestrial > Soil > Temperate...
GAATATACGGTTGAAGACTTGCGGCGAAACAAAGCTGTTGTGCGGATACATCAGCTGGATGCGTATGATCATGGCTTCCGAGCCGGCGACGGCGAGAAACAACAGCGCATAAAGGATGTACAGAATGCCCAAGCGCTTGTGATCGACCGTAGTCACCCACCCATGCAGCGTCTCGACCCATGGCCGGCTGCCTATTTCTGTTCCCTGATGAATGGCCATTGCATCCGATGACATAGCCCGTCCCTCAAACCTTTCTCTCTAGCGGAGCGTCTCTAGATAGCGCACGAGTGCGTCCAGATCAGCATCGCTCAATTTCATGGCAGGCATGAGCGAGCCTGGCTTGATCGCATCCGGGTTCTGGATCCACAGGCGCAAATTTTCGTGGGTATTCAAGGCCGCACCAGCCGCGATTGTGTCCCGGCTCATCAAGTGCGTCAGATCCGGACCGAAGCGCCCCGTCCCATTCGTACCGCCAACTGCATGACAGTTTATGCACGCAGTTGTTTCAAAAACACGCCGTCCCGCGCTCGCTTTGTCGTCGTGATTTGCAGGCTGTTTTTGTGCCTGGACCCACGCAGCGAACTCTTCGGGGCTATCGACCGACACTCGGAGCAGCATCTTCCCGTGCTGCGTTCCGCAGTATTGGGCGCACTGGCCGACGTACACGCCAGTCTGGTGCGGGTCGATCCACGTGTGATTTACGCGATTCGGGATCAAGTCTGTCTTCCCCGCAAGTTGAGGAACCCAAAAGCTGTGATCCGTGTCAGCGGAAAGCAACTTTAAAAAGGTGGGCGTTGGGTGAGCTGGGTCGCTCAGCGGAACGTGCAGTTCGTTCGCAGTGACCACACCCAGAGCGGGATACCGATATTCCCACCAGAACTGGTGGCCAATGGCGGTGACCTCCACGGCCGTCGCGGGTTTCCGGGCATCCTCGATCGCATGAATCACGCGCGCCGTCGCGAGAAACAGGACAAACACAATCATGACGGGAATGATGGTCCAAGCCAGCTCAATTTGCGTGCTCCCGTACACCTGAGCGGGTTCGCGTCCAGCTGTCAGCGGCTTGTCTCGGAACTTGACGACGGCGTAGACCAATAAGGTGACGACGACCAGGAAGATCAGACCGGTGATAGCAAGGACGAAATAGGAATGATCACGGATGGACTCCGCTGGTGTCGAGTGAGGATCAAAGATGTTCGGGACCGGGTTATCGCTGCGTGGACTTGCATTGCACAAGCCAGCGGCAAGAAACAGCCCGGCCAAGATCACGAGTACGCCCGTGACCCGGGCGGCTACAGTTCTCCATTCCGGTTTGTGCTTGTTCTCCATGGTCGTTTAAGTTCTTCCTTGCTCCGCTCCGTCTCATGCAAGCCGCTGACAATCGCGGCTGTTTGAGATTCTTTGAGTTGTTGGGCGCGAGACACGTCTCCAGCGCGGCCCCGACAGCATCCTCGCTGGAGCACCTTGCCCTCCAATTGATTTGTTTCTTGCACCATCCTTTATGTTCTTTAATTGGAAGAGCTTCCGGCAGGTGGGGGGCTACGAAACTGGGCATGGAGCAAAGCTACAGTCATGGGCTTGACGGTGCCGTCAAAGCCTCGCCTATCTGGATACTCGTTCCTCAAAAGACCACGATTTTTGCAAGCTTTAAAACGACATGCGGAAAGTCCCGTGTGAGGCGACATCAGTCTCTGGACTGAATCCGCTGAAAACTCATTGTCATCTGTAGCAGGTAGTCAAGAACTCGCCCAAACAGTCGAAGCCTCGTCAACTGTTCGCGCTGGCCAAGGCGCTGTGGAACTTCCTCCCATTCTTCAAATCATTGATAAGCAATGGGATCCAAGGTGCTGCGAGCCATCGACTCGTTGGAATTGTGCCTGCTTCATGCGGTCTCGTGCGGGGATGGACTCGAGTGCGGAAACTACGAACATCCGGGAGATGGTGCGCTCCGGTTTTGCGTGTCTCCGTCGCACGCTGCCCCCTGCAATCTCAATTGGGGCGGGAGAGTCATTGATACTTCGAGTGCAAATCGCGCGGAAGGCAGAAGAGATCCCCAATCGATATCGGAAAGGGAAAGGACCCTCCACGACTGGAAGAGTCGTCTTCCTGCTACTTTTCCTGTTCCTTGCCATCTGCTTGTTCGCGCTAGCGTCTTGGGGGGAACAGCCCAACAGCGACAGCGCTACGGTCGAAGGAACGGTGTTCGTTGAAGATGCTGCAGGGAACCAGTCCTTTGTGGCCGGCGCCTCGGTGAAATTCAGCGGACCAGCCACATTCGAAACTGAATCCGACGAGAACGGCAAGTTTGTGATTGCAGCTGCGCCCTTTGGGACCTACACCGTGGAAGTTGTTTTTCTGGGTCTGAAGGTTGTGCGGGAAGTTCAGGTCGAAGCGAGTGAAGTCCGCGTTCCTCTCGAATTAGTACCGGCTGAAGTCACCTCGTCTGTGGAGGTAAAAGCCGATCAAGCTGACACCAAAGACCCCGCTCCCTCCGAGACCATTTCCGAGAAAACACTGCGCGATGCGCCCAATGTAAACGAGCGGTTTGAAAGTTCACTTCCTCTCATTCCCGGAGTTGTTCGCGGGCCTGATGGACACGTCAATCTCAAGGGCGCTCGCAACACCCAGAGCGGCGCCCTGGTGAACAGTGCAAATGTCACCGATCCCGTAACTGGCAGTCCAGCCCTCAATCTTCCGATTGATGTGGTGGCTTCGGTGCAAGTCATTTCGAATCCCTACGATCCCCAATACGGTAAGTTCACCGGAGCGGTTTCCACCGTCTCTACAAAGACCAGCGATTATGAGAAGTTTCACTTCTCCATCCAGAACTTCCTTCCCCGGCTGCGAGATCGCGACGGCACCATTATGGGAATTGGCGCCGCTACGCCGAGAACTACCATCACCGGCCCACTGTGGAGGGATCACATCGCCATTACACAGTCCTTCGAATACCGCTTTGTTCGCACGCCGGTGAACAGTCTTCCACCTTCGGAACGAGACACGAAACTCGAAAGTTTCGATTCCTATACGCAATTCGACTTTATGCTCAGTCCGAAGCAGACAGCTTCGGTTTCGGTTGCAGTGTATCCGCAAAAGCTGGACTACCTCGGGCTTAGCACCTTTACACCTCAGCCGGCAACGCCCGATTTTCATCAGCGCGGCGAGCAAATCAACGCGCAAGATCACTACGTCATAGGCCAGGCAGGCCTGCTGAATTCGCAGTTCAGCTACAAGCGTTTTGATGCCGACGTCACCGCGCAGAGCAACGTTCCGTACCGTCTGCTCCTGGAAACCACCGAAGGCGGTTTCTTCAATCGGCAGGCGCGTCGAACTTCCCGCACCAGCTTGCAGGAAACTTATCAGTTAGCGCCCTGGCAGTTCGCCGGTTCGCACCAATTCACGGTAGGCCTGAGCTACGAACACTCCGCATACCAAGGCCGCCAGACGTTCCTTCCAGTGGAGATTGACGGTGCGTCGAACGAACCTGTGGAACGCATCTCCTTCACTTCCCCAACCTCATTCCGCATTAGTCAAAACGAGACGGCCTGGTTCGCCGGCGATCAGTGGACGATCAACCCACGTTTGACGCTTAGCTTCGGCTTGCGCTTCGACAACGACACGATCACGAGCTCCACCCACGCTGCTCCTCGCCTCGGATTTCTCCTGTCACTGACCGGCGATGGAAAGACGCTGCTGAAGGGCGGTGTTGGCCGGTTTTATGACCGCGTCCCGCTCATGGCTGCCACGTTCAGCGATCTTCCGGATCGCACTGTCACCGTGCTCGGCCAGAACGGCGTAGCGCTTAGTTCTGTGTCCTATCAGAACAAAATAATTGGCGAGCTCCGAAGCCCGCGCAGCACGTCGTGGAATCTGGAACTCGATCGCCAGATTCTTGCTGGCTTGTTGCTGCGAATCGCCTACGAACAACGCAACACTACCGACGACTTTGTCGTTTCGCCATTCTCCACCGGGACGACGGGAATACTCGAACTCTCAAACCGTGGAAACGATTCCTACCGAGAGTTCCAAGTGACGGCCCGCTACCAGCTCGCTCACCATTTGCTGAACGCTTCGTACGTCCACTCCCGTGCCTTTGGCGACCTTAACGATCTCAATCAGTTCTTCGGGAATCTCGCGCAACCGGTCATCCAGCCGAATTCCCGAGGGCGGCTGCCGTTTGATGCGCCCAACCGTTTCCTGTTCTGGGGCACGTTCGCCGGCCCCTTCAAGCTAACACTCGTTCCCGTTTACGACCTGCACACCGGATTTCCCTACTCTGTCGAAAACGAATTCCGCGAATACGTTGGACCGCGAAACGTCGATCGCTTCCCGCGGTTCTCTTCTTTTGACCTGCAGGTTACGCGACCGATCACACTCCACTTTGGAGAAAAGCACATACACGCGCGCGCGGGAGGCGGGGTCTTCAACCTTTTCAACCACTTCGATCCACGGGACGTACAGAACGACCTGGCCAGCGCCAGGTTCGGAGGGTTCTTCAACTCATCTTGGCGTGAATACCGCGGAAAATTTGTTTTGGAGTTTTAACCATGAAAAACCGTTTCTTGCTTGCTGCATTGTTTCTACTTCCGGCGTCTGCCGCTGCGGCAGACGAATCCCCGTCGCTCCCAACTGCCACGGAAATCGTGACCAGGATGGGTTCGCGCGATCTGCAACGGCAAGTCTCCATTGAGGGATACGCCGGAATGCGGCGGTACGTCCTCGATAATCAGCATCTCCACAAACGCGCGGAGATGCTTGTGCAGGTACAAGGCGACCCGGACGGCACAAAACATTTCGAGGTCGTATCCGAGGAAGGCTGGAAACCAGCGCACAAGCACGTTTTGCGAAAGATGCTGGAATCCGAATCGGAGACGTCGCATCCCGAAGCTCGCGCCAAAACTAGAATCAATCCCGAAAACTACGACTTCAAATTTGCTGGAACGGAAGTAATTGACGGCCGCACAGCTTATGTTTTGGAGGTCAGCCCCAAACGCAAGGAGAAGTACCTATTTCTCGGCCGCATCTGGGTGGACGCGGAGGATTACGCGCTGGCCCGCGCCGAGGGCCAGCCTGCCAAGAACCCTTCGTTCTGGACGAAGAGCACCCATTTCGTGCAGATCTACCAGAAAAACGGCCCTCTCTGGTTTCCCCGCTCGACGCAAAGCGTCACTGAAGCCCACATTTTTGGCACAACGGACGTGAACATCGAGTATTTCGATTACGCGCCCAAGACGGCGCATGCGTCCGACAACTCCGTAATGTCCGCAAAGGAGATGCTGAAGCCGTGAACTACACAAAGACCTTCCTGTGGTCCGCAGCAGAGCCTCTTTGCGAAAAACACCGATTCACTAAGGTCGGCCAGCCATGACGACCGTTAATGAATGCCTGATTCTCGCCGCGGGCAACGGGAGCCGAATTGAATCTGTGTCCGGCGGCGTTCCCAAACCTCTTGTGCGCCTGCACGGCATACCACTTCTCGAGCACGTCATGACCTCGTGTCGGGAAGCTGGAATTAAGAGATTTGTGATTGTTGTCGGATACCGCGCCGACTTGATGCGCCGCTGGTTTGCCGCGCGGCCACTTGACGGCGTTTCTGTCACCTTGATTGAAAATCCGGAATACCACAAAGCCAACGGGGTCTCCGCCCTGGCGGCTAAAGATGAATTTCACAATCCATTCCTACTTCTCATGTCAGACCACATTTTCGAGCCCAAAACAGTCAAGGGCCTTGCGCAGAAGCCACTGGCAGATGACGAGGTGATTCTCGCAGTCGACCACAATGTGGATCGTGTTTTTGACCTCGACGACGCAACGAAGGTCAAATGCGAAGCGGATCATATCGTCGATATCGGCAAAGATCTTGACGGTTATGATGCCCTCGACACAGGGATGTTTTTGTGCAGCCCGGCACTCTTCCACAGGCTCGAATCAGCAAAAAGAGACGGGACCTGTTCGTTGTCGGATGGTATGCGCCAGCTTGCGCGTGAGCAGAAACTGAGAGCCTTTGATATCGGCGACGCACACTGGCAGGACGTCGACAGCCCCGAAGCATTGGCTCACGCCGAAAGCATCTTTGATGTGGACTTCCCTGAGAATCCGTTCGCGGAGAGTTTTGTCGATGCTTAAAATTCCAACAAAAGCGCAACTCCCGCTGCGGCTCTTCGCGATCGTCATGAGCGCAGGCTTCTTTTTTTACCTTATCTGGCGAACTGGTCCCAGCAAGCTTTGGAAAAGCCTCTCCGAACTCGGTTGGGGAATCATTTTAGTGATTGCCCTAGCCGGAGTCTCGCACCTTGCGAGGACCTGGGGCTGGCGGCTTACTCTGGGTGACGACCGGCACAAGATTTCATTTTCGCGGCTGGTGGGGCTCCGACTGGGGGCGGAAGCCGCCGGACAACTCGGGATCCTGGGGCAGACCTTTGGAGATTCCGTCCGAGTCTCGCGAATGAGTACAGAAATACCCGTTGCCACTGGTCTCGCTTCGGTGACTCTCGATCGCGGCCTCTATGTCATAACGGGGATTGTGGCCACTATCGCGGGGATTTTGGCCGCTCTACCTCTCGTAGCGCTTCCTCATGCTCTGCGCCTGTACGCGAGTTTGTTTGCTTTTACATTGGCCGCCTTTCTGCTGGTGACGTTGTTCGCGGTGCGAAAGCGTTGGCCGGTGCTTTCCCGGGGCTTCCAGATCATCGGCCGCATTCCCTCTTTCAAAAATTGGATGCAAAACAGGTATCTGCTAGTCCAGTCCGTTGAGAGTGCGCTGTTCGATTTCCATCACAAGACCCCCGGAGCATTTTGGGCGAGTTTTTCTCTAAATCTGGCCGCTCAGTGCCTGGCTGTATCGGAGGTGTGTCTAATCCTCTGGCTGATGGGCGTGAAGATGGGTTTCTTCAGTGCCCTGGTCATCGAAGCATTGACCAAGCTTGTGAACGTCTTGGGGAATTTCAATCCGGGCAACGTTGGGACCTACGAAGGTGGAACGATGCTGATCGGCAAGATGTTTGGACTGAGCAGCGCGACCGGATTGGCTTTGGGACTATCAAGACGTTTGCGGTCCTTTTTCTGGGCCGCGGTTGGCGCCATTTGTTTTGTTTTGCTGACACGGTCAGGAAAGCACCGCGGATCCAAGATCCTTGTGAGCGCAACCCCTACGATTGCCACACCTCCAGGAGCTCAAGCCAGTTCTTCGAGCAACCGCTCCTCGGAAGACGAAATCGTCTTCGCCATTTTCCTCGCCGATGGAGAGGTCACAGGAAGTCAATTCAGCGCCCCACTCTCTCGAGTCGGCACGCTGCCAATCCTTCTCCGAACGATACTCGCGGCGCAAAAGGTTGGGGCACCACGCATCATGGTGGTGGCCGATGGCATTACGAAGCGAAGAGTGCAGCGCGCGTTGTTTTTCACCGGGCGACTTCCCGAATCGGTCGAGTGGAAAGAGGCAGCCGCTGGCACTTCTCTTTCCCAACGATTGCTGCTCATTGCCAATGCGCTCAGCGAACGAGTGGTTTTGCTGGACGGAAATAGAACTTATCATCCGTTATTAATCAAAAAGGCCGCTGAGTGGAACGACGGGAGCACCGCGTTGGCGCTGACAAGCGGCGACCAACTTGCCGGCATTTTTGCTCTGCCTGTTGAGATGATCCGCGATTTCGCGCAGCGTTGCCCAATGCAAGCGGAAACGCTCGAGGAACTGCACGCGGTACTCACCGAGATGCACTCGGTCATTTCTTTGCCGGTCGCCGAAGACCAATGGCAGCGCGTCAACATTCCAGAAGACTGTCAGGCCGCCGAACGAAAACTGGATCGTTGGCTGGTCAAACCCACCGACGGCATCTACGCCCGGCTGAATCGCAGGATCTCCATTCCGATCAGCCGGCAGCTCATCAAATTCCCGATCACCGCAAACATGGTAAGCATATTCACATTGGGAGTTGGGATTGCCTCGGCTGGGTTCTTTGCTTATGGCGGTTACTGGAACACATTGTTCGGCGCGATTTTATGCCTCTTCGCCAGCATTATGGATGGGAGCGATGGAGAGGTCGCGCGCTTGAAACTACTGGAATCCGATTTCGGCTGCTGGCTGGAGACAATCTGCGACTACGCGTTCTACCTGTTCCTTCTTGTGGGCATGACTATAGGACGGTGGCGAAGCTCAGGAACAAGAGCGTACCTGCTATACGGCGGCCTGCTCCTTTTTGGAGCCTTAGCAAGCTTCCTCGCCACCGGATGGGAGCGGCGCCGCCTTGCCGCTGGGCGTCCAGAAGAGCTACTGAAAATCTGGCAGGGCCACGCGGAGAGCCGGCCGTCGAATCCTTTCTTGTATTTCGGCCGGCATACGGAGTTCATCGTCCGGCGCTGTTTTTTCCCTTATGCCCTGCTCGTCTTTGCGCTTTTTAATCTCACGAGCGTGGCGTTCGTTTTGAGCGTGATCGGGGCAAATCTGGTTTGGCCCATCGCGCTATATTCCTCTCGCGCTTTCGCCAGGCCGAGGAGTCAGGCCGCGAAGAATCGCGCCGCTTCTTCTCAGATCGCGCAACCGTCGCATGAATATGCCGCTGGCTTGCTTTAGCCCTCCAGGGATGACCCCATCTGTTTCCTGGTTGGAGAGCATCCCTGTGCGCCCAGAAAAAAGGTGTGGCAAGCTGTGATCTCGATGCAGGAGATCGAAATAGGCAATTTTTCACCTCCTCGGCTGGTCCTCATTCCTCCGGATTCCATTCGTGTGGTCAACTGGAATATCAATCGGGGCCTGCGATTGCAGCGGGTTGTCGAGTTCCTGGCCGGCGCGAAGGCCGATGTTATTCTTCTGCAGGAATCCGATCTCAATGCGCGGCGTACGCGTCACTTGAACATTGCGAAGGAAATCGCGCAGAGACTGCAAATGAACTATATGTTCGGGCGTGAGTTCCAGGAATTAACACAGGGCTCACCCACATCACCTGCCTACCACGGCCAAGCAACGCTCTCGCGCTGGCCATTGTCGAACTCACGCATCATACGATTTCAGAAGCAATCGAACTTTTGGCGTCCGCACTGGTTCCTGCCCGAGATCGAACCGTTTCAGGAACGAATCGGAGGACGCCTGGCGCTGGTATGCGAAACGGCCATCGCGGGGAAAAAAGTCGTCACCTATAACCTGCACTTGGAAAGCAAGGGCGATGACGCGTTGCGCTGCTCCCAGCTTGATGAAACCCTGAAAGATGCCCGGAGATACGACATAAGCACGCCGATCGTGCTCGCTGGCGACCTCAATCTCGATGTTTCCCGCGAACCTGCTTCTACCGCGATCAGTCAGACGCAGTTTCTGAACGCATTTGCGAATCAGCACGTGCCAACAACGCCCGGCTCTTTCCTGGAGCCCGGACGAACCATCGATTGGATCTTTACACGGGGACCTGTTCGCGCCAGCCAACCCCAGGTCGGCCGCTCGGTGTCCGCTTCCGACCATTACCCTCTCTCGGTCACGCTGGATTTCGCGTAGCTCACGGAACTCGTTCGAGACGCTTGGCAAGTTCGGAGCTTTCCGCGTTCTTCTTTTCACGCTCTCCAACGCAGAGGGTCGGGTGAGCCCCGCGTCGATGGCCGCTGCGGTTTTCCCCAACACACGCTCGTTGGTTTCGCCAAAATACTTGCGTCCCTCGATGCGTCTCACGATCACGTGCGAACAGCCTAACGCCCTGATCATCGAGCCGGAGACCACCGGTAAAGGCTCAACAAAGATTTTGTGCGCCGACCTGTATCCTGGGTCGCTTAAGATCGACGAGAATCGCTTTGGAACGGCAGTACCCTCTGAGAACGCCTAGCCGCCCCAATACCTCCTTCTAGGTATACCCCGAAACGGCGCTGTACAAAATTTCGCCAATTGGCGAGACGTCGCCAATTGGCCGTCTTCCCAATGCCATGTAAAGTTTTATTTTCCATTGGTTTACAGTTGGAACGACGATTGCTTTTGTTACGGATGTGATGTTGCTTATGTCGGTCGGTGGCAGCTTCCGAGCAAGGAGACAGCGTGGTTAACAGCTTTCAAGAGAGGCCACATGCTGAGGATTCAGAGGTCAGAGAGCGGAGAGGCCGACTTCACGCTGAGCGCCCGCAGGGACGCAGAGAATATTGCAGAGTTGCCAAACCCTGGCCTACCACCAAAGGAGTACTTGTGCGACCAGCTTTGAGGGTAAGAAAAAAGCCTCGAACTGGTGTTGTTTTCCCTGCAGCGATCCTGCAATGTACGGCGCAAGGGCGAGGTTCTTCGGAGCGGCAAAAACGGAAGATCTCATTCTTATTCGTTCCCGGAGATTGAAATTGAATGTCGTGCTCCGCCAGAGTTCGAGTTACGGCAGTGAAGGAGATGTCATGGCAGCTACAACACAATCGGCCAACAGAAAACAGTTGGACCCCAGACAGCGGAGTTCTGCGTCGCGTTATTTTGAGGATGCGCTACGGCAGAAGATCGTGGGGCAGGACGAGGCTGTCCAGGCGCTCATCGAACTTTATCAGGTGTTCTGTGCTGGACTGCGTTGTCCCGGGCGCCCCGTCGGAAACCTATTGTTCCTGGGGCCTACCGGTTCAGGCAAGACCCGCATAGTCGAAGCTGCCGCAGAGATTCTGTTCGGAGAAAGCCGCGCGGTAATCAAGGTGGATTGTGCGGAATTTCAGCACTCGCATGAGATCGCCAAACTGATTGGCTCGCCCCCCGGCTACCTTGGGCACCGCGAAACACATCCGCTGATCACTCAGGAAGCGTTGGCGGCCTCACACACAGACCAGCTCAAATTGTCGTTCCTCCTGTTTGATGAAATTGAGAAGGCCAGCGACGCGCTCTGGCAATTGCTCTTAGGGATGTTGGACAAGGCCACGCTCACCTTGGGCGACAACCGCAGAGTGGATCTGTCGCACACAGTGATCTTTATGACCTCGAACTTGGGCGGAGGCGAGATCATGGAATTAATGGAAGGCGGGATGGGGTTCATTCAGCCGAAGGACAAACCGGCGGCAGGGTTGGACGCCAAAGTGGAGCGCGCAGCAGTGGAAGCGGCGCGGAGGAAGTTTTCGCCTGAATTTATGAACCGGCTGGACAACGTGGTAGTGTTCCACCCCTTGCAACGGGATGAGCTCGATGATGTGCTGGAGATCGAATTGGGGCAAGTGCAACAGCGTGTATCGGATTCGACGGCCCGCCCTTTCCTTTTCCAAATTACGAACAAAGGGAGGCAGTTCCTGCTGCAGGAGGGGACCGACCAAAGGTACGGCGCACGCCACCTAAAGCGCGCCATTGAACGCTACGTGGTCTCCCCGCTCGCCCGGCTCTTGGCGACGGCGCAAGTCCGTCCGGGTGATGTCCTTTTCATCGATCGGCATCCCGGTGAAAAAAAATTGGTCTTCCTAAGGGACACAAATCATCAGACTTTTTGTACACAGATGCCTTTTGTGACTTCACTTTCTGGGAAGCTCACCGCTGTGGAGGCTACAGCTTAAGCAAATTTAGCGCATGGTCGCACGGGCTTCGGGTTGGAGACAATGTGAAATCTCAGTTGGAGCTTTTGGCTCTACAGATAGGGGTGAAACATGATGTCAATTTCCAGCACTCAGGCACATGAATACAGGGGAAACGCGATAATGAGCACGACCATTTATTCTCCAGATGAATCAGTGGTGCGCAAACCGGAACGCTCCGAACCTTCGTTCCTGGACGGCATCGTGGGACGCCGGGGCGGCCTGCGAGCGATCCTTGCACAAGTCGAGGCAGTGGCGCCCACGAATGCCACCATCTTGATCACCGGCGAAACCGGGACGGGTAAGGAAGTCATCGCACGAGCGATTCACGACCTCAGCCCGCGTCGCACCCGGAATTTGGTCAAGGTCAACTGCGCCGCGATGCCTGCGGGGCTTCTCGAAAGCGAGCTTTTCGGACATGAGCGGGGAGCTTTTACCGGAGCGATCAATTCCCGCGTTGGCCGCTTCGCGCTCGCGGATCGTGGCACGTTGTTTCTCGATGAAATCGGTGACATGCCGCTGGAACTTCAGGCGAAGATCCTCCGTGTTCTCCAGGAGCGCGAGTTCGAACCAGTTGGCAGCACACGCACCACAAAGGTCGACGTTCGCATCATAGCCGCCACCAATCGAGACTTGCGGCAGATGGTCCATGACGGTGAATTCCGCGAAGACCTGTACTATCGCCTGAATATTTTCCCTATTTCTCTACCGCCCCTCCGTGAAAGGAAAAGGGATATTCCGGAACTCGTGAGATATTTCGTGGAACAGTTCGCGACTTCCATGGACAAAATTATTGAAACCATTCCCCAAGAAACGATGAGCTCCATCCTTCGTCATTCGTGGCCGGGAAATATTCGTGAGTTGCAAAACTACGTGGCGCGCGGCGTAATCCTTTCTACTGACGGAGTCTTCGAGCCGGCGGAGCTCGAAAAGTTCGAACTTGCACCGGCTGAGATTTCAAGTCCGACGCTTGAGGACAAAGTCCGTCAAGAAATTCTCGCTGCCTGTCAGCGCGCAAATTGGAGACTTGGTGGCCCGCGAGGAGCGGCCGCGAGACTCGGTTTGAAACGCACTACCCTGTTCTACAAAATGAAGCGCCTCGGTATCGCGCCCCCTTCGGACCATCGTGAGGATTGATTCCCGGCCGCCTGTGGGACAGTCAGGCTTTACCGTCGCCGGGCGAAGTTCCGCTTTGGTCGAAATCATGATCTCTCGTTCTGATACTCGCCCGCCGATGGCATATGCAAACCGCATGCAACCGGTCTCTTATTCGCATCCATCGGCTCCCGGATTTCTGATGTCTGGCTGCCCTAAGGGGACCTTTCTGGCCGTGCACAACACCATTCCGCCAGTCATTTCGAACAGAATTTACACGTTTCCGAAATACGCAGTAGTCCCTGCTCTCTATCCTGAGCTAGAACGTCGAAATGTCTCTTCCCGCATTGCAGTGGCGGGTGAGCACGAGCCGGAACGAATGCGGGATTGACATCGCAGCCGGTCATAGGAGCAAGGGAGTGAAATCAATGAGAGTGGTCATTGTCGGTGGAGGATTTGCCGCCGTGCAATTCGCGAAAACTCTTCGCAGCAAGCTGCGCCCTTCAGAGTGCGAGATCCTCCTCTTCAACCGCGAGAATCACATGGTCTTCCATCCTCTTCTGGCGGATGTCGCTGGAGCTTCCATCAATGGGGACGCGGCCGCAACACCTTTGCGCCAGATGCTCCCCGGTGTTGGTTGCCGTACCGAACGCGTGCAGAGGATCGACCTTTCCTCTTCAGAGATCGAATTTGAAGATGGGAGCGGCGTGCTTCAGCGTCTGCGCTACGACCACGTGGCGATCGCCTGCGGAGCGGAGAGCAACCTGGGTATCATCCCCGGTATGACCGAGCATGCGTTTGCCTTTAAGGTTATGAGCGACGCCATTGACCTTCGCCAGCACATCGTCCGCCAGATGGAGCAGGCCGAAGCGACGACCGACCCTGACCGCCAGCGCCGGCATCTGAGCTTTGTTGTGGTGGGAGCAGGCTTCAGCGGCGTCGAAGTCGCTGGAGAAATCAACGAGCTGGTTCGCAGCAGCACCCGCTTTTACCGGAACTTCAAAAAAGAGGACGTTGTTGTCACCCTGGTCCATTCCCAGGACCATATCTTGCCCGAAGTGGCGCCGACGCTGGGCGAGTTCGCCAGAAAGAAGATGGAGGAAGCCGGCATCAGCATCCTGCTGAATACGCGTGCCGTCGCCGCAACCCACGAGGGCATTGAACTGAACAATGGAAAGATGGTGACGGGAGCCACCGTAGTCTGCACCATCGGAACCTCGATCTCTCCCCTCGTCCAACACCTCGACGTTCCCAAAGAGCGAGGACGGATTCGCACCGCTCCGGAAATGCGCATCGAAGGCCAGACCAATGCATGGGCCATCGGCGATTGCGCCCTCATCATCAATGCCTTCGACAATAAGCCCTCCCCTCCCACGGGCCAGTTCGCGGAACGCCAGGGTCGCCAGGCGGCGCTTAACCTCGTTCGAGTCCTGAAAGGCGAGCCCACCAAACCGTTCCGCTTCAAAGCCCTCGGGCAGCTCTGCTCCATTGGCGGTTACTCAGCCGTCGCGGAAATGTTTGGCATGCGCGTGTCGGGCTTCCTCGCGTGGTTCCTATGGCGCGGTGTCTATCTTTTCAAACTTCCGACATGGTCCCGCAGGACTAAAGTTGCCTTGGATTGGGCATGGGACCTGCTCTTCCCGCGCGATCTCAGCTTCCTTAATACCGATTCGGCGCAGCAGTTCAACCATACCTACTATCGCCCAGGCGATTTCATCCAGCGACAAGGCGAGTCGGCCCGATTCTTTAGTGTTATCGAAGAAGGCGAAGTAGAGATCCTGAAAGCGGCAGAGCCGAACGCAGAGCCAAAGCTCGTCGCCGTCCTGGGCAAGGGTGACTTTTTTGGCGAGGCCGCTTTGTTGGGAAACCGGCCCCAGGAATCAAGCATTCGTGCCCGCACCGCGGTTCGCTTGCGGCAAGCCGGCAGCGCTCTGTTCTCTCAAATCGCCGGAACCTTCGCACCTTTCCGCGAATTGCTGTCCACGGCTGTCCTTCGCCGCTCGGGCGACTTTTGGCACCGCCTCCCCTTGACCCAGTCAATTCTCGAGCGTGAGCCACTCGCCTCTCTCCTCGACCCGCTTCCGGCAGAACTCCTCCGTAAAGACACTAGCTTGGCCGATGCCATTCGGGCACTGAAGGAAAGTTTGACCGGCGAACTCCTGATCCTCGACGAAACGGAGCGTTTATGGGGAACGCTCGGTCGCAACGACCTCGATCAAATTGTCGCTCGCATCGCCGTCCTTCCGACGGATCAGCACGCTGGTATCATCCGGTCCAAGCTAAGTGAATTTCTCGTGGTGAATCCAGTTTATGTAGCTCTTGACGATTCGACGCTGGTAGCGGTCGCCACCATGCTTGATCATGGCATCTCGTGGTTGCCGGTAGTCCAGAGCAAGGACAATCCCCGGCCCGTCGGTTATCTAAGAAGAGAAAAAATCCTCGACCGAATGATCGAAAGAATCGAGCAGCCGCGCGCGGAGCATGCCCGGGTTGCAAGCTGAATACTCCTATGATCGAGCTCGCTCCCTCCATCCTTTCGGCTGACTTCGCTCGCCTCGGATTGGATGCCCAGGCCGCTGTTGAAGGGGGAGCCACCGTTCTCCACGTGGACGTCATGGATGGTCATTTCGTCCCGAATATCACGATCGGGCCCCCGGTCGTAGCTTCTCTTCGCAAAGTCTCGAAAGTCCCACTCGATTGTCATCTCATGATTGAACGACCAGACGAATTCATCCCCGCTTTCGCGGAATCCGGCGCTGCTTGGATCTCTGTCCACCAGGAAGCCTGCATCCATCTCGATCGCACCCTTCATTTGATCGCAGCGCACGGATGTAAGCCTGGAGTTGTCATCAACCCTGCCACAGCGGTCCACGCTCTCGATGAAGTTCTTCCCCTGGTCCACCACGTTCTGGTCATGAGCGTGAACCCAGGCTTCGGTGGTCAAACCTTTATTCACTCTTCCCTGAAGAAAATTGAGGCGCTGTCGAATATCCGGAAGTCTCGCCGGCTCGGCTTCCGCATCGAAGTCGACGGCGGCATCCATCACGACACCGTCGCAGACGTCATGCGTGCCGGCGCCGAAATCTTGGTCGCCGGTAGCGCCATATTCGAGCAGGGAGACCCCCGTGAAAATGCCAGGCGCCTCCTGAAATCGGCTCTCGATGCCGCAAAGCAACCCGTTCGAGATCTCTCCGCTATAGCGGGAAGAGGCGCTACCGGGAACGCTGGAAACTAGCCAACTTTGCCCGGATCGCCGTCGCTCTTCCGCGGTGAATCGTTCACTCTCTCGGCCAAAGGAGTTCGCGCCAACTATGATTTCTTCTTGATGAACTCATCTATTTAGTGTGTACTGGCGGCTTTGCCAGCCTCCGGAGCGCACGCTCTTTAGGCTCTTGCGTAGCGCTCGCTGTTGGGCTTCGATCCAATCAGCGCATAGTACAAAATATAAAGGTAACAAATCACGGGAAGAATGAATGCGTGGTGCAGCCCCACTTGGTCCGCAATGGTTCCCTGTATCACGGGAAGGATTGCGCCGCCCACAATGGCCATGTTCATGACGCCAGATGCGTTCCCGGTCAGTGGACCCAATTCTGCCACTCCCAAGCTGAAGATGGTCGGAAACATGATCGAATTGAAGAGTCCGACGGCCAGAATCGTCCACATCGCCGTATGTCCGCCCAAAATCATGGAAGCAGTGATCAGCGCGGTGGCGCAGAGCGCGCACAGCGCCAGCAGACGCCCGGCCTTGAACCGCCCCAGCAGGGGTGCGCCGAGAAAGCGTCCGATCATTGATCCGGCCCAGTAGAACGAAACAAACCCTGCGGCGGTCTTGGCGGAAAAACCTGCGATCTCCGGTAAGCCGAAGTAATTTACCAGAAAGCTTCCGATCGAAACCTCCGCCCCCACATATGCAAAAATCCCAATGGCGCCCAAGAGGAGGTTGCGATGATTCCAAATCGAATCTTTGACCTTCTCTCCGGGACGGTCCACCGCAGTCTCGATTTTGGGAAGTTTGAACGTGCCGATTAGAATTGCCAACAGCACCAGGGCGACGCTGATCACCGTGTATGGCATCTTGACCGAGGCGGCTTCCTGCACTCGGTACGCATGCAGTGCTTGCGGCGCGAGCTGTCTTAATTGCTCGACCGCCAATGGCGCGGCGCTCAGGATAAGCAGACCCCCTATTTTCGGGGCGATCGTCGTACCCAGAGAGTTAAAAGCTTGCGTCAGATCCAGGCGGCTCGAAGCCGTCTCAGGTTTTCCCAACAAGTCCACGTAGGGATTGGCCGACACCTGAAGGCCGGTAATCCCCGCAGCGAGAACGAGCAGCGCGGCCAGGAACAACGGATATGAGACGACAGATGCCGCCGGTACGAAGAGTAACGCTCCGACAGCCATGGTCAGCAGGCCCGCCACCATGGTCCTCTGGTAGCCAATCCTATTCACGATCTTCGACCATGGCACGGAAAACAAAAAGTAGGCCGAAAAGAACGCAAACTGCACCAGCATGACTTGCGCGAAATTCAGATCGAAAATTGCTTTCAGATGCGGCACCAGAATATCGTTCAAGCAGGTCAGAAACCCCCACATGAAGAACAGTGTCGTGACGATGGCCAGCGGCCGTGAGTAATCTTGAGTCGGCGAAGTGACCGAAATGCTTTGTGCCGCCCTAGAACTGGTAGGTACTTCTGTTGTAGCCATCTTTCTTCACCTCGGATGCCAAGACGTCGTTCGTTCCTGCACTCCGTGCTTTCCCAGCCAAGTGATTCTCACTGGCAGTCACTGTCTACCACCACGTTTCCCCCTGAACCCCATACGTGAGACCGCTGGTTCTGTCCTCGAATGGAACTCCGCCCACCAAACCACGGAACCCGTTCGACCAATTCGCATAAGTCAGAAACACACGGAGCACCGGCCGGCTGAAGAACTTGCGGCCCGCGCCGATTTGCGGCGCAATCGTAAATTTGCGGAGCCATCCGTCGAACTGAATAGTGCCGTTTTGCGTCGTGACAAAACCTTCCGTGTGGTCGAATCCACCCTCAAACGCCAGGGAAAGGTACTTTGTGAAAAACACTTCCGGTCTCAGTCCGAACGAGGCCCAATCATTAAACCCATGGCCAGGCTGGCCGTCCCGCTTCCGCTGGAAGATGAAAATCGGCATGACGGCGAATCGGTCGTTGGGTTGAATCAGCAGATGGTCCGCGATCAACAATCTCTCGGAACTCTTCAAGAACGGGGTCGGATCCTCGATCGATGTGCTGAAATTGCTTGCTGCACCCTTTCCGTACTGGACGGAGAGCGTGTGGTAGCCCCCGTGCCATTCCAGGCGCTGGTAGCGGATGCCGAACGCGTAGCCATTGGCAGTGGGAATCACTGCGCCGGTTTGTGTCGTGCCGCCCTTGGCTGTTGCGAAATCAAACCAAGCGCCCCACAACCCGAAGGGTCCTTTAAGGTCATAGATACGGACGTCGATATTGCTCTTCGCGTAGTTCCCGTTCTGCGTTGTAATGTCGGGTCTCGCGCTCGCCAGATATGCCACAGACATCTTGGCGATCCGAAGATTCCAATCCTCGACACCGGCGCCGTAGCCGCTCATGTCCAGAGGATAGAAGTCATTAATTTCAATATGCTGGCGGCGGTAATAGCGCTCACCGGCCCAGAATTTCGCGTTCGGCTGGAAATCCAAAATGTTGCCGGCGCGGACAAAGGCTTCCCGCAGGCGGAACTGGTCATTCCCAGTGCTGCCGGGAAAGTTTGCGTAGCTTCCCGAATTCGTGGTGTTCGCCTCGATCATGACTTCCGTTTTCAGCCACGCCTTATCACCGTTATGCTCAGGGTTCAGCCAGTTGTTTACGAAAATGAATTCACCGTACGTTTCTGCTTCGTTGCCTAAGCGATACTTCGCATCTGCTCCGGGCGCTTGGAATGCAACTTGCTGCCCACCTTCACTATTGAGGCCGTAACCCGAGCGAAAATAGCCGTGAAACTCGAAGCTCTGAACCTGATGCTGCAGATCTTCGATCTTTTGATCTGCCTCTCTCAGGAGGTCATACGTCGGTTCTGAAGGCAGTTGTCCTTGAAACTTCGCTCCGACCTGATTGGACTGCCCGAGGACAGCCTTTTCGGCGGCTTGCTGCGCGGCCAGCTCTACCGCGGAGACGGTACCTTCTTTTGCTTTTTCGCTGGTTTCTTTCTGTTTTTGGATTTGTTGCTCTAGCGCGGCGATTCGTTGTTCAAGATCGTGAGTGGTCGCATCGTACTGCTGCTTGAGTTGCTCAAGCTGCTTCTGTAAGTCATCTGGCTTTTGGGCGGCAGGTTGCTGTGCCGAAGATGGCAGAGCAACCGTGGCAACCATGGTGAAAATCCACGGCACCCGCTTTAGCTGCAGTGAGTTCCACATTTTTTAGTCACTCGCATGGAGCATGATTGGTTTCCTCATGCTCTCAAGCGCTCGCGGCACGCCCGTTCAGTACGACTTCCTCCATGGCCCTAGCAAATCCTTCTTCTTCGTTTGAGGAAGTGACATGAGTAGCCGATGCCTGAACTTCGCGGCTCGCGTTTCCCATCGCGATGCTCACGCCGCTCTTCTCAAACATCAGAACGTCATTCGGCATGTCTCCGATGGTTGCGATCTCTTCCGCCGGAATGTTCAGCAGTTTCGACATCGCCAGCACCACCCCACCCTTGTTGGCCTGGGGATGCGTCACATCGAGGTAGTAGGGTTGCGAGCGCGCCGCGGAAATATGCGTCCCGCCGGCTTGCTGAACGTCCTTCTCGCATTTCGCAACGCGATCGTAGTCGTCGCCAACGCCGACAATCTTCGCTACGCGGCCGAGGAGTCCCGCAAACGTCTTGACCACGGTAGGAGGAAATTTCACGGTCCACTGCTCGCGTGCGACGTGAGCTGCGTTTGGGTCGCGCACGAACCATTCCGTGTCCGTGTATACCCAGACATCGAGACCATGACTCTCGATGGCTGCGATCACCTTTTCCGGCGCTCCCGCCGGCAAGAACTTCTGGTCAACAACTGTTGTAAGGTCAGGTTTGATCAGCACGCCGCCATTGAATGCCGCCAAGGGTTGGGTCAGCTTTAGCGGATCGATCAGCATGGCCATTCCGCGGGGAGGCCGTCCACTCGTGACGCTGAATTGAATTCCCGCTTCATGCAGCCGCAAAACAGCCTCGGCCGCCCGCTTCGTCAGCACCTTCTCCTGCGTGACCAGCGTGCCATCAACGTCCGCGATCACCATGCGGATGGGCTTTGCTGGCTTTCCGTTTCTCGACGCCATCTTGAACCTCTTTCTTGGTTTTCCATCCGAACCAGAAATGGAGCTATTGCTCCTGGTAGTTCCACAGCAGGCCGCCGTCAACAAAGAACGTCGTTCCAGTGACGTAGTCGGATTCCTCCGAGGCCAGGAAGCTGGCCATCCCTGCAACGTCTTCCGGTTTTCCAAGCCTTCCAAGTGGAATGTTTCCCAGCAGCTCTTTGAGCTTGACCGGGTCATTCAAGAGTTTGGTATTGATAGGTGTTTCGATGGCGCCAGGCGCGATTGAGTTGATCGTGATTCTGCTTGGGGCAAGCTCAATCGCCAGGTTTCGCGTCAGCATCTTGATTCCCCCTTTGCTCGCGCAATAGGAAGCAAAATGTGGGAACGGCAATTCTTCGTGCACTGAGCTGATGTTGATGATTTTCCCGGGACGCCCTGTCTTCTGAAGATGCCGCACCACCGCCTGCGTGATGAAAAACATTCCCTTCAGGTTGACGTTCAAAACGGCGTCGAAGTCTTCTTCCGTCACATCCCAGAAGTCCGCTCGTTTCTCCAAACCTGCGTTGTTGATGAGGATGTCGACCTTTCCGAGAGCCGCGACGGCCTGTTCAACGAATCGCTGTCCGTCAGAAACCTTTCCGACATCGGCTTGAAACGCAGCAGCTCGCCGCTTCGCAGCTTTAATTCGGCCTACTACTTCGTCTGCGCCGTCCTTGTTCTTGCGATAGCAGATGGCTACGTCGGCCCCCTCTTGCGCCAAGCGTTCCGCAATCGCCCGTCCAATTCCCTGGTCACCTCCCGTTACTGCGGCTACTTTGCCTGTCAGTCGATTTGACAATACTCCTCCTCGCGGTTCTGTTTGTCTCGAAAAAGAACCCAGTGCAAATTCGTTTTAGCTACTTGGATCCTCAGGCCACCGTGACTTCGGGACTCAAATAGACGTCCTGAATGGTGTTCAGCAATTGAATTCCTTCTGCAAGCGGCCGTTGAAATGCCTTCCGCCCCGAGATCAATCCAGTGCCGCCTGCGCGTTTGTTGATTACCGCCGTAGCTACTGCTTCCTCGAAATCATTCGCGCCGGACGCTCCTCCGCTGTTGATTAGACCTGCTCGTCCCATGAAACAATTTGCCACCTGGTAGCGGCACAGATCGATCGGATGGTCGCTCGCAAGTTCCGAGTAGATGCGTTTGTCGAACCTGCCGTAGCTCGAATCGCCCATGTTGAGCGCCTGGTAGCCGCCGTTGTTCTCCGGAAGCTTTTGCTTGATGATGTCCGCCTCGATGGTCACTCCCAGATGATTGGCCTGTCCGGTTAGATCCGCGGAAACGTGGTAGTCCTTGTCTTTCTTGAAGGCGTTGTTGCGCAAGTAGCACCACAGAATTGTGCCCATCCCTAGTTCGTGAGCGTGCGCGAAGGCCTGACTCACCTCCACGATCTGCCGGTCGCTCTGGTCCGAGCCGAAGTAGATCGTTGCACCCACCGCCGCTGCGCCCATGTCGTACGCTACCTTCACCGTCGAGAAAAACACTTGATCGAACTTGTTTGGATAGGTCAGCAATTCGTTGTGATTCAGCTTCATGATGAACGGAATTTTGTACGCATATTTGCGGGCCACCGCACCCAGGACGCCGCACGTGGAAGCCACTGCGTTGCAGCCACCTTCGACAGCCAGCTTTACGATGTTTTCCGCATCGAAGTAATCAGGGTTTTTCGCGAAGCTGGCCCCTGCTGAGTGTTCGATACCCTGGTCGACGGGAAGTATGGAGAGATAGCCGGTCTTTCCCAGGCGGCCATGTTCGTAGATCCGTTGCAAGTTGGTCAGAACGCGAATGTTTCTATCGGACCCAGCCCAAACGCGATCTATGAAATCGGGGCCGGGAAGATGGAGGCGCTCCTTGGCAATCTTTGGCGAATGGAACCCAAGCAAGGGCTCCGCCTTTGCTCCAAGAAAGGATTGAATCGTCGTACGCGGACTTGTGGCCATCATTTTCTCCTAGAACGCTCTCTTTGCCTTTGGTGCAAGTATGGCGGCTGCAGTGGGATCCAGGAGCCACAGAACCTTGCCCTCTTTTGGCTTGATAATCTGCGCGGGGAGTTGGTCCGGCTCGCACGGTCCCTCGAGCACGGCCTTTAGTGCAGGCGCCTTTTCCGCGCCATGCACCATGAAGAGTACGCGGGCGGCATTGTTCAAGACCGGAGGTGTCAGCGTGATGCGATCCGTATAAAGTTTGCCGACCCAATTGTTGACGACCAGACGGCGTTCTTCCTTCAAGGCTTTTGTGCCTGGAAATAAAGAAGCCGTATGCCCTTCCGGTCCCATCCCGAGCAGCACCAAGTCGAAGCGCGGCAGCTGCCCTTCAGCCAGCCTGAAACTGGCTCGCAAATCTTCCTCGTACTCTTCGGCCGCTTGCGCCGCATTTCGTTTTTCACCCTTGATGCGATGCACCTGCTTTGGATCGACCGGGGCTTTGGCAAGCATCGCTTCTGTGGCCATCCGATAGTTACTTTCCGCGTCATCTGGAGGAACATGCCGTTCGTCACCGAAAAAGAACTGGATCTTGCCCCAAGGCACCATTGCCTGCAGGACCGGGTTGTTTATCAGCAGCCCGTAGAGCGCTTTCGGCGTGGAGCCACCCGAGAGCGCGACGGTGAAGGAACCCTTTTCTCGAACCGCCTCCTTGGCTGCCTCCAGGAATTCCGCTGCGGCTGTTTGCGCAATGGCATTAGCATCCGCCAGAATTCTGATTTCACGATTTGTTGTTGCAGTCTCGGTCGTCATAGTCTCAGTGCACCCCCGCCGTTGCCCGCCCCAGTGCCGCTGGAGCCTCACTCGGTTCCGAGGACGGATGGTCTTCCTCGTTCGTTCGCCACGCACGGCCATCCCGCGCCAGCAATTCGTCGGATTCTGCCGGCCCCCAACTTCCCGCCGCATAGTTTGGAAAACCCTTGGCCGGATTGGAGGACCAGGCATCCAGAACGGGTTGAATCACTCTCCAGCCCGCCTCCACCATGTCCGCGCGCTGGAACAGGGTGGCATCGCCGATCATGCAGTCATACAAAAGGCGTTCATACCCGGTGCTATGCGAACGCCCGAAGTCGCGAGCGTAGTCAAACTCCATATTCACGAGGCCGAGCTGCATCACCGGGCCCGGAACCTTGGCTCCGAATCGCAGCGAGATTCCTTCATCGGGTTGAATGTGAATGACCAGACGGTTAGTCTGCAGATCGGAGATCTTTGTATTTCGAAATAACACGAAGGGAGAACGGCGAAACTGAATGGCGATTTCCGTCATGCGCCGCGGGAGACGTTTCCCAGTGCGCAGATAGAACGGCACGCCGGCCCATCGCCAGTTGTCGATTTCGAGCCGCAAGGCGGCATAGGTCTCGGTGTTCGAAGCAGAGGAAACCATAGGCTCGGTGCGATAGGCGGGCAGCCGCTCCGCTCCGGCCGCGCCTGGGCCGTACTGTCCGCGAACCGCCACGCTCATCACGTCTTCTGGCTTGGGAACTTGAACGGCGTGGAGGATCTCCGCTTGCTTGTCGCGCACGGCGTCTGCGTCAAAGGAAATCGGCGGCTCCATGGCCGTCAGCGAAAGCAACTGGAATAGATGATTCGGGACCATGTCGCGCAGAGCTCCGGACGTTTCGTAATAGCCGCCGCGCTGCTCGACGCCGACCGTTTCGGCGGCCGTAATCTGCACGCTATCGATGAAGTTCCGGTTCCACAAAGGCTCAGCGATGGCGTTGGCGAAGCGGAAGACCATGAGGTTCTGCACGGTTTCCTTGCCCAGATAGTGATCGATGCGGTAGATCTGTTGTTCATCGAGAATCTGCTTAAGGTCGCGATTCAACTGTTTCGCCGAAGCCAGATCTCTTCCGAAAGGCTTTTCCACGATGACGCGAGCCCATTTGGCGTCGTCTTCCTGCGTGAGTCTGGCCTGGCCCAATTGCTTCACCACGGGGGCGAAAAACTTCGGAGAAACCGCCAGATAGAAGAAGCGGTTCCCTTGCGTGGAGTGGGTTTTTTCCGCCGCTGCAATCTGCGCCTGGAGCCTTCCGTACGCCGCGGGGTCCTGGAAATCTCCTTGCACGTAGTACGTTCGTTCGAGAAACCAATCCCAGAGATGGCTATCGATAGCCTCGGGCGCGAACTCTTTAATGTCCTTGGTGAGCTGCGCTCGAAAAGCTTCCGTTGTCATTGAATCGTAGGAGAAGCCAATCACCGCGAATTGCGGCGAGAGCAACTTGTCTTTCGCCAAATTGCATAACGCTGGAATCAGCTTGCGCTTGGTCAAATCTCCGCTTGCCCCAAAAATCACCATCACGCAGGGGCTCGCTTGATGTCCGTGCTCGTTGACACTTTCAATCATATTTGTCCTGTCTGGCATTCGATTTCCAATCTCGGCCCCTTTACTTGGCGCTCGCCGCCTTCTCCAAGTGCCCGCCAAACTGAAATCGCATGGCGGATAGCAATTTGGCCGCAAATTCATCTTCCCCGCGCGAAACGAATCGCTGAAACAGCGACGCCGTGAGCACCGGCGCTGGCGCAGTCGATTCGATAGCCGCAAGAATCGTCCAGCGTCCTTCTCCGGAATCCGATACCCTTCCGGAAAATCTCTCGAGGGATGGCTGCTCCAGCAAGGAAATTGCGGTCAAGTCGAGGAGCCAGCTGGCCACTACACTGCCTCTCCTCCACACTTCGGCCACATCGGCCAGAGCGAAGTCGTAGCGGTAATTTTCCGGATTGCGCAGCGGCGTTGTCTCAGCATCCACTTCGCGAGTTCCGCTGCCCGCGTTGGCGTGCTTGAGGACGTTGAGCCCCTCGGCGTAGGCCGCCATCAATGCATATTCGATTCCGTTGTGCACCATCTTCACGAAGTGCCCTGCGCCCGAAGGGCCGCAATGGAGATAGCCTTCTTCAGCTGTTCCCGGCACTTTCTCGCGCCCCGGTGTCCGCGAAATATCGCCGCGCCCTGGTGCGAGCGATTTGAAGATCGGATCAAGGTGCCCGACAATCTGCTTTTCGCCTCCAATCATTTGGCAGTAGCCGCGCTCCAGGCCCCACACGCCTCCGCTCGTGCCAACGTCCACATAGTGCAAACCCTTGGTGGCAAGTTCGTTGGCGCGGCGAATGTCATCGATGTAGTACGAGTTTCCGCCATCGATCACGATGTCGCCGGCATCGAGCTTTCCCGCCAGCTCATGCAGCGTTGCGTCCACCACTGCTGCCGGAACCATCAGCCATATGGCACGCGGCCTTTGTAGCTTCTTCACCAGAGCATCCAGTGAAGTGGCCGCGGCCGCGCCATCGCTCGCGACTTGTTTCACTGACTCGGCACTTCGGTCAAAGGCTACGCATTGATGTCCGGCTCTTTGTAGCCGGCGCACCATGTTGGCTCCCATTCTTCCTAGCCCGATCATTCCAAGTTGCATCGATATCGCTCCTGTTCGTTCGTATTTTTCAGACCCAGTCGCACTAGGCTAATGCTTGCCCTATTGCCGCCTGTAGCTTTGCGAGTCCAGCACTTACGTCTTTGCCGAGGTGCACGCGAAGCGCCCGTCTCCCGCGCTCGGCAAGTACCGCGAAATCGCCACGCGCTTGCGCCGCTTTGACCACCCCAAACGTATATTTCTGTTCAGGGACCGGAAGATCGTTGGCATCGTCACAAGTGATTTGCAGGAAGACACCGCTGTTGGGTCCGCCTTTATAGGCCTGTCCTGTCGAATGCAGAAACCGAGGCCCAAATCCGAGAACAGTCGCCAACTTCTTGGTGTCTCTGACCGTATGGCGGATGGCCTGCAGAGCAGCTTCATTCACAGCGTTCATCGTGATGTAGCCGAGCACAGCGAAATAATCCCCCGCGCCGGCGCGTGACAGATGAGTTTTTAGGACCTCCGCGAGCGTCTTTCCGTTCTTAAGAGCTTCCGTGTTCTTCGCGTCCGCGTAGAGCTTCACGCCGTCACCTTCGAAGAAGGGCTTCTCTGCTGGCAGCTTGCCCTTTGCTTCATACTCACTTGTGAGTTTCCGCGTTTCGATCTTGCTGGCTTCCACGTCCGGCTGGTTGAAGGCATTGATGCCGATGATCGATCCAGCCACGGCGGTCGCAATTTCCCAGCGGAAGAACTCTTCACCAATCGCATACGGCTCTTGGACCGCAATGTGCACGACTGGCTGGCCTGCTTTCTCCAAAGCCTCAACCGCCGCGTCCTGCGCGCGATCGGGCGCGGATTCCAAGCGCAGATAGGCAAATACCCGGTCACTCCCGTAGCTCTCAGGCTTCGCCAATCGCTCCCGGTCCACGGGAACGATTCCCTTCCCGATTTTTCCCGTGGATTCCGCGAGGAGCTGTTCAAGCCATGCGCCAAGATCCGAAATGCCCGGAGAAGAAATGATCGTTACTTTGTCGCGCCCCTGGTTTGCCGCGGCTCCGAGAATCGCTCCCAGCACGACGCCAGGATTTTCCGCTGCCGGAACCGTTGCTCCACAGGCATGAACCATCTCCTCGGTGCGGCTCAAGAACTTCGGCACATCAATTCCCATCACCGCCGCCGGCACCATGCCGAAATTCGATAATGCAGAGTATCGTCCTCCGATACTCGGGACACCGAAGAAGATGTGCCGGAATTTGTCGTTCTCAGCCACGTGCTGCATTTTCGAGCCCGGGTCGGTAACAGCAATAAACCGGTTTCCTGCTTCCTTCCCGCCGACGGCTTCCTTCACACGCGCAAAGAAATACTGTTTGTAGATGTTGGGTTCGAGAGTCCCTCCTGATTTGCTGGAGACAATGAACAGCGTGCTCTTCAGGTCAATTTTTGCCTCGATGGCCTTGATCTGCGCTGGATCGGTGGAATCGAGAACATGCAGTTCGGGAAACCCTTCGATCTTCCCGAAGGTGAGTCGCAGGACTTCTGGGCAAAGGCTCGACCCTCCCATCCCGAGGAGAAGAGCGTGCTTGAGTCCCGCCTGCTTGATTTCGGCCGCGAGTGAAGTCAGATGCTCGATATGAGAGATCTGGTCGTCGGTGACTCCCAGCCAGCCGAGCCAGTGATTTTCATCGGCTCCCGTCCAGAGCGAGGCATCCGCCCGCCACAGGCGCCGCACTTTGTCATTTTTTTGCCATTCTGTGAGCGCAGCGTCGACTGCGGCAGCGAGCTTTTGCGGCAGGGTGTAGGTTATGGAATTGATCTTCGCCGTGGATTCCCCGCTCTTCCTGGATCCCGTGGCTTTCAGCAGTTCTGCGAAGGCGTCAACGAACTGGCGGAGTCCTTCTTCCAAAAGAGTGTTCGTCACAGCTTTCATCGAGATACCGGCGCGCTCGAGAGCATCCATGGTATCGGCCGCGTTCTCCACGTCTTCCGTCAAGCTGGCCCGCAGTCGGCCGTGCTCTCGGAACGCATTGAAAGTCGCAGGCGGAATCGTGTTCACCGTCGAAGGGCCGATGAGCTCCTCCACGTAAATCACGTCTCTATAGTTGGGGTTCTTCGTGCTCGTGCTCGCCCACAGCAATCGCTGGGGCTGCGCACCCTTGCCGGCCAAGGCCTTCCACGCTTCTCCCGAATACAATTCCGTAAAGCTGTGGTAGGCAAGCTTCGCATTGGCAATCGCCACCTTGCCGAGCAGGCCGCTTAGGCGTGCACGCTGCGCCGGGTCGCTTGCAGTCTTCAGTTGACTAGTGATTTGCGCGTCAATTTTGGAGTCGATCCGGCTGACGAAAAAACTGGCTACACTCGCGATCCGGCTGACGTCCCCACCAGAGGCGGCGCGCGCGGTCAGGCCTTCGATATAGGCTTTTGCAACTTGCTCGTAGACGTCACGCGAAAAGAGCAGCGTCACATTGACGTTGATCCCTTCGCTGATCAACTGGCGGATTGCCGGAATTCCTGCCACCGTGGCCGGAACTTTCATCATGAGGTTTGGTCGGTTCACTGCCTTCCAGAGTCGCCGCGCCTCTTCTAACGTTCCTGCCGTGTCATTCGCGAGCAACGGGGAGACTTCAAGGCTCACATAGCCGTCCCGCTGTTTGCTTTCTTCGTAGACTGGCCGCAGAATGTCCGCCGCATCCTGCACGTCCTTCACGGCGATTTTTTCGTAAAGTCCTTTGGCGTTTAGGGCGGCCGACTCACTGCTGTTGATTACCGCTTCGTAATCCATGCTGCCAACAATGGCCTTTTCGAAAATAGCCGGGTTCGAGGTCACGCCGCGCAGCCCGTCCTCCACAACCAATCGTTTCAGTTCTCCGCTGGTGATCAAACTCCGGCGAATGTAATCCAGCCAGACGGATTGGCCAAACTCAGAGAGTCCTCTCAGTGGATTTGCTTCTTTGGGAATGCTCAGTGCTGCGGTTGTCATTGTGCTTTCGCCTTTCTTTATCTACTAAATTCCAAAATCAGCGGGGTGTCTTGCCATCGCGCAAGAATTCCAGGCCACATCTCTCTTCAATGGCATCAATCTTCGCAAGCCTTCTCAGATGACGCTCCTCTAGTGATTGCTTGGCACCGACGAACGCACCCACCAATTCATACGCCATCTCTTCCCCAATCACTCGCCCTCCGAGAACCAGGACATTCATGTGGTCGTGCTCCACGCCCTGATGCGCCGAGTACGTGTCGTGGCACAGGCCGGCGCGAATACCCCGAAACTTGTTCGCGGCCACCGATACGCCAACGCCGCTTCCGCAAATCAGCACGGCGCGCTCGACCCGTTCGCTGAGAATTGCCTCCGCCACCGCTTCCGCAAAGTCCGGATAATCGACCGGGGTCGTGTCGCAGGTGCCTAGATCTTCCACGGTGTGCCCTAAGCCGCCGAGATATTCAAAGACCTTCCCCTTCAGCGAAAACCCCGCGTGGTCTGAAGCAACGGCAAGACGCATGATTATTTCACCCTTGCGAGCTGCGTCTTGGCAGCTTCGACGACGTGATCTGTGGTAAATCCAAATTCCTTTTGCAGCACCTTCAACGGCGCCGAAGCTCCGAACGTCTTCATTCCGAGAATCTCTCCGTCAATGCCCACGTAGCGGCACCATCCGAATGTGGACGCCTGCTCCACCGCCACGCGGGCCGTGACAGTTGGGGGCAACACGGTTCGCCGATACTCTTCACTCTGTCTTTCAAACAGCTCCCAGGAAGGCATGCTCACAACGCGCGCGCGAATCCCTTGCCGCTTCAACTCTCCGTAGGCTTCGACACACAAAGAGACTTCGCTCCCCGTCGCCATGAGCAACACATCCGGATTGCCGCCCTCCGCATCCGCGAGTACGTAAGCCCCCTGCGCAAGACCACTTGCTGAAGCAAATCGCTTTCGGTCATACGTGGGCAACGCTTGTCGCGTCAGAATGAGCGCCACAGGCTGCCGGGGCATCTGCAGAATCACTTTCCACGCTTCCGCGACCTCGTTTGCATCGCACGGTCGCATGACCACTAGGTTCGGAATGGCTCGCAGTGAAATCAGATGTTCGATTGGCTGATGCGTTGGGCCGTCTTCACCGACTCCGATGGAGTCGTGCGTGAATACATGCGTAACAGGAATCTCCATCAAGGCGCTCAGGCGAATCGCGCCTCGCCCGTAGTCACTGAAAATCAGGAATCCTGATCCGAACGGCCGGAGTTTCGACAGCGCGAGGCCATTGAGGACTGCGCCCATCGAGTGTTCACGGATTCCGAAGTGCAAATTCCGCCCTGAAGGACTCTCGGGCTGAAAATCGCCGGCGCTCGGGAACGTTAATCGGGTCCTGGTCGAAGGGGTCAGGTCCGCGGAACCTCCGACCAGCCACGGAACATTCGGAGCGATGGCATTGAGAACTTTGGCGGACGCATCGCGTCCGGAGACTCCTTTGGCATCGGCGGGAAAGACGGGAATGTCTTTCGACCAATTCGCGGGCAGCTCCCGCTTTTGAATTTGGTCGAGCTCTGCCGCAAGTTCGGAATATTTTTTTCGGTACTCCTCGAATTTTTTCTCCCACTGTTGGCGGGCTTCGCGGCCTCTCCGTCCAACGCCGGATTCGAAGTGCTCATACACGCCGCTTGGTACGAGAAACTTGGCGTCTGGCGGCCAGCCATAAGCCTGCTTCGTGAGCTTGATCTCATCCTCACCAAGTGGCTCGCCGTGAACCGCGCTGGTGTCCTGACGATGCGGTGAGCCATAGCCGATATGGCTGTCGATGATGACGAGAGATGGTCTGCCCGCCGTGCCCGCGGCATTTCGCAGCGCGGCCTCGATTCGGTCGAGATCGTTGGCGTCGCCTACACGAGCCACGTTCCATCCGTAAGCTAAGAACCGTCCCGCCACGTCTTCGGTGAAGGTGATGTCGGTTTTGCCTTCGATGGTGATGTGATTGTTGTCGTAGATCCAGCAAAGGTTGTCGAGCTTCAGGTGCCCTGCAAGTGAAGCTGCCTCGCTGGAAATGCCTTCCATCATGCAGCCGTCGCCGCAAAGCGCGTAAATGCGGTACCCGAAAAGTTCAAACTCTGGCCGGTTGTATCTGGCCGCGAGCCACTTTTCAGCAATCGCCATGCCCACGCTCGTCGCCACGCCCTGTCCCAGCGGACCGGTGGTTGTCTCAACTCCGGAGGTCCAGCGGTACTCCGGGTGTCCCGCGCAACGGCTCCCAAACTGGCGAAAGGACTTGATGTCGTCCAGCGTGACGGAAGGCCTTCCCAGAATTTCATATTCCGGATCGACGGCCTTGACCTTGGCGAGGTGCAGGATGGTGTACAGCAAAGTCGACGCATGTCCGGCTGAAAGTACGAAGCGATCGCGATTCATCCAGATGGGATCTTCGGGATCGAAACGCAAAAGCCTTTGCCACAAGCAGTACACCGTGGGTGACATGCCCATCGGCGTCCCGGGATGCCCCGAATTCGCCTGCTGGATCGCATCGATTGCCAGCGTCCTCATCGTGTTTACGCAAAGCTGGTCGATATCCAAAACCGCCTGAGTCGTTGACATCACACCGCTCGCTTTCTGAAGCAACAGCCTAATTCCGTGCGCCGCATACTTAAGTCCATCTCCGGCAAGCTCTTTTTACATCTCCAATTTATTCCGTTGTTTCTATCCGTTCTTTCGAGTTCCTGTTTCCAGTTTTCAACTCCTGCGGCAACATTTCCTCGCAAGCTCTCATGGCATTTCTCGCGCCGGCCTTCCGGCTTGCAAGCCGGGCCCTGACAAATCCTCGCTATTCGTAAAACGCGCCACCGCCGCCGCCCAACCTTTCTGAAGCATGTAGAGGCTCAAAATGACGAAAGCAACCGCGGCAAACCCAATCGCAAAAAACACAAGTGCAGCAACCAATTCCTGCACAAAGTAAAATTGCAAGCCTACGCCAGCCACCAGGAGCCACCACGCCCACTTCCAACGCTTGCCCTCGGTTTTCATTACTTTCCTCTTTTGATTTCTCTCGCAGGTGCTCCCTACCAGCTCCGAGCTACCTGCAGTTGAGGGCCGTACATCACGGCAGGTTCGTAATCCGACGAACGTTGAAACTGGCGCGGCGTCATGCCCACGAAATTGCCAAACACGGTTGTGAAGTGCGCCTGATTTTCGAAACCCACTTCAAGCGCGACGTCCACGATCTTGGCGTCATCTTGACGAAGAAGCTCCTTCGAACGATTGATGCGCTCTTGCAATACGAACTGATGAGGCGCCAGGCCAGTGCTGAGTTTGAATAACTTTGAGAAATGCGACTGGCTCATCTCCGCCAACCGAGACAGCGTGCCAACGGCCAGCGGTGTGTCGAGATTCTTCCGGATGTACTCGACGACACGTGCCAGACGTCTCGGAGGAATGCCGAATGCCTGCCCGCCCGGTCGGTACGTAGCGTGGATAAAGGCGCCCGCCACCTCGCAGGCCCGGTCGGGCGTAAGACCATAAGCCCCCATCACCAGAAGATTCATTCCGTCGTCCTGAACACCTTGACGCGCGGAGTTCAAGTCATGGCACAACGCCGCGCGCACTCCGGGGTGCTTATTGGCCATCACGCAAGCTCCAATCGCCCTGAAACAGATCAGCACACCGCGTTCGACCCGCCCTGTATAGAGAGCCGTCGAAAGTTCGCCCGCTATGCTCTGGTAGTCGCTTGGTTGGCGATCCCCACTGGAAACATCCTCAGCGGTGTGCCCCTGCGCGGTGAATCTGGCTTTTAGACCTTCCTTACATTCCGATCCGCTCTGGTCCGACCCAATTCCTATGCGCACGTTTGCTCCTCAACGCCCATGCGCCCAGCCTGCGTTGCAACGTGCCTGCCAATCCTGCATGCACCTGCGGTCACCCCAAATCGTTGAAAGAGAAGACACATACAGTGAAGGCGAGGTTCAAGCCATTCCATCAGCCGTTCCCGCGTCACGACCTCGACGTTACCGTCAAGCTCTTGCCATAAATTGCGGACAAAGCGAATTCCTGAAGATTCCCGAGCCCGGGTGGCGCGTCTGTTCTCTATTGAAAACAGGCGAGATGGATGATTCTTCGGCTAGGTTCCTTGGTTGGGCCTACAGCTGCTTTATGGAATCGAGACGAATACGGAGATCGCTAGTGAGCTACACTTCCACAACTGTCAAGCCCGGCCGGGGCTCCTACAAACGAGCATCGGACAGCCGCCTGCGACTTTCTGGCGGACGATACAGAAACTCACGCCCAGCCTTGCCCTCCTCGGCCAGCTGCCAGTCCCGCGGAATCGTGGACACGCTCCAGGAAATGTTCCTGGCCTCACGCCCAAAATTTGTGGGAGTGGCCTACTCCATCTTGCGGAATAAGGAAGACGCCGAAGATGCGGTTCAGGATGCGGTCCTCTCGGCCTATGTCCACCTGCGCAATTTCGAAGGCCGGTCTGCTTTCACGACCTGGTTCACCCGTATCGTGCTGAACGCCGCTCTCATGATTCTGCGAAAACGGAGGAACTCGCGGATCAGTTCTCTTCCCGACCTCTCCATGTCGGACGAAATTTCCTGGACCGAAACGATTCCGGCCTCGCAACCCGATCCAGAAATGACATGCGCGGAAGGGGAAACCTTCCAATTGATCGACGTTCTGCTTGGAAAAATGAGTCCCGTGCTTCGGCAGTCATTTACGATGACTTACTACGAGGAAATGACGAGCCGAGAGGCATGCACTTTGCTTGGCGTTTCCATCGGAACATTCAAGTCGCGGGTATTCCGGGCCCGGCGACACCTCATGGCTCTAGCGCAGCGCTCTCTGGTGGCCCCCATCCGCAGAGCTACGCACTCTCCATTCTCTTTTGGCAAAGCTGATTTTCAGGCCCTTTCCGCAAGGTCTGCGGAGATCTCGTCTTCAGAAATGGCGTTCTCATGAGCCAGTCAACTTTACCTCTCTCTTATGTTCGGGCCG